>OLNZ01002627.1_pt1 | contig 10609 bp, 7 predicted proteins | sample 1672981 | NCBI WGS metagenome assembly OLNZ01 (sample SAMEA3136743, study PRJEB25190) | human gut metagenome | biome: human gut; feature: human-associated habitat; material: faeces | place: Austria | collected 2013
GGCGCACTTCTATATTTTCCTAACGGGAGTATCGTGCGTCCTGCGGAGCTTCATTTATATTTACCGGGCATTTCATAGTTAAAATGAGATGCCTGCTTTTTAAACTGTGACGTGTTTATAAAATTTTTTTTATAGGCTTCAAAAGTCGATAAACGGCTTGACTAAAATTATATTTTGCTTAATAATAGCATTAAATATTAAGAAAAATGGAGTATATCTATGAAAATAAGAAAATGTTTACCGCTAAGCGCGCTTATTGTTGTCTTGTGTTTGGCATTATTCGCGGCGGGATGTGTTCCGATGGGAGCTTATGGCCAAGGCATGTACGGCTACTACGGAAATCAACAGGATTATTATGGAGATACTCAGGGAGATTATTACGGGGGCGGCTTTGACACAAACGGATGGGGCAGCGCGCAGAACGGCTTCGGAATGTTTGGAGGACAGAATAATAATGTAGACTTCGGTTCGTCAGTATATTCTTCGCATGCGGAGGCAGTTAAGGCATTCCAAAACTATGAGGAAACGATTAACAAGAAAAATGATTATGACGCAAATGAGAGTATGTTGATATTTGACAATCCTATAGAAACAAAAGGAACACTGTTTGACATTAACGGCGACGGCAGCAATGAGCTTATTCTGTATATGAGAAATATTGATATTATAAAAAATACAACAAATGTATATGAATCCCTAATAAACATAAATTATTCGCTTTACATATATACGGAAACAAACGGAAAGGCTGTTCCTGTTACGATTCCAGACGATGTAAAAATCAAGGCGGTTGAAAATGATTACATGTCATCATTAATTTCATCATCATTAGATGAATTCACGAATTACTACACGGCATACATAAACGGCACGCCATGCCTTATAAAATGTGATTACGGCACGTTAAGCGGCGGAGACGGCAAAACCGTAAAAAAATATATATGCACCTCAAACGGCAGCGGTATTGGCATCAACACCGTGCCTGCGAAAAAAATCAGAACAGAGCCGGTGGAGAAAGCTTATTATTCAATAGACGGCAGGGAAATAAGCGAAAGCGAATATAATGATTATATTAATATGATAGAAATTGAATCCAGCTTCGTTAAATCCACAGGCAGCGTCTACACTCTTGACGACCTTCTCGTTGTGCTTGGGGATACATGGTAAAAATGCGCGGACATATCGTCCGCTTTTTTGATTCTTATTAAAACGAAACGGAGAGGTATATTATGAAAACAAAGCGTTTTATATTGACAGCCGCGGCGATTGCAATGATTTTTTTGATTATGACCGGATGCCTGATAGATCCGCAGATGATGATGAGATATCAGCAGCAGTACGGTCAGAACAATTCCGTATTTTCATCGGCGGGCAGCGGATCTTATAATGCGGAGCAAAGCCAGATACAGACGATGACTCAGGCGAACGGCGGTGAAACACCGTTGATTGCTTCGGCCGAAGAGGGAAAGGCGCCTTGCCTGATAGAAGGCAGGTATACGAATAAGCAGGTTACAAGCTATCAAACGGCGATTGCTTCGCTCTGCGACGTTAACGCCGTGATGGGGATAGAAAACCCGACGCGCGAATTTGCGGGGGAAAGCATAAACGAATACAACGGCAGCAAATTTTATAAGCTTCAGCAGAAATATAACGGCATAGATGTGTATGGAAAACAGCTTATAGTCACTACGGACAATTACGGAAGCACGCAGTCTCTGACGGGTAATTATGAGAAGCTCGAAAATGTCGCCACAACGCCGCGCATTGATGTAAGGACTGCTGCGCAGGCGGCAGCGCAGGAGCTTGGCTCGGCGGTGACATCGACGCCCGAGACGGTAATATATGCGATCGACCAGACACCAGAGCTTGCATATGTATTCGAAGAACCTTCGTGCAGCATAATCATCAGCGCGCAGACGGGCAAGGTCATCGATAATATAAGCAATATATATACGTCGAACGAAGATAATTGGGAAATTCCGAAGGTTTTAAGAGACGGCAAATACTGGCTTGAGGATACGAAACGCGGTATAATAATAAAAGGAAGCCTCGAGAGAGAAAACAGCATAAATAAGAATGATCAAATAATTCAGAGCGTACTCGACAATGCGTCCCCGATAACAGCGCCCGAAAATGGAGGCAGATTTGAAATTGAAAATAAAATCGGAATGGAGGATTACAGCTCGACAGATGCAATAAAGCTGTATCATTTCCTGATTGTTGCGAACGATTACTATCTTAAAAAAGTCGGCATTGAACCGTTCAGCAATCAAGACGACACGGTTTACGGATACATAAATGACGGATATTACGGCGGAAAAAATGGATACAGTTCCACCATAAGACAAAACGGAAAATTTGTCACGCGTATTGTAATCGGATTCGATATGGAAATTACAGCAGACCTCGTAGGCCATGAATATACACATTCGGTTGAAGGAACTGTAAGCAATATGTTTTACAGCAATGAAAGCGGCGCAATCATGGAGGCATATTCGGATGTGATGGGCGAACTGATTGAGGAATACGAATGGGGATGGGCCGATTGGGTGAATAACTTTAGAAAACTTAATAACCCGTCTTCGAATGGAAAGCCGTCAAAATATAAAGATGAAAATTATTATACCGGAAAAGATGATAATGGCGGCGTACACCGTAACAGTACGGTTATATCGCATGCAATGTATAAAATACATAACAGCGGAAAGGTAACGAGCGATGAGCTTGCGGAACTGCTTTACAGGACGCTGTTTTATCTGAATCAATCATGCAGCTTTGTTCAATACAGGTTTGCGGTTGAGACTGCGGCAAACGACATGGGATTGGCTCAGGACGCCTTAAATGAGATAAAAAAAGCATTTAACGAGGCAAATATACGGTATTACGGATATAATACAGGCGGCTCAATTAATTATGAAGGCTCTGCGACGCTAAGCGGGCGAGTTATAAGTGCGGAAACAAAACAGCCCATGTCGGGAGTAAAAGTATGCGTTTCCATGTTAAAAACTATAAAAGCATACTGCATGACGGATAAGAATGGCTGTTTTTCAATGGGTGTACCCGATAAGAAAGAAATGACATTCTACCTTCAATATGGTGACTCTAATGTATATAACGAGCAAACAATATTCGTAGACGGCCCGACGAATATGGGAGACATAGAGCTTACGAAAGAAAAAAAGGCGGCAATAAGGGGAGTTGTTATTGACGACAGTACGAGCAAGCCTATAGAAGGAGTGAACATTATTCTGCGGGAAGGCAAAGATAGTAAGAGCGGAGAGGCATATCTCAATACTACGGCGGTGACTGACAATAATGGGCAATACACGCTTGAAAACATTCCTTACGGCATGTATACGATAGAGGCGTCGAAGGAAGGATACACGACGGAATTCAGGACTGTTACGTCATCGCAGACGGAAACCACATGGAATATGACGTCATCGCAGGATATAAGATTGAAGCCGACGTCGTTATCTTCAGCCTACGACGCGTCACTTTACATTCCGTATGTCGAGGCGGCGATAAGGGATACACAGGATTATTTCTATGACGATGATGGACATCGTTACGAGCTGGAACCGTACAGCTACGGAAAACTGTATGACATAACGGGCGACGGGATACCAGAGCTGTTTACTTTACGCAACGTATGCAGTGCAGAGAATGGCACCGGTAGCTTAATTGAAATATTCACGCAGAAAGATGGGAAAGTAGAAAAAATATACAAAAGGCTTTCTTATGGGATGACGGCGGATGATACCGTAGAATTAACATCTATAGAAATATACTCAGGCGCTACAGAATTATATGGAGATACCGTATTGATTTTCTGTTGTCGAGCTGACTACGGCGATTCATTTTATATTTATGGTATAGATAAATACAGCGGTTATCTGTTCTTAGAAAGGTATTATATACTGGAATACGATATGAATGAAATTGATTATGTGGTAATATCCGTAAAAATGGGCGACGGGGGAGGAAATGAAAAGTTTATCGGCGAGGATGAGTTTAAAAAATGGTGGAGTTCATTAAAGCTTGAAAAGAATATTTTCTTTGATGATGATGTTCAGACGCTCTCCGACCTGCTCCGTCAGCTCAAGAGCTGAAGCACAGGAGTGAACTAACAACAAAAAACATTATACTGAAGGAGAAAATAAAATGAAAAAAAGGATTATATGTTTTGTTGCAGCGATGGCGCTTGCTGTTTTAATGAGCGGATGCATAATGCCAATGATGCTTCAAAACGGAGGATACGGTTATAACGGTAATTACGGCAACAACAACGGAACGCAGAACGGCCTGTGGCAGGCACAGAATAACCAGAACAGTCAGGGAGGGATAAGCGGCAATGGGTACGGCGTTTTTATGACGCCCGAGCCGACGGCGGTCGCCTACGACGCGTCGCTCTACATTCCGTATGTCGAGACGGCGATAAGGGATACACAGGATTATTTCTATGACGATGATGGACATCGTTACGAGCTGGAACCGTACAGCTACGGAAAACTGTATGACATAACGGGCGACGAGAATCCTGAACTGTTCACCATACATAACAGCGGTTTGGAAGCTCTGTTTGAAATATTCACGCAGAAAAACGGAAGAGTTGAAAAAATATTTGAAAAAAGTTTTTTGTCAGCACGGATAAATTCGGATAACGGGTTCATGGGTATAGCTGCGGCATCGGGAAACTTTGGAATGGGGAGCGACAGAGCATTGGTGATGAGTTATGGCTTGGCCGATCCGGGAGGATACGAGAGTACCGTTGAAATATACTGTATAAAGGATACGCAGATATATCTTGAGATATGCTTTGAGGTAATAGTCGAAGACGACAATTTAGTTTCAGTCAAAAAAATAAACGCCGACGGTTCTTCGACAGATATGAGTATGAGTGAATACATCAAATTTGCGTCAAAGATTGACGGCTCGGCTGACAGCGCCGAGGCAATATTCGGGAACATCGACTCGTATAACCAAGGGTATTATAACAATATGGTTTCTCTCTCCGACCTGCTCCGTCAGCTCAAGAGCTGAAGCAAAACAAAAGCGCGCGGACAAAAAATCCGCGCGCCGCTTTTTTTGACCTTATTTATTCATCAAAAACGCCGCATAGCACTTTTTAGCCTCGTAGACGTCGGCCTTGCTCGTTATCTCCCACGGCGCGTGCATGCTGAGAACCGCTACGCCGCTGTCGATGACCTGCATACCGTATTTTGCGGAAATGTAAGCGATTGTTCCGCCGCCGCCAAGGTCGACGCGGCCAAGCTCAGCCGTCTGGAACATGACGCCGCTGTCGTCCATTACTCTGCGAACCTCTGCCACAAACTCTGCGTTGGCATCGTTTGAGCCGCTCTTGCCGCGCGAACCTGTGAACTTGTTGAATACGACGCCGCGTCCGAAAAACGCCGAGTTTTTCTTTTCAAATGCGCTCGCGTATGTCGGATCGAACGCCGCGCTGACGTCGGACGAAAGCATCTTGCAGTTGCGAAGCGCCCTGCGAAGCTTCAGCTCAGAATAATCGCCCATAAGGTTCATAAGCTCCGCCACGCTGTTCTCAAAGAACATGGAACTCATGCCGGTTGCGCCGACGCTGCCTATTTCCTCTTTATCGACGAGCAGGCAGCAGCATGTCTTTTCTATTTCGCCGTCAAGCTCGAGCATCGCCGCAAGTGAAGTATAGGCGCATACCCTGTCGTCCTGCCCGTAGGCGATTATCATGCTGCGGTCAAGGCCAAAATCCCTCGCCTTGCCTGCGGGAACGATCTCAAGCTCAGCCGAGAGAAAATCCTCCTCATCAATGCCGTACCTGTCGGCGATAAGCTTCATCGCGTTTGCCTTTACGGCCTCCTTTTCCTCATCCTTGAGTGGCATGCTGCCGATGATTATGTTGAGATCCTCGCCGTCGATGACCTTTGCGGCCGTCTTTTGCATCTGCTCCTGCGAAAGGTGAACAAGAAGGTCAGATATGCCGAGAACCGGGTCGTTGTCGTCCTCGCCGATAACTACGTTTACGATTGTGCCATCCTTCCTGACTATTACGCCGTGCATTGCAAGCGGGAGCGTTACCCACTGATATTTCTTTATGCCGCCGTAATAATGAGTGTCGAGCATTGCAAAATCGTTATCCTCATAGAGCGGGTTTTGCTTTATGTCGATGCGCGGGGAATCAATATGCGCGCCGAGTATGTTCATGCCGTTTTCTATGGGGGCTTTGCCGATATGGTAAAGGGCGATTGTCTTATCCATGCATACATGGTAAACCTTATCGCCTGCCTTGAGCGTCCTGCCCTGCTTCATGGCGTCTTCAAGATCGAAATAGCCATGGGCGCGCGCCTGCTTCACCGCCTCGACGACGCATTCGCGTTCCGTCTTGCCTTTATCTAGGAATGCCTTATAGTCGGCGCAAAGCGTATTGAGCGCGGTAAGCTGCGCTTCGTCATATGTTTTCCATGCGTTTTTTCTTTCCATAAATACATCCTCCTGTATTTCTTGACGAAATTATATCATATGCTGTATGCGAATACCAGTGTGCGGGATCGGAAACGGGAAGAATTTAGGATGAGCCGAGGATAGGTCTTCGCAGGGGCGCTGCCCCTGCACCCGTCGGGGAACGCTTCATTCGAACCAAACCCCCGTTTTAACGCGTGGCGTTTACACCAACTTTCGCCTTCCCCAGCTCCGCGCGGCTCGCGCTTCCTGCGGAAGCTCGCGCCCTGCGGGCGCGGCGGCTGCGCCGCCCCGCTTGCCGCACTCGAGTGGACGAAGGAAGGTTTGTGCTTGACTGCTGCAGGGCGCTGCCCCTGCAACCGTCGGGGAACGCTTCATTCGAACCAAACCCCCGTTTTAACGCATGGCGTTTACACCAACTTTTGCCTTCCCCAGCTCCGCGCGGCTCGCGCTTCCTGCGGAAGCTCGCGCCCTGCGGGCGCGGCGGCTGCGCCGCCCCGCTCGCCGCGCTCGAGTGGTATAGGGAGGTGGTAGATGAAGCGCGGCTTTTGCGACATATCGAGTAGAAAAAACGCGCTGATGCGGCGAATGCGCGCGGTTATAATCAGAAGCGTAAAAAGCTGTATTTATTCGTTACTTCTCATCGGCGGAGATTATGCATATAAAGCGGGGATGCAATAACTGCGCCGTGGGGAGAGGAAATTTCTGCTCAGGGAAATGCTGAGAAAATCGCCGCGAGGGTTCGGGAGTATAGCCCCAACTTCTGCGGTCGGGCGGTTTTCCCGCTGCACCTGAAGCAATAATGGAGGCAAACAATGGAACTGAAGCTAAGGGGCAGACCGAACGAAAAGCAAAAGCAGTTTTTTCTGTCAACGGCACGCCATACAGCGTACGGCGGAGCGCGCGGAGGCGGTAAAAGCTGGGCAATGCGCCGAAAGCTCGTGCTGCTGTCGCTTGCGCATGAAAACCTTAATTCGCTCTTGCTGCGCCGCACATTGCCCGAGCTGCGCGAAAACCACCTGATACCGCTGATGCGCGAGCTGTCGGAGGCGGCAAAATACAACGTCTCCGAAAGAACGTTTACGTTCAGGAACGGGTCGCGCATAAAGCTTGGTTACTGCGACGCGGCGAACGACGTCTATCAGTATCAGGGGCAGGAGTATGACGTAATAGGCATGGAGGAGGCGACGCACTTCACCGAGGAGCAAATGCGCTTTCTGACGACGTGCAACCGCTCGGTAAAGGGCGGCTTCAAGCCGCGCATGTACTATACCTGCAACCCGGGAAACGTTGGCCACGGCTGGGTTAAAAGGCTTTTTATTGACAGGCGGTACGCCCGTAACGAGCGCGCGGAGGATTATGCTTTCATACCCGCGCGAATATGGGATAACGCAGTGCTGATGAAGTCCGACCCCGACTATGTGAAGCAGCTCATGTCGCTTCCCGAGGAGCTGAGACGGGCGCATCTCGAGGGCGATTGGGACGTGTTCGCCGGTCAGTATTTTAAGGAGTTTTCGCGCGACAAGCATGTGTGCGAGCCATTTGCGCTCCCCGAGCACTGGCGGCGCTTCCGTTCGATGGACTGGGGCTATAACGATCCGTGCTGCGTGCTGTGGAATGCGGTGGACGGCGACGGGTGCGTATATACATACAGGGAGCTGTATGTGCGCCAAATGCGTGCTGACGAAATTGCTCGGGAAATAGTACGATTGACGGGCGAAGAGAAGATAGCCTATACGGTCGCCTCGCCCGACATGTGGCAAAGGCGCGGCGCGGTGCTGCGCGCAGAGGGCGGCTTTGAGGGCGAGAGCATAGCGGAGCTGTTTGCGCTTACGGGAGTGCCGCTTACGCCTGCGGATAATTCGCGCGTCGCAGGCTGGCAAAGGGTGAGGGCGTACCTATCGTCCGAGACGGGCGAGCCGCGCTGGAAGGCGTTTTCAGACTGCGAAAACCTGATACGGACGCTTCCCGCGCTGACGTACGATAAGCTTAACCGCGAGGATGCTGCCGACGGAGAGGACCACGCGCCCGAAGCGCTGAGGTATGCGCTGATGTCGCGCCCGGGGAAAAGCGCTGCCCCGGTGCGGACGGCGGCAAAGCACTTTGACCCGTTCTTCGAAAATGAACGAAAAAGCAGTTTTTTCGGAACATGAATAAAGTGAGGTAAAAAATGAAAAATAAGGAAAATATGACCGAGCTTGAGCGTATTGACAAGCTGTACGCTCTTTTTGACGAGTACCGCAGCGCATATCTGAGCGAATGGGAGCGGCTTGAGAAGTGCGAGCGTCTCTACAGGGCGGAGCATTGGGAAGATGTGCCGCAGGGAGAGGTGAATGAACCGCGCCCCACTACGCCGATGATATATTCGACTGTTGAGAATATCCGCGCAGACCTTATGGACATGATGCCCGAAGCCGTGATAACGGCGGACGAGCCGAAATACGAAAGGCTTGCCGAGCTTCTCGGCGGCGTCATAAAGGAAAACTGCGCGCGGACTGGGTTTGAGCATGAATACGCACGCCTTACGCACGACCTGCTTGTGGGCGGCACAATGGTGCAGGAAATCGGGTTCGACCCGACGGCGAACGGCGGCCTCGGCGGAGCGTACATACGCCACGTTGATACGCGGGGAATAATGTTTGACCCATATTGCACCGATATACAGGATTCACGCGCCGTGTTCAAATTCACCCCATACAGGCGCGAATGGTTCAGAGCGCATTACCCCGATGCTGCAGATGCGATGGCCCCGGATGCGCTTACGTTCAGGCGGGCGGCGGACAGCGGGCTTGCAACGGACGATTCGGAGTGCATAATGCTCATTGAATGCTGGGAAAGGGAGTTTGACAAAGCCCAAAACAGATATCGCGTCCATATGTGCAGGCTTGCGGGGCGTCAGCTTCTTGAGGACAGCCGCAGAATCAAGCCGCAGGGCTATTATGCCCACGGCAAATACCCGTTCACGGTTACGGCGCTCCATGAGCGCAAGGGGACGTTTCTCGGCTTTGGCATAGCCGACATGTTTGAAAGCCAGCAGCGTTTTTCGGATAAGCTCGACCAGATAATAATGAAAAACGCGCTCATGGCGTCCCGAAACAAGCTCCTTATAACGGGCGCATCAGGATTCGACGCAAACGACCTGCGAGATTGGTCAAAGGACGTACACAGGGGCGACAGTCTCAACGGCGTAAGCTGGTTTTCGACGCCGCCGCTTCCGGGATACATGCTCGAATATGCCGCCGCGATGCGTCAGAGCATAAAAGAGGAATCGGGCGCAAACGACTTTTCGCGCGGAAACACGGCGAGCGGCGTCACAGCGGCGAGCGCCATTGCAGCGCTTCAGGAGATGTCAAACAAGCGCGCGCGCATGGCGATGAAGGCGGTACACGCATCGTTTGCCGAGGCCGTGCGGCAGGAGCTTGAGATTGAACGCGAATTTTCGCGTATGCCGCGAATGGTGCGCACCTCGGAGCAGTCGCGGTCGCTGTTTTGCGCCGACATGATGTTTGAGCGGAGCGCGCTCGGCGATGCGATACCGATAGAGCTTCAGGTGAGCGTAAAGGTACAGCGTGAAAACAGGTTCAGCGTTGTTTCGCATAACGAGCTTGTGATGTCGCTCGTGCAGGCGGGAATGATAACGCCCGACGTAGGGCTTGAGCTGCTCATTTTCGACGGCAAGGAGCAGGCAAAGGCGCTTATGAGTTCGCGCGCGGCCGCGAATACGGCAAACGGAGCGAATACAACCGCCGGCATAAGCGCGTCATAATCTGCCGCTTGAATCAAATTCAACAAAAAAGCAAAGCCTAAGCTTCGGACAAGACCGTTTGAACATTTTCGGAGGTAAGATATGAAGGATGAAAAACGGAATTACCCGAAGGATCTGATAGAGCGCATGAGGAGGACAATGCCGCGCGGCGACGTGCGGTTCAAGGATCTGCCGTATATAGACAGAAACATACCCTCCGATGTGCTCGGCAGCTATACGGGCATGGAGCTTGCGGAGAAAGAGGCGTTTTTTGAGCCGCCCGTGCAGGACGCCGACGACCTCTGATACAAAAGCTAAAGAGCGCTGAGCAGCAACCGCTGCTCAGCGCTCTTTCAGCAGCCCCTGCGTCAATCAAGCACCATAACCCCGTTAACCGCAGGGCGCGGC
>OLNZ01002631.1_pt1 | contig 10597 bp, 5 predicted proteins | sample 1672981 | NCBI WGS metagenome assembly OLNZ01 (sample SAMEA3136743, study PRJEB25190) | human gut metagenome | biome: human gut; feature: human-associated habitat; material: faeces | place: Austria | collected 2013
GCAGGGAAACGACGCCTTGGTGCTTCGTATTTCTGCTTTCTCACATCCTTCATTTATCGCTCTGCAAAGAAGATTTCTCGCTTCGCTCGAAATGACGATACGGGAGTCTGATGTCTTCTAGTCTTCGCGTTACCAGTCACTCGAGGTTTCTCATCCTCGTTTTCAAACTTGGATTCCCCATTTCTTGTATCGTCATCCCGAGCGCAGCCGAGGGATCTTTCTTGCACTGCGGTCACTGTCACATTGGCACTGCCAGGGAAACGACGCCTTGGTGCTTCGTATTTCTGCTTTCTCACATCCTTCATTTATCGCTCTGCAAAGAAGATTTCTCGCTTCGCTCGAAATGACAATACAAGAGAGTCACCAGTCGCTAATCCTTAGTCACCAGTCAGTAGTCCCTGGCTATTCACCCCTACTTTCAAACTTTTGGCGGTATCCATTTCCCGTATCGTCATCCCGAATGTAGCCGAGGGATCTTTCTTGCACTGCGGTCACTGTCACATTGGCACCGGCAGGGAAACGACGCCTTGGTGCTTCGTATTTCTGCTTTCTCACATCCTTCATTTATCGCTCTGCAAAGAAGATTTCTCGCTTCGCTCGAAATGATGATACGGGAGTCTGATGTCTTCTAGTCTCCTAGTCACTAATCCCTGGCTATTCATCCCTGCTTTCAAACCTGTAGCAGCGGCTTCGCTGCAAAATAGAAAAGGCGATGCCCGAAGGTCACTGAAATGCTGCCTTCAGACATCGCCACTATTTATACTCTGCGGCGCTTCTATATTGTTATGCGCCGCACCCCTGAACCTTGAACACAGAGTTGAGTAGCTAGGGATTAGGAGCGCCGAGTGACTAGTGACTGGTGACTTAAATACTACCTTCGGGCATCGCCCCATTTATACATCGCGGCGCTTCTATATTTTTATGCGCCGCACCACACCCCTGAACCTTGAACCCTGAACCTCGAACCCTTAATAATTGACAAATACTTCGATATTCTGTCTGCCGAAGTTATAGCAGTCCTCGAAAGACTCCATGCAGAGGTCGATGCGGTTACCGACGATCGCACCGCCGGTATCTGCTGCGACAGCATGGCCATAGTTCGGGATGAATACATTCGTACCGAGCGGGATGACGGAAGGATCGACCGCCACCGTGCCGTGACCGGCCTGTGTACCGGTCGCAGTGATGCCGCTGCCGCCTCCATCGCTCGGATGATATGCGCTCGCATGCATATTGGCGACCCAGCCCATCGTCCCTTCTGCTTTACCGGTCTTCATAATGCCCGGCGTGCCATCAGAGAGAACCTTGGCATGAGCAATGACTGTCTTCACGACCTTGCCGCCGGAGATGAATTCATCGATCTCCACTTCCCGCTCGCCTGGGACTCCCTCTTGTACGACGACCTCCTGATCTTCTCTGAGACTTCCATCGTACCACTTATTATAGTGGATCGGCATCGCCTCCTTGCGGAAGACCTTCCGCGCGGTATACGGAACGACGTGGATCTGCATGCCTTCCTTCACCTGCATCAGACCGTCTTCGATCGGCATCATCTTCTTCCAGTCGAAGCCCGCGTCATTCACCACGCCCTGCACCGTCTGCTGCGTCGTATAGACGACCTTTTTCTTGCCATTCGCGATGATGGAAACAGGCACCGCCCGCTCCACCACGATGACCGCGCCGTCCGAGACCTCCTTCGTGCTTGTCCAGAATGTGTCATACGCCTTCAGTGATACATTGAGGTCGCTTAATACATTCTTGAAATTGGAGGCTGCCGTAGAAATGACCTGCTTGTGAGCCCCATCATATACGGTAACAGTCTTCGCAGGGCTTGCGCCCAGAAAATCCAAAGATGCTGCCGCAAGATCCACCTGACTTCCAAAGGCAGCCGCCGCCAATATACATACTAATACTTTTTTCGCTTTATTTATCGTTGAAGGTTTCATAAATGCATCTCCTATGGCCGCTATTCTACCATAGAGAGACTTTTTGTCAATTTTTCCGATGTTGACAATAATAGAAGTTCGAATTTATTCAGTATCTGTCGAATATTTCTTGCATATTGTCCAATATGCATCGCACACTATTCTTTGATGCGCTTTTTGTTATATCACGATTTTTCTCTGATATTATCGAATAAAATTCATCAAGCAAATTGTCAATCTTGTATCTCCCCAATAGACATTTGAGAATTATTAGCAAATTATGAATCGTTCTATCTCCCATGTTATCGTTTCTTTCGCATTTTATGCATTTCGACCCCTGCCCGATTGTCAACCTCGATCCAACTCCATTTCTCATCTGAGATAGCCCAACTTTGTCCCATCTTTGACCTTTCGTTCTTCTCATTTTTTCGTGAAGTGGGAAATTCACCCACCAAAATACTTGAAATTTGTAATTCTTTCCCAAAAAGAGAAGATGGCAGCAGGAAAAGTGGATAATAGAGGATCAACTTCAGGGTTAGCCCCTGGGGCGGATCATCCCTTGATTGCGTGTGAAAGAGGTTCAGCAGGTTCAAGAGGTTCAAGAGGTTCAAAGGGGTTGGTGCGGCGCATAAAAATATAGAAGCGCCGCAGAGTATAAATAGTGGCGATGCCCGAAGGTGGTATGTAGTCACCAGTCACCAGTCACCAGTCACCAGCCACCAGTCACCAGCCACCAGTCACCAGCCACCAGTCACCAGTCACGCAAAAAGCCGAAGCATTCGCTTCGGCTTTTTGCGTGGCATTCTTTACTTTTCCTTTTTCCCGAAAACAGGCATGTAGGGTTCCATTTTCTGCGCGAGGGTCATTTCATCTTCGCAGTCACGCTTCTCCGCGATACGCTGGAATTCGGCCTGTGCGCCCACTTTATCAGCAGGCGCGATCTCCTTTTTCCACATGCCATCGGACTGCATGATGTGCGCTTTCTGATTGTCCGCGAGCTCCATATTGACCATGGTCTTCAGGCGATGACAGAGATCGGCGTCACGCACAGGGATCATGAGTTCGACGCGGTCATTGAGATTTCTTGGCATCCAGTCCGCACTGCCGATATACAGCTCTTCACGACCGCCATTGGCGAACCAGAAGACACGGCTGTGCTCCAGGAAGCGTCCGACAAGACTTCTGACGGTGATGTTGTCGCTGACGCCGGGGATGCCGGGGATGAGTACGCAGATCCCTCGGATAATGAGCTCGATCCTGACGCCTGCCTGAGAAGCTTCGTAGAGCTTATCTATGATCTCCTTATCGAGGAGGGAATTCATCTTGGCGACCATGTGTGCCTGCTCGCCCTGCTTGGCGAAGGCGATCTCGCGGTCGATGAGCTCCATGCAGCGCTGGCGGAGATTAATCGGCGCGACGATGAAGGAGTCCCACAGCGGCGGGTCAGAGTAGCCGGAGAGGAGATTGAAGAAGGCAGAAGCATCGCTGCCGAACTGGTCATTGCAGGTGAATACGCCGAGATCCGTATAGAGCTTGGCTGTGGATGCATTGTAGTTGCCGGTCGCGACATGGACATAGCGGCGGATGCCGTCCTTTTCGCGGCGGATGACGAGCGTACACTTCGAGTGTGTCTTAAGGCCGACAAGGCCGTAGATGACATGCGCGCCTGCTTTTTCAAGACGGCGGGCCATCAGGATGTTATTCGCTTCATCGAAGCGCGCCTTGACTTCCATGAGGACAGTGACCTGCTTGCCGTTCTGCGCTGCTTTTTCGAGCGCCTGAATGATCGGCGAGGAAGAAGCCACGCGGTACAGGGTCTGCTTGATAGCAAGGACATCGGGGTCAGCTGCTGCTGAAGCGACGAAATTGACGACCGAGTCTTCAAAGGATTCGTAGGGCAGATGCACGAGGAGATCTTTCTCACGGATCATCTCGAAAATATTCTTTCGCCCATCCTTTTCGAGCTGGATCATGGACCAGGGGCGATGCGGATGCGCTTCCGGATAGCGGAGACGGTCGTAGCCCTTGATGCCGCAGAAGGAAAAGAACATCGTCATATCGAGCGGTCCGTCGATCTCATACAGATCCTCTTTCGCCAGATGCATCTCCTGCGTCATGAAGCGCTGCATAAAGCGGCTGGTGCCTGCTTCGAATTCGATACGCACGGCCTCCCCGCGCTGGCGTTTTTTCAGCTGGCGCTCCACCTCGACGACGAGATCCTGCGCGTCTTCTTCGTCGATCGCAAGATCCGCGTCACGTGTGATGCGGAAAGGATGTGCTTCCAAGAGGTCGTAGCCGATGAAGAAACGGGAAGCAAAGTGACGGATGACCTGCTCCAAGAGGACGAAGTCGTGGCGTCCCTTCTTTCCCGGATCATCCGGCAGGCGGACGATACGAGGGAGCAGCGATGGCACCGGCACGATCGCCGTCTTCACATCGATATCATTTTCCTCATCCAGCGAAAGGTCACGCTCATTCCTTTCGAGCAGCATCGCGATATTGAGGCTCTTCGAAGCGAGGAACGGGAACGGATGCGAGGAGTCGACGGCCATCGGCGTGACGACTGGGAAGACCTGCCGCTCGAAATAGTCCTCCATCCATTTCTTCTGCGCTTCTGTCGCATCTTCCGGATGGATGAAGTAGAGCCCTTCCGTGCGAAGCTCGGACAGGAGCATATGGAGGAAACGATACTGGCGCGCGACGAGCTTCTGGCAGATGTCGGAGATCTGCTCGAGCTGCTCCTCCGGCGTCATATGGGCGATGTCACGGCGCTTCACGCCATTTTCCTTCTGGTGCTTCAGCCCCGCCACGCGGATCATGAAGAATTCATCCAGATTCGAACTCGTGATCGCCAGGAATTTCAATTTTTCCAGCAGGGGATTGTTCGGATCCACCGCCTCCTGCAGTACGCGGCGATTGAACTGCAGCCACGACAGCTCGCGGTTCAGATAATAATGCTGATGTCTATCCTGCACGTCCATAGTTACCTCCGCTCCAATTTGGCTTCCATGCCAAATACCGTTTCAAACATTGTCTTTTCTTTATTAAACAGCCATGTCTCCAAAGCCGTATCCTCACTCGATTCATACTCGATGACAAGTGCATCCCCCGAGATATGGGCCGAAAGATCTTTCAGCTTCTGCTTCCTCGACATATCCATCGCACGGACCAGGCGGAAGATGGCTATCAGCTTCAGCGCCGTCATCTTCGACTCATCCGACAGGATGCGGAATGGCTCATCGTCATCATTCGGGATCCCCTTGTGATCATAGTAGACGATGCACGCCACGATATCCTTCTCTCGGTCGGAGATCCCGAAAATATCCGTCCCGCGGACCATATTCCACGCCTGCATGGACGAGCCCAAAAGATTCACATACTTCCCGATCTGGTACAGGATGATCGCCATGCGAAGCAGGAATTCATCACGGTCATTGAGCCCATTTCCACGGTCAAAGGCCTGAACGATCACTTTGCTGTAAAGCTCCATCGCCTTCGCATGCACCGGTTCATAGTAATAGTCTGCCGCGATCGAGCGCGTCAGCTCCAGATTCTGCGCGCGCATGTACGCAAGCGCCGGATCATTCGTCTTCTGCGCCCCATAGAAGAGCGATGCCGAGCGCACGAAGGTCATCCCCATCATGACTACATGCTTCACAGGGATCGCATTCAGGATCTCCTGATAAATATGCAGCGTCGGCGAGACAGTGAGCGCCCATGCCTCACTGATGTGATACTTCTGCATGATCATCGAAGTAGAGAATTTTCCCACCTCGTCATACACCTTGCCGAATTCCTGCGGCTTCACCTCGGCGATATCCCGCTGGTCAAGGTCATGGTGCAAGAGCATCGCGACGATCCTCGCCTCACGGCCCGAGAGAACGACCGTATCGATGTCATACTTTCTGATCGATACCCAGAGCGGCTCCATGATCGCATGGATGTACTCCGCCAGCGCTTCCGGGAAATAGCGCGACTCGCGCTGGTTCGTCGTGAACGTCTCCAAAAGCCGCAGCGTCCCGATGTGTACATTGTGCTGGTAGCAGAGCGAGCCCTTCTCCCACACCGTCAGCCCCACGCACCCCGACGTGATGTCGACGAAGAGGAAATTCTTCCCCAGACGCTCATTCGCCGCACGGTTATACTGCTTCAGCTGGTAGGAAAGACCGAAATGCTTGAAATAGATCTCCTGCGGCATGTCCACGACCTGCACATTGAATCCAGTCTTGACACGGATCAGATCCAGGATCGAGCGGCAGTTATCCGCCTCACGGAAAACCGCCGTCGCATACGCCGCATATACCTTCACCTGATAATCCGACAAGAGCTGCTTCAAGCCATTCAGCATGCGGCAGAGCTTCCGGATCGAAGCGAAAGACAGATTCTTATGATTGAATACCTCTTCCCCAAAGTTCGTATCCTTCCTCACGGACTCGATGACACGGACTTCATTGACATTCTTGTACTCCACGATGCGAAGAGACAGATTCGACGAGCCGATGTGAATGATACCGTAAATGAGCGGCTTTTGTTCCGACATAAGTGGCCCTCCTTTTATAAACAGCGGGTATCTTGTAATCCCATATATCCGTAAAAATGAAACGTAAAAGTTAGGAGTGAGGAGTGAGAAGTGGTGGTGCGGCACAGAAAATAATGAAGCGCCGCGGAGTTTTGATAGCACTTCGCACCGCCGTCATCTCGAACGTAGCCGAGAGATCTTCCTTGCAGAACGATCAGTGTACCAATTGCGCTATTTCAATCACCGCTTGCTCCTAATCCCCACCCCTAATCCCTAGCCGCCACCTTCATTTCTCATTCAAGCGAAGCGTCAGCGTTAGCCCGCGGGGCGTACCAGGCTGGTGCGCTATGAAACAGGCCACACGCAGAAGCATACCTTTTAATGATAGCCCACTCCTGTAAAAAGCACGTAAACAGCGGGCAAAGTTTCTCTTTATAATTATACCATGACTTATATGCATAGCGGAGCTCAGGGAGCCCTTCCCGTTAAAGGAAATTCTGATAGTATGGTATGGGAAAAACGTAGAATCACGAAATTATATATAAAAGTGTGATAGAAATCACACTTTTATATATAATTTCGTGATGCATGGCAAATAGCACGCAAAAAGAGAGAAGCCCGTCAGGACTTCCCTCTTTTGTCTATCTTTCCTTCTTCACAGGCAGGCGCTTAGGGCTTGAGTTCGTTTTGGGAACTTGCCTCCTCATAGTCGCTGTCTTCGTTCTTGTGGAGAAGCCATTAAACCTTTTGAACCTATGACATCAAACTATCCCCTTCTCCAAGCGCGATCCCAATCAGTCGATCTGCCTGATCCGCCATGAAGAGCGGAATATTCAGTACTCCCTCATCCATGCGAAGATTATTCATCGAAAAGCGCACACGAAGTTTCGTTTCCTGCTCAAATGTCTCTGCATATTTTTTAAGACTCCGGCTCTTGATATTCGTATCTGCCTTCACTTCGACAGGGATGATATCATTCTTCCGCTGGATGATGAAGTCCACCTCATACGGCGGATTGATCCGCGACCAGTAATGCGGCATGGCATCGAACTGCGGCACCAGTGACTGCAGGATGAAATTCTCCGTCAGCGCCCCCTTGAACTCCGTGAAAAGCCGATTCCCCTCACGGAATGCCACTGGATCGAGTTTAGACAGACGGCGCAGCACGCCCACATCTGCGAGATAAATCTTGAACGCAGACAGATCCTCATAGGCGGAAAGCGGAAGCCCTGGCGACGTGATGCGGAAGACCTTGTAGACCAGCGCCGCATGCACCAGCCACTCGAGCGCATCCTCATACTCCCTCGCCCTTGCCCCCTCTTTGATGACATTGTAGAGAAATTTCTTATTCTCCCGCGCAAGCTGCGATGGTAAAGAATTCCACACCCGTCCAATCTTCGGATACTCCCTTGGCGCTGGATGTTTCATGAAGTCTCTCTCATACGCCTGGATGATATCCATCAGCACCTGCTGCACCTGCCCCACCGACTGCGTCTCCTCCCAGCGGCTGACCACCTCCGGCATCCCGCCCGTGACATAGTACATCTTGAGCTTCTCCGCGAGCGGATTGAAAAAAGCATCAGGCAGCGGCTCGATCTCATTCACCGCCCCCAGATAGGCTGCCAGATTCTCACTTCCTGTCGCCATCAGAAACTCCGTGAAACTCATCGGATAAAGAGACAGGAAATCCACCTTCCCCACCGGAAACGATGCCGGCCTCGCGAGCGTGATCCCTAGTAGTGAACCCGCGCAGGCCACATGGTACTCCGGCGCATTTTCCGCAAAATACTTCAGTGCATTCAGCACCTCGGGCGAATCCTGCACCTCATCGAAAATGAGCAGCGTCTTCCCCTTCTGGATATCCTGTCCACTCGCCATCGCCAGATTCGGAAGAATACGCTGCACATCCTTCGTCGTGCGGAAGAAATCCCGATATTCCGGATTCTCATCAAAGTTGAAATAGGCGGTATTTTCATAGTGCATCCGCCCAAATTCCTTCAAAAGCCACGTCTTCCCCACCTGGCGCACGCCCTTCACGATCAAGGGCTTCCTGTAAGGAGAGTCCTTCCAGGAAATCAGCTGTCTCATTGCAAGTCTTTTCATTGTTATCACCTTTTTATATATAATTATGTGACTTTTCTCACACTATTATATATAATTTCGTGATTCGCCGCAAACAGAACTTAAAAAAGAGGGAAGCCCGTCAGGACTTCCCTCTTTGGAATTTCATTTTTCTCAAAATCGTACTTGTTTATCACGATACCTCAAGCGACAATACCAAAATATATCAGCTAAGGCCTCACTGCCACGAGAACTTACTACCATCTACCAGACGAAGTTTCTGCGACGAGGAGCTTCCGCTGCCGGTTCCGCCACTTGAACTAGAACCGCCCGTAGGGAATCCAAACTCTTCGAAAACAAACGAACCATGGTTAGACTGAAGCGTTAAGTCATGCGTTAAAATAGTACCTCTGAATGTTCCATTTTCGAAATTGAGCGGCGTATTGTTTGCATATGGCGTATACAATACGCCACGAAAATCGTGATCATTTCCATTAAAATGGATTTCAGTCGGCCACCCGGGCCTCTTTTCCGGAAGGCAAAAAATAATGGGGCGCTTGATATCCTCTTGCAAATTGATATTCACTAAGCTGAAAACGCCTTTGAGATAAACATAAACAGGCTCATTTTGATCTCCATCCAGATTTTTAAGATCCAGCGAAAAATTTCTGATCCCCTGTTGCCCGGTTAGAAGAATCCTATTAGACTGCGTTCCATTGTAATCGTCATTCGGCAAAGAATAATTCTGCGCTCCTGTAGTCGGCGTAAAATAATTGGCAGAATCCGAAAACATTTTTTCAATAGCATCATTAGCCTTTTGACAAAACGCCGTAAAATCACTCTCGTTACCCTTCTCCATAGGACTATAAAGACCTTTTTGAACGGCATCATTTCTTGGCAAATTTTTAGCTTCTCCGGTAAAGAACTTTTGGAATTCCGGCTTATTGTAATTGGCATTATAAAAATCCTGATTATAGCAAACCACATGCCCATCATAAGTCGAAGCTATCGGATTGTTATTGCCATTGTCCGTACCATTATTATTGTTAAATGTTCCGGACATGCTCCCGCTAAAAGAAGCCAGGCTATCGAATTTCAACTGCTCATTCGATTTCGTCGGAATCACTGCCACCGCTTCTGCCTCAATATTGAATAGGTCTTCTTTAATGCCCACAAATTTGATAAATGTCGTAGGTATCGACTCCTGAAGAAGGACGCGATAATACGATACACCATCCACCGTCTTCGCCTGGGGCGGCTTTTGGAATGATGCTCTCCCATTCCCCCAATTCACTTTCGCATAAGTTTCCGCCTGCGCATCTGCCTTTTGATGACTATCGACAGTCTCTTGATTCATAGCAAAAGTAGCGGCACCAGCCAGAGCCGCCGCGTCCGCCGCCTTCTGCAGGCGCGCGTGACGGGCAAAGCCATTCCCGAGATCCACCGCGAGCCCTGCGCAACCGAAAAGGATCGGGATCAATATCGCAAAAAATACCATGTACGCCCCGCGCTCATTCTTAATGCGGGAAAGCAGTCGATTCAAAAAAGTCATAGTATCACCTCATGTGAGTTAGGAGTGAGGAGTGAGAAGTGGAGGAAGGGGCGCACAATTCATATAGCGCCCCAATACCTCTCATTTTATAAAACAGTCTATTCATGATTTATATAAAACTCCGCGCCGCTTCCATATTTTATGCGCTGAGCCTTCACCTCAAACTTCTCACTTGATTGGATGGTCAATTTAACTGCCAGTTATTTATGAAACGCAATTCCCATCACCAGCCACGAAAAACCATACTCGCATTTAGTATACCATAGTCTCCGCAAAGATTTGAAATGAAAAATGCATGCAAAAACGCCCGCCGGACGGCGGACGTTTTCATGGATCAGAGGAAATGGTGACTAAGGATAGCGACCAGCGCGCGGAATGCGGGCATCGCCGTTTACAAAAATCGACGCGAAGCGTCGCTCCACCTAAGCCTTCCCCGCATGGGCAATGCTATTAAGTTAAGCGGCAGAACGTCTTGGCTCCCCATCGGGGAGCTGCCCGAAGGGCTTGTGCAAGCGAACTGGATTTTTAGGAGTGAAGCGA
>OLNZ01002637.1_pt1 | contig 10577 bp, 11 predicted proteins | sample 1672981 | NCBI WGS metagenome assembly OLNZ01 (sample SAMEA3136743, study PRJEB25190) | human gut metagenome | biome: human gut; feature: human-associated habitat; material: faeces | place: Austria | collected 2013
AGCTGCGGACTTTCAGGCGGCAGAACATAGACCATTTTGCCCCAAAAGGTTCATGATTTTCTACCTCAACCGCCGTTTATTCTGTTGTGATAGTATAGCATTTTCTATACATTTCGAAGCATAGGTAGCCAGCGAGAAACCCTTTTGAGGATTGTATGTCGTTACGCCTTTGATAAGACCTATCGTGCCTATCGATATGAGATCGTCCTGTTCGCGTCCATTCGACGCATATTTTTTGGCAATATGCGCGACAAGGCGTAAATTGTGCTCTACAAGCTTATTTCGCGCTTCAATATCCCCTTTGGCAGCCTTCAGAATCTCTTCTGTCTCTTCCTCAATCGGAAGCGGCTCGGGAAATGTTCCTGGACTGTTCACATATCCTGCGAAAAACAGCAGTCCACGCGCAAGCGTTAAAAGTATTTCATACATATTTCACACCCTCCGTTTGCTAAAAAGTATGATATGGAATTATTGCATATGCTTTAGCGATGAAACTCCCAAACATTCTATGGCGGGCGCTGTTTAGGTGTTAGCGGTATTAATATGAGTACCCGAAGTGCAGGTCAGCCGTATGAAACCTTATACATTTAACGGGTTCAGGTATATTCGGTCACGCTATATTATTATGTACACGATATTGGGTAGATTTTTGCGTCTATGTTTTATGGTTTTAAGACCATTTTTTGAAAAAGAAAAGAGCCGTTTCGCCCGATAGGACGTTTTATCGGCTCTTGCTGTTAGAATATGGCGGTTAGTTCTTCCAGACGAAGTCGTGTGCCTTTTCTTCGCCGTTCATTATTCGCAAGCCGCCCTCGGCAAGCGCTTCCATCTCGTGCTCGCCAGGCATTATCTCAACAGGCGCTATCCATTCGACGCGCTCACGTATCCAATCGGTAAGCATCTTCGAATAGGCTACTCCGCCCGTTAGTATTATCCTGTCAACCTTGCCATTTACAACTGTGGCAAGGTCGCCTATGCCCTTTGCAACACCGTATGCGAAGGCTTCATATATAAGCTTTGCATGTTCATCGCCGTTTCTGATCATGCGCTCAACTTCACGCGCATCGCTCGTTCCGAGATGAGCGCGAAGGCCCGAATTCCCGCGAATCATGCGCGTCATTTCCTTAAGCGTGTATTTGCCGCTATAACAAAGCTTCGCGAAATCCATGGCCTGCAGTTTGCCGCAGCGCTCGGGAGCAAAGCCCGCGTCATCGTCTGAATACATGTCGATGGAATAGCCCTTGTGAATAAGCCACACGCTCGTTCCGCCGCCCAAATGCTGCACAATAAATGTGCATTCACTTATCGGCTTATGGAGTATTTCCTCAGCGCAGCGGTGTGCCATGGCGTGCGTATTAAGCGCGTGTCCGCGGCTCACCTTCGGCAGCTCGGGAAAGCCCGTTATGCGCGCTATGGGGGAAAGTTCATCGACCGTCACCGGGTCGTATATAAAAGCGGGTATGCCCGTGCGCCGCGCAATCGCGTCGGCAATGGCGCAGCCTACGTTCGATATATGGGTGTCGATAGTCTGCGCATAGACATACTTGAGCATGTCCGGCGTTATGCGGTATGCGCCCGAAGCGCACGGAGGAACCATGCCGCCGCGCGACATGACGCATGTAAGGCGCGACATGTCAAAATTGTGACGTGCAAGGATCTCGTCAACACGCTTGGTGCGAAAATCAAGCTGATCCATCACCCATGAGAATTGGCGGAGCTCCTCTTCGCTGTGAGCGACCGACTCGGAAAACAGAAGGTTCTTATCCTCAAAGACGGCGACCTTTGTAGAGGTTGAGCCGGGGTTTATAACAAGAATGGTTTGCGTCATGCTGCCCGCCTTACTTGCAGCATCCTGCGCCAAGCGCAAGCGAATAATATTTTTCGTCTGCGGAAGAACCGCGCGACGTCAACACTATCGGCACTTTACAGCCGAGCACGAGACCCGCCATGCGGCCGCCGCATGTATAGACGAGGCACTTGCCGAGCACGTTTCCGACAACTATTTCTGGGGCAAGCATGATGTCAAAATCGCCTGCGCAGGGGCAGTCGAAGCCCTTAATTTCCGCTATTTCGGGAACCATCGCAAGGTCGTATGATATCGGGCCTTCAACGTAGCAATTCGTAAGTTCGCCGTCAAGGCTCATGCGCTTGAGTTCAGCTGCATGAACCGTTTCGGGCATCTTGGGGTTAACCGTCTCGATGGCGCAAAGCGCGGCGACGTTAACCTTGTCGTAGCCGAGATTGTGGAAGAACGTGGCGGCGTTCTGTACGATGGCCTTTTTCTTCTCAAGATCGGGATATGTACACATACCGCCGTCCGTGACGCAAAGGAGTTTATGATATCCGGGAACTTCCGCAATGATAATATGGCTCATGAGGTTTCCGGTCTTCATATCGGCTTCGGGAGAAAGAACACCCTTTAGCAGGTCGCCCGTCATAATTTTGCCCTTCATAAGGAAGTCGGCTTTTCCCTCGTGAATGAGCTGCGCAGCCTTTACGCTCGGATGCATTCCTTCGGGAACGGATACGATGTTGAAATCGGCAGGATTCTCTCCGAGCTCTCTGAGCACTGCGGAAATCTTATCTTCGTCGCCGACGAGCACGGCGTTTACAATATCCTTTGCCGCTATAACAGCCTGCAAAGCGTGTTCATCGTTTGCCTGAACAAGCGCAACGGTCTTTTTAGGGCCGCCCTTCACCTTAGCTATCAATTCATCAAAGTTTTTAATCGGCATAATATCACCTCGCCAATAGTTTTCCTACATATAATAACTCTTTATTGGCCGGCGATTCAATAGAACAAATTCATCGATATCATATATTGCGCTAAAGTGTGTCAATGCCGTCTCGGAACAAAACAAACATAATCACATTCTGCTTTTGCAATGTCGATATAAGTTCTTATCGAGAAGTCCCATCTGTAAACAGTAACAGCGCCGCCGAACCGCGAATGGCAAAGGCGCTTTACGGCTGACTGCTTATCCGTGAAAGCGGATGATAGATGAAGCTCACCATCGGCGGGATTGCATGAGTATTGCAAAACAGCATATACAGATTTAATTCCGGGCGGAATCTCGTTGTTACTCATAAGCTGAATTTCCATATCCTATCACCTCAAAAAAAGCAAGAAAGTATAACGATATATTCATTATGGCTCGTTTTTTCATAAAGTCAACAATAATGAGTTAAAATTATAAATTGATACAAAATGCTACAAAACGGGAGAAAGTAATTTTGCGAAGGCGTCTCTATGCGGAAAAAGCACAGTATGACAAAATGATTTAACATCTTGTTTACATTTGTCGCAATTCATAATATAATCATTATGGCATTAAGTTGCTTAATATTAACTGCGAAAAGGAAGGTACTCTATGAAAAAGTTCTTTAAGCTTGAAGAACACGGCACGAATGTGAAGACCGAGATTGTAGCCGGTATTACCACATTCATGGCAATGGCTTACATACTCATGGTCAATGCCGATATGTTTGCCAATCCGTTCAGTAACGGCACGGACGTACTCGGCGTAAGCTACGGCGCTATCTATGTTGCGACAGCTATTTCCGCCGTTATCGGTACGCTGCTGATTGGTCTTCTTTCAAATCTGCCTCTGGCACAGGCTTCCGGCATGGGACTGAATGCATTCTTTGTATATTCGGTTGTTGTCGGTATGGGCTTCTCCTACGCGAACGCCCTTGTTATGGTATTGGTCGATGGTCTCGTATTCGTGCTTCTCACAGTAACGGGACTTCGCAAGACAATATTTGCTGCCATACCCAAAGCCGTAAAAACCGCCATTGCCGCAGGTATCGGCCTTTTCATTGCGTTCATAGGCCTGCAGAATTCCGGCATTGTTATTAACAGTGACGCAACACTCGTTGATCTTCACTCGTTCAACATTTTCTTTAATGATGCTGTAACTTGGGAAACAATCATGCCGCTGCTTGTAACAATACTTGCCGTTATCGCGATCGCCATAATGAGCAAGAAAAAAGTCAAGGGTGCCATTCTTTGGGGCATTCTCGGCGCTACGGCCGTCTATTATGCGCTCGGATTCACGATTCCCGGCTTCTATGAAGGTTTTGCCAGTAAGTTTAACCTCGATGTACTCGCTCCTTTCAAAGACTTTGGAACGATGGCCGTTGGCAAGGTGTTCACCGAGGGCTTCAATTTTACGTCGTTCATCGAAGCAAACGGCGTCACCAGCTTTGTTATAACATTTATAACAACTATGCTCGCATTCTGCATGGTTGACATGTTTGATACGCTCGGCACGCTCTACGGTGCCTGCACCTGCGGCAATATGCTCACTGAAGAGGGCGATGTTCCGAACATGGACAAGGCCATGCTTTCTGACGCCATAGCGACATGTACAGGCGCTATCTGCGGCACTTCGACAGTTACAACATTTGTTGAATCCTCTGCCGGCGTTGCCGAGGGAGGCCGTACAGGTCTTACATCCATTGCAACGGCTGCAATGTTCCTTATCGCAATGTTCTTTGCTCCGGTTGCCGAGCTTATCCCGTCGTGTGCCACCGCTGCGGCGCTTATCTACGTCGGCGTACTTATGATTGGCGGAGTTATCGGCATTGACTGGAAGGATCCGGCCGTTGCCGTTCCCGCCTTCCTCACAATGGCGATGATGCCGTTCACATACAATATCTCCTACGGCATTGCATTCGGTCTTATCTCCTATATACTCATCATGCTCTTCACGGGCAGAGCCAAGGAGATTAAGGTTGGCACATGGATCATCGGCTTGCTGTTCGCTGTGATGTTCTTTGTCTCCCGTTAATTAAATCGACATAAAAGCAATAGAATGCGGCTGCCCGATTTCGGGCAGCCGCATTTAGTGTCGAAAAAGTGGCATACTGCCACTTTTTCGAGTTTTCCCCGTGTTTTGCCTCTCGCATTCGCTCCCGGGCGGCAAAATCCGCAAAGTACGAAAACCTAAGGGTTTTCATCTGTTTTGACGCACATGTCGTCAAAACCGGAATTAACTTAAGGGGCTGCGGCCCCTTAACAACCCCGAGGTTTTTCGACAGGCTGTTGCGGCTGTCCGATTTCGGGCAGCCGCATTTGGATTGCGCGCCTATGACAAAGGCCGTTGACGCAGACTGTCAAAGCTCAATCTTTCTGTTCTCTTTTGATGGTCTGTAGATTACTATTTTTCTGCCTATGCACTGCACAGGTACAGCTCGCAGCCTCGCGCACAGCGTATCGGAAAGCTCGCGTACATCGGCGTCGCATGTCTCAAGCACCGTTATCTTTATAAGCTCGCGCGCTTCAAGCGCAAGATCAAGCTCCGATGTAATTATCGGTGTAAGGCCGCCTTTACCTATTTGAAATATGGGCTGAAGAGCGTTTGCCATCGAGCGAAGCTTTGCTCTTTGTTTACTTGTTACGTTCATCGACATACTGCCTTTCTATTCTATTCAATAAAATCAAATTCCCATTCACCCATGCGAACGGTGCTCGTTTCGTTTGCGCCTTTTTTACGCAGTGCATCAATAATCCCCTCTTTTATCAAATACTGCTGGAAGCGGCGCATGGATATTTCGTCGTCGGCATATGTTGTATCGAGTATATAGTCTACACTGCCTCCGCTTACGACAAAGACATCTCCGTCCATGGCTATTTCAAAGCCCGGCTCATATTTAGTACGTTCAGGCATATCCTCCTCTTCAAATTCATATACTTTCGGAAGCGCGGCAAGCGTTTTAATTATCTCGTCAAGAAGCGTGTCAAAGCCCTTAACCGCTGCCGCCGATACGGGAAATACCTTCACTCCGTCGTTTGCAACCTCTTTCTTGAGGAGCTCGAGATTCTCATCGGCTCCGGTTATGTCCATTTTATTTGCGGCGATTATTTGCGGCAGTTGAGCGAGGCGCTTGCTGTATTTTTCAAGCTCGCTGTTTATGCGGCGATAATCATCAACGGGATTCCTGCCTTCGGAACCGGAAATGTCTAGCACATGTACAAGCATGCGCGTACGCTCGATATGACGCAGAAAATCGTGACCGAGGCCTGCTCCGTCGGCGGCGCCTTCTATAAGTCCGGGTATGTCTGCAAGCACGAATGATGAGTCATAGCGTTTAACGACACCAAGATTCGGCGTAAGCGTCGTAAAATGGTAGTTGGCTATCTTCGGTTTTGCGTTTGTAAGCACGGAGAGTATTGTCGACTTTCCAACGTTCGGGAGTCCTATTAGGCCTACATCGGCAATCGTTTTAAGTTCAAGCTCGATTTCATGCTCAAGCGTTTTCTGGCCCGGCTGCGAAAACTTGGGGCTTTGCTTTGTGGGTGTGGCAAAGCGTGCGTTCCCCTTGCCGCCGCGCCCGCCGTGGAGCACTATGCGTGTCTTTCCCGATATGTTCATGTCGGCAATTATCTTGCCGCTTGAGATGTCTTTAACTATCGTGCCGACGGGGACTTTGATAACAAGATCATCGCCGTTTTTGCCGCGCTGGAGTTTGGAACGCCCGCTTTCGCCGTTTTGCGCCCTGTAAAAGCGCGCAAATTTAAAGTCAAGCAGAGTATTCATTCCCGCGTCGGCAAACAGTACAACGTTACCTCCGTTTCCGCCGTCGCCGCCGTCCGGGCCGCCGCGCTGCACAAATTTTTCGCGGTGAAACGACGAGCAGCCGTCGCCGCCGTCGCCTGATTTTATCACTATCTTAGCTCTGTCTACAAAACTCATTTTCCCTTTTGAAACAAACTAAAGCTTATTTCATTCCTCCATTTTTGAATAAAATTCGCAAAGCTCCTTCAGCGTGCAGGTTTCACACGACGGCTTTTTTGCGCTGCAAACGCGTCTGCCGTGAAAAATAAGCAGATGGTGCGCAAGAGACCATTTTTCGCGCGGTATTTTTTCATTCAGCGACAGCTCTATTCTGAGCGTGTCGTTAGAATCTGCCAACCCGAGCCTGTTTGATACCCGTGCAACATGCGTATCAACGGCTATTGCAGGAACAAAAAAAGCATTTGAAAGCACCACATTTGCCGTTTTGCGGCCTACGCCCGGCAACGACATAAGTTCTTCACGCGTGTCGGGAACGTTTCCGCCGTATTTATCGACGAGTATCGCACACGTTTCAAGTATGTGCCTGCATTTTGTTTTATATAAGCCGCATGGCTTTATATATGCATTAAGCTCATCTTCGCTCATAGAGCTTATCGACGCGGCATTCGGGTGATCGCGAAAAAGCGGAGCAGTGCATTTATTTACCTGCTTATCGGTGCATTGCGCACTGAGCATTGTTGCGATAAGAAGCTCAAATGGGTTTGAAAAAACGAGCTGAGGCGCCGCATCCGGGTATGCCTCCTCCAAAAGCCGCATTATATCGGCGTTTCTCTTTTTTTCATCCATGCCATGGCCTCCTTGAAGCTATCATTTGATTATAAACTCAAAATCGCGTGTTTTGCAAGTATATGTTCACCGCTTTCCCATCAAGCAAACTGTAACATCTTAACCGTGCAGACGGCAATCCCGGATCTCACAAGGTATCTTTGATTACCTTCCCTGCCCCGGGATTGCTTTTTTTTACAGAATCCATTGCAGGCTTATCATGCTGTATCTCGTCGACAGTCGGTTTTATTCGTCTATAACTTTTGAATCTATGTTCAGCACACATCTTCGTCGCTTCACTTACGCACTTTTAACTCTTAGTGTGTTTTAGACAGCTCTGTCGCCACTCGTTTGCATAACTGCCGCTTGCCCCAACTGTCATCGTATGTGTATTGTACAACGGCGCTGCCGCAACCGTCAATCAACTTTATGACGTCGTTTTGGACCGTTTCGGAGATAGTAATACGCCGTGCCGTTATAGTTCACCGACACCACATTTCCGCCTGCGTCGTAGCTGAGGGTCTGAACAGGAGGCCGTCCATTTTTGCCGTCAGCAATAACGCAGGTCACCCTTTATTCGCTGCCTCACATGTTCACCGAGGAGAACCGCATAGTGCCTAAAATCAAGCTTACAAACGCTTTTTTTCTTCGCGCTTCTTCAAAAAATACGGATTGACCGTCTTAAAATAATAATGCACCAGCGCTCCCAACGCGGCGACAATAGCAGCAGCAAAAACGATTGTGTTTAGTATACCTATCTGCGGCAGCAGCTCGGCCTTAAGCATCGTAAGCACTACGGCAGCATTGAAAAGGCCTGCGGCTATTTTGCCAAACCAATCGGCATAAACTACGACCTTACGTTTAAGCATGAAAACGCCGCCGATTATCATAAGCGATTCTTTTGCAAGAACAACAACGAGAATCCATGTGTCCAGCCAACCTTCGCTCCAGAAGCAAACAATCGCAGCAATGATCAGAAGCTTGTCCGCAAGCGGATCAAGCACTTTTCCAAGATCGCTAATCCAATTATTGCGACGGGCAAGATACCCATCAAGCAGATCCGTTGCAAAAGCCGCAACGTATGTTGCAAGTGCCGCAATATACTTTCCATTGATAAACAGCGCAATAAATACACCTACAAGTATCAATCGTATGAATGATAATATATTAGGTATATGCCGCATTCGGTAGCCTCCCGTTGATTTCTCTACTATTATAATACATGCTTTGCAAAAATCAACCGCTTTTACCGTGGCGGTCGATGCAGTGTTGTAGTACTACAACACATCTTGGACAAAAAAACAAAAAGTATGAATGATAGCGTCTCATGGGTTAAAGTAGAGTCAATACACAAAACCAAACCTGAGAGGAAACCATATCCTTCATGAAAAAGAGTATGGCACAGGACATGGAATACCGGCAATCTCTGATGAAATACGCGGAAAAGTACGGTGTAAGCCGCGCCGGCCGCAAGTACAACAAAAGCCGGTCGTACATTTACTTCCGGCGGCAGCGCCGGGACGGAAACGCTTCATCCCTCGCACACAACCACAAAGCCACCCAAACCGGCACACTGAGGAAGAAATCAGGCTCATCCGCAATATGCGCCGCAGAAATCCCGAGATAAACATGCCGGAGATAGCAGCTTACGAATCAAAGAATACAGCAATTCTCGCAGGCATAGCGTAGCGCTGTAATATAGATGTGTAACAACGCTCCGTGCCGTAAAAGGAAACTTGCGCAGCATAGCTATGTTTTATCTAAACATGAGCAACTTAAAAGAGGGTGCGTGCGCTTGAAGGCTACAGGGAGACACTGTTCTATTGCATGGACATTTAGTCTGCTTGTCGCATTTCGTACCACCAATCTTGCTCCAAATCAATTAAATCCCCGTCGCTGTCGTAAACGTCAAAGCCGCCGCTCGGTATCACGAGGATAAACGGACTGTTAGGGTCGATTTCGTAGGATTCCCCGTCGTGACGCTCAATTTTTGCGATATGAAGCGCATTCATTGACAAAAGGACAAGAGTACCGTCATATTTATAAACGCTCACGCTTTGCTCGACTGATGCGGTATGACCGCCATACCGATATTCATAATTTTTAAAAGTATCGTTAGAACTTCTGTAAATTGCAAAAGTGCAGTCGGTCAATTCGTCGTCATAAGCCAATGCCGCAGCGATATTATCCGACATGGCAACCTCAACATTCCACCCATCATTCACCGCTTGAAACTCTCGTAAGTTTTTTTCTATATCATGGGCGTTTGTCATTCGGTTCGCAATCGGAAGATAAATTAAGCCAAGAACTACAGCGCCGATAATTAGCACAATGAGCAAAGAAATAACCACTTTATACGGCGGTATCATGTGCAAATGCTTACGTCCTCTCGTAACCAAAGCCTTGTTGATAACGTTTGTGTATAGCAGGAAATAGCCGATAGCGATTAAGGTTAATACAACCGTAATTGCTATGATAACGAAAACAAAAACGGAAATGCTCATGTCAAAATCCTCCTTTATATGTCAAAGTATTCTTTGAAAATATAATAGTAGCTTCTTGTTACATCAACGCTTTTGCCGTCCGACATAGTTAAAATAAACTTCATGGAAAGTGTCGATGTTATCTTTTTCACTTTATCCGTATTTATCACAACGGAATTGCTGATACGCAAGAATTTATTCGGATCAAGTAAATTAACGATTTTATATAATCTATCCATTGCCTGATATGTCTTGTCTCTTGTATGCACTTCAACCGAATGACCGTATGTTTCTATGTAGGATATATCCTCAACCGGCAGAATAATACGCACGTTTGCAGTAGTATCCTTAACAGCCAAATTATCAGGGAATCTATTGCTTTCGCTCAATACCAAGTCAGAGCTATCGTCTGTTTCTATTCCTCGCTCGGCGAGCATTTTTTTAATTTCGTCGTGACGCTCATTGCTGACAGCGAGTTTGACTTTCAAATCCCTGCACCTCCTAACAGTAATAACAGCATTACACAATAAAGTATATAGCCCTAATCAGGTACATTCAATATAATTTGAATACATTACAATTATAGAAACATGAATTGCACTATGTCATCCCAATAAACAGCGCCGTCATGGCTCGGATATGTTCCGAAAGATGACGGCGCTTATCCGGCGCTATGCGATTCCTGCTCAGATGCCCCCCTACTTTTTACCCCCAATCCCACCAATCGCGCTGCCCACCGCCGTCACGG
>OLNZ01002639.1_pt1 | contig 10568 bp, 15 predicted proteins | sample 1672981 | NCBI WGS metagenome assembly OLNZ01 (sample SAMEA3136743, study PRJEB25190) | human gut metagenome | biome: human gut; feature: human-associated habitat; material: faeces | place: Austria | collected 2013
GAGCAGAGGACTGAAAATCCTTGTGTCGCTGGTTCAATTCCCGCTGGAGCCACCATGAAAATCAAAACAAGCCTGTGATAGGCTTTTAAAACGCCCGATTAGCTCAGTCGGTAGAGCGCACGGCTGTTAACCGTTAGGTCGTAGGTCCGAGTCCTACATCGGGCGCCATTGAGAAATTCGTAAACCCCTGAAAACATAAGGCTTTCAAGGGTTTTTTGTTATAAAAAATATAAATGTTATTATAGAAACTGATAGAAATGTCAATGTTAAAAGTTGATAGTTTTCTGTCAGTTTTTTGTATTTTTGATATACTTATATTATCTCATAATAGATAAGGAGTGGGTATAAGTATGAGAAAAGATATTACATTTGAAAAACTAATGTTAGGAGGTGAAAAAGTGAATAAGAATGAATTGGCTAGAAGATATAATATAAAAAGAATTCGTGAAAACAAAGGATTAACTCAACAACAATTAGCAGATAAAGCTTGCTAAAATAGAAAGTAAAAAAAGGAAAAGAGGTTTTACAATAGTAATACTCGGAAGAATTGCAGATGCCTTAGAAATAGACATTGCAGAACTATTTACACCAATAGAAAAAGGAAAAGAATAATAACTAACTATTCTTTTCCTTTTCATATTCATTTATTTTTTCTTTTATCCACACTGGTAACATATCCTTCAAAGGTAAAAAACCTCTTCTAGTTTCAACAATTTTATTTTCATCATCGCAACTTAAATAATAAATATCTTTTATTGAAACTTTTAATTTTTTTTCCTCATCATCAATATCCAAAATTAAAACATAAACCTCATCCCCAACAGCAACAAATTTTTCAATATCATCTACAAAATCATTTGATACTTCAGATATATGACACAAACCAGAATACTCACCTACACTAACAAAGAAACCAAAATCAGATATTCCCGTTACTTTAGCAAGTACAATATCTCCAACATTTAACATACTTCACCTTCTTATATCTTAAGTATAACAAAAAATACTAGACAAAAGCAAGGATTTCATTATATAATACCCCTAGGTGATTTAAAAATGGATAAAAATGAATTAATAGATAAAATAAAAACAATGGTTGATGAACTAAGACCATACTTAAACATGGATGGCGGAGACATAGAATTTATAAAATATGAAGATAATTATCTTTATGTCCGCTTAACTGGAGCATGCCAAAGCTGTATGTTTCAAGATAACACATTAAATGAAGGTGTACTAAGCTTTTTCCAAGCTCAAATACCAGAACTTGAAGGAGTAATTAATGTCCCTCTATAATCCAATCCATTTTATCTAACTTAACATATTTAGATATTTCTAAATATGTTTTTTTTAAGAACTCTTCAAATTCATTACTTCTTTTAACTATCTTAACTAATTCTTCCTCACTTACATTCTTATTCATAACAGCTTCATATAAATCAAAATAATATGTTGGATATAACATTCTAGCATAAAACATATGATATTCATATATATTTAATCTTCTAATACTTAAATAACTTCTTAATTCATCTAAACAATATTCCATATCTTTTTTAAAAAACATTGCTTTTAAATATTCTGTTACATCTCTAACTTCTAAATCAAATATAAAAGAAAGTGGGTTCATATAATTTAACTTATAGTTTGGAAAAAACACTCTTCTATGGGATAAAACTATTCTACCATTACTTATTCCCCCATATTTTAAATTAGCATTATTTACATAACTAATAGCATTTTCAGAAAGACCAATATAATAACTAAAAGAACTATTAACAACACTTTTTTCTATACCTAACTCTCTTATTTGATATTCAAAATAATCAACTTTTTCACTCCATAATGTCCCCCAATTATTTCTATAAAGATTAGACTTATTATTATTTAATACTAACTTATTACTTATATTTACTATATCAAAAATATCATATTCTTCCATCATATTACTTACTTTAAAAAGTATATAGTCATATTCATTTACTTTGGTTAAATAACTATTATTTCTATTTCTTATTACTTCATGAACATTAATTCCTTTTAAAATCATTTCGTTACATACATTTATTATATCTTCTAATTCTTCTATACCACGATTGTAAAACACAAAAAAGAAATCTTGATTTTCTACTTTTACATGATATTTCCCATCAAGTTCTTCAATTGTATCTATATCTAAATTATAGTAATATTCCAATGTTTCTTTCATATTACATAATATTAAAAGAAATAGACTTTTATGTCTATTGTTTAAGTAAAATAAATTTGTTATAATTTGATTAGTATGAACAAATGGAAATAAAGGCTAACAATTATGCTGGTAAAGACATACTTAAATTTATTCGTGAAAATAGAAATTTAACATAAAAAGAGTTTGCTAAAAACATTGATAAATCCAAAGATTGACAAGCATCAAATGAAATCAGAAGATGCCATTATTCCATTGATGAAATAATAAAAATAGCAAACACCTATAACTTAGAAATAATAATAAAAGATAAGCAATAAAAAACTTCATATCATTTCAAGATACGAAGTTTTTATTTTTTTATTTATTAAATTTAGCAACTAATGCATCAAACATGTTTTCACAAGCTTTTAAGAAAGCTTCTTTATCAGCAGTAAAATCAACTGGTACATCATCATGTTCTTCTGGAATTTCTTCCACACTTGGCATTGGAGCAACTTTTTCTGTATAAGCTGGAACTTCTGCAACGCTTTGAGCTTCTACTGGTGCTTCAGGCATAATTGGTGCCACTGGAGCACTTGCTTCTGGCATTTGTGGAGCAACTGGAGCATCATTCATTACAATTGGGCTTTCCACAACTTCTGGTGTTTGAACTGGAGTAGCTTGAACAACTGGTTCAACATTTACTTCTGGAGTTTCTAAAGTAACTTCTTCATGAACAACAGGTTTATAACTATTCTTTAAAGCTTCAAATGAAGCAACTGGTAAAGTTAATTGTTTAAAGAAAGTATCTTCACTACTTAAAACATTTCCAACATTAACATATTCCATTTGATTACCAGAAATAATTAATCTTAAAGCTTCCTTAACAGCATTCCATTCACTATCAGGAACAATAACTAAACTTCCATTTTCTAATTTAGAAACTAAAATAATTGGTAATCCCATTGTACCATTCATTTCATTATCTAAAACTACATATTCCCCACCATTACTTTTAAAAGCAGTAACAATTGGTTTTTCCAAAACATTTCCAGATACAGTATTTATCTTTAATTTTTCCATACTATTCAAATCCCTTCTTTTTTATTCTCTTTAATTATAACAAATTATTTTATCTTTTTCAATATAAAATATTTACATCCATAAGCACAACAATTTTCAATATATTCTTTTACTTTACTTATATCATTAATTGCTTTAAAATACTTATTATCTTTATCATTAAACCCTTTAAGTCTTACTTTACCATATGCATAATCCCCTAAAATATAATCAAAACCATCATAATATTCTGTAATCTTACCCTCTAAATCTTCTATATTTAAAGCATCTTTAACATTTTCCATTACTTCATATTTTTTATCATCTATAACAACAATTTCCATAAACCCTCCTAAACTAAAATAAATAATACTATACCTAACAACATTAATACTGTACAAATAACACTTAAAACTAATAATATATCTACATACCCATTACCACTAGTTACTTTATTATTTTCTTTTACTATTCTCTCTATTTCTTTTTCTAACAAATACTCTTTATTAATAGCATTTTCTCTTATCTTAAAATAATCATATACTTGTGAATTAATCTTATCTATTTCACTACTATCTAAATTCTTAACATAATCATAATTATAATTAATCATTTCATATGCTAACGCATTTAATAAATGTTTTTCTTTTGGTAATATTATTTTAACATTTTCTTTCATTTCTATTCTAAAATATCTATCTATTTTCAAAATATCTTTAGCATGTAAATAATTAAATGATACCCTCAAAGGATTAGTTGCATAAGGAGTATATAATAAATCGTAAAACTCTCTTACTTCATCATTAGTTATATAAAAATTTAATTTCTTTTTTATAAACATATCTATTAATTCTTTTTGTATTATTATAAAATATGGATTTCTTTTTCTAAATTTATCATTATTATTAGCATTCTCAAACTCATAAAACAATTCCATATTTGATAAAAATACTTCTACATCCATTTTACTATATCCAAACTTACATAAGTTTTCTTTTAATAAATCTTCATCCCCCATTACTTTAGGATTTATTATATCAAGTTCACTGTATATACTAACAAGCATTCTAATAACCACTACTAAGAAAGAGTTATACATAACTCCTTTTACATTATCATTACTATCTAAGTAACAATCACAAGCTTTAGTAAATGCATTATTAATAAATACTTTATCCACTATTCTTCACCTTACACAAAATTATACCACACATTTTACTACTTGCAAACAAGAATATCACTACTTTTACCTGTACTTAACACAAATTATTCAATTTGTTTTGTTAAACTATTACTTTTACTTTGAATTAAACCACCATAAACTTCAGGAACTCGACCATTAACAACAGTTGATGCCACTAAAACATCATAATTAATTTTATTACTCTTTTCCACCACTGGACTTATTAAATTTGTATCAAGCACAACAGTAACATATATTTCCACCAAAGCATTATTAATTCCATAATCAGTAATTTTAGTTTTAATATTAGTTAAAACTGAACCCACAAAATTAATTGGAACATAAATACTTGGACCTAAATTAGATAAAAAAATATCTTTACTATTTATAAACATTGGCATTTTTAGAGCAATACCCTTTTTTCCACTAACTATATTTTTAAGATTAATATTATTTTCACCATGTTCTAATTCACTAATTGCACTTTCAAGTTCTTGCGTAACAACCTCTAAAGCAAAATATGCTTGGTCCATATCATATGTTACATAAAGTATTTCACCATCTTTATTTTTATTAATAACTATAATATCTTTCATTACATCATCTTTTAACAAATCATAATTAATATTATTACTTAAAAAACTCTCCATAAACTCATTTAATTTAATAAAAGATACTTCTATTAAATTATCACTAGCTACTCTACTATATATATTAAAAAGTAAAATTGTCAAAAAAAATATCAAAGTTACTACTCCTAAATAAACCTTCGATATTTTAACTATTTTTCTTTTCTTAAACTTTTTCATATTAAATAATATGATTATATAACAGATTTTATAAATAAAACTAATCCCACTACAAACACTATTATAACTAATGCTATTAATATTTTAATTCCTATTCCTAACTTTTCTTCATCTACAAAATCATTACTATCATCTTCAAAATCTTTCTTCTTAAATAAATTATCTGTATAAAAAGAATTATCTATTACTTCTTCTTTATCCTTATTTTCTTTTTCTTTTACTTCTGTAATTGTAGTTACACTAGTAATACTATCATAAACTTGTGTATTATCTTCACCCTTTAAATCTGTTAATATATCTAACGGGTCAATATCTTCTTTAACACTTTCCTTTTTCTTAGCTTCATTTATTGTAATAGTATTTATTAAATTCATTAAATTTTCTTCTGGGTCAATCTTTTTTTCTTCTGTATCCTCTTTTACATCTAAATTCAAATTATTTAATATATCATATTGTGTATTTCTTAACTTCTTAGCTCTAATTTCTTCATATGTTTCAACTTTTTCATCTTTAGCTTTTTCCAAAACTTTAGTTAAATCATATTCTTTTGTATCATCAACACTTATTCTACTTACTTCTTCTTGAGGTTCTATTCTAATACTTTTTCTTTTCGGAGCACTATTATATCTTTTATCAAGAATTTTTTTAATTTGTTCAACATCTATTTCTTTTTCTTGATTACCAATAACTGTGGCATTACTACGCACACTAAAATTATCCAAGGCACTATCATTTATTTCTTTATATAAATCACTATTTTTAGCAACCCTTGACATACTTCTAGATTCATTATATTTATCAATTCTTGTTTCCATTTTCAAAACCTCTATACTCATAATAACATATTTAGGAATATTTTTAAAGCATAAATAATTGATTTTTTTAAAACTATCCACTATAATAAAAAAAGGAGGGCATAATGAAGAAACTAAATGTTAATGAAAATTGCATCGGCTGTGGAATGTGTGCTGCTATTGACCCCGAACATTTTGAAATAGTTGATGGTCTATCACAAGCTACAAATAGTGATAATTTAGATAGTAAGGACCTAGAAAATGCTATAAGTTCTTGTCCAACTGCAGCTATCGAAATCATTGAAGAAGAAAATTAAAATGCTAAGTCTCTAAACTTAACATTTTTTTAATGCATATAATTTTTTAATTTCTTTAATACTAAGTTTCCTATATTCACCAGATTTAAGTCCATCTAAAGTTAAAAAGGCATAACTTACCCTACTCAATTTAATAACATCAATTCTCATATTTTCAAATATTTTTTTAACAATATGATTTCTTCCTTCAACAATTGTAAGTTCCACAATTGATGTGTTCTTTTCTACATCCTTTTTTCTTACTTTAAATCTTTTTATATCAACTTTTCTATTATCAATAACAATACCTTTTTTTAATTTATTTATATCATCCTTATCAAGTACTTTATTTATTTTAGCAACATACGTTTTTTCTATTTCATAACTTGGATGCATAAGCATATTAGCAAAATCTCCATCATTAGTTAAAATAATTAAACCTGTTGTATCATAATCAAGTCTTCCAACTGGATATATTCTAGCTTCAGTATTTATTAAATCCCTAACTGTTATTCTTCCCAATTTATCTTCCACACTACTTATTACTTGTCTCGGTTTATTAAGTAAATAATATTCATGTTTTACATCCTTATTTATAATAACACCATCAATACTTATTATATCATTAGCTAGAACTTTAGTACCTAGCTCAGTTATTACTTTACCATTTACTAACACTTTACCATGTCTAATTAAATCTTCTGCTTTTCTTCTTGATGCATAACCATATGATGCTATAACTTTTTGTAATCTTTCCATATTGGTCTCCTTCAATTAAATTATAACATGATTTTAAATAAATTAAAACAACATTAGAAAAATATCGCCGTTAAAATAAAAGCAATTGTAATACCAATTAAGTCTGCAATTAACCCCACTACCAAAGAATACCTTATTTTTTTTACTCCAATTGAACCAAAATACAAAGCTAAAACATAAATTGTGGTATCAGTACACCCCTGAAGAACACTTGCGAGTCTTCCAGCATAAGAATCAGGTCCATAATTCATAAATATATCATTCATTATAGCTAAAGTAGCAGTACCTGATATCGGTCTTAAAATAGCCATTGGTAAAATATCTAAAGGAATGTTAAATTTCATTAAGAATCCTTCAAAAACTCTTAATATTTCATAAACAAAATTACTATCAAGAAAAATATTTATTGCAAAAACCATCGCTAAAACATTTGGAAATATATTAACAGATATCTGTAACCCTTCTTTAGCCCCTTCTAAAAAAGAATCATATAAATTAACTTTCTTTATAAAACCATAATAAACAACAAAAAAGACAAAAAGAGGTATAACTATCTTAGATAAAGTGTTCAATTTTTACCTCGCTTTCTTATAAAATAATCTATTAACACAGCTCCAATACATGAACAAAATGTTGCAATAGCACCAGGCACAATTATTTCTGAAGGATTAACTGACCCATACGATATTCTTAAAGCAAGCACAGTTGTTGGTACAATTGTTACTCCTGCTGTATTTAAAACTAAAAATGTAATCATCGGTACACTAGCAGTATCTTTTTTATTATTTATTTTTTGCAGTTCACTCATTGCTTTTAATCCAAATGGTGTTGCAGCACTTCCAAGTCCCATCATATTAGCAGCAATATTTGAAGCAATATAACCTAAAGCGGGGTTATCTTTTGGAACACTTGGAAAAAGTTTTGATAAAATTGGCTCTAAAAACTTTGCAAATTTAACAAGTAACCCAGCATCTTCAGCAATTTTCATAATGCCACTCCATAAAACTATAACAGGAAATATAGATAACATAAGCTCCAAAGCCTCTGTCCCATTAGTTAAAATACTTTCATTTATATTGGCTACGTTACCAGTTAATAAGGAATAAACAATACCAATAATTATTAAGAAAAACCAAATATAACTTACCATCCTAGCCACCTCAAGAACTTTGTCCACCAACTAACATGTTCTTTTACTTCTTCTTTTTTAACATAAATATTTTCTTTTCTAATAACATTGCCATTTAAACTAACACTTACATAACCCACTACATCTCCAGAAGAATATTTTTCTTCATCAAACAAATCATAATTTACATCAATTTTATCTTTATTTTTATTTTTTACACTTACGTATATATCTTCATCTAAATACAATGTATCATTTTTATAAACTTTTTCATTTTTTATCTTTATATTATCTTTACTAAGTACTTTAACTGCTTCATAATTTCTAAATATTTCTTCATACATATTTTTATGGTCTAAAAAGTCATTTCCATCATTTAATGTTACCACCACAACATTTATATTGTTTCTAGAAGCAGTTGTTACCAGTGTTCTTCTTGCTTTTTTGGTAAATCCTGTTTTACCCCCTGTAATATAATCTTCACTATGTAACAATTTATTTTTATTTGTCCATCTATAAGTTTTATCACTTGACTTAGCAACATAATTTTTAGTACCAAATATTTCTCTAAAAGTTTTATTATTCATAGCATACTTTGTTATTAAAGCCATATCATAAGCAGTAGAATAATTAGCACTACCATCATTTTCCTCTAAACCATGAGCATTTACAAAATTACTATTTTTCATTCCTATATTACTTGCCAGTTCATTCATAAGGTGAGCAAAACCTTCCATAGAACCTGCAACATTCTTAGCTAAAACAACCGCTGCATCGTTACCACTTCGCATAATAAGACCATAAAGTAAATCTCTAATTGTTATTTTTTCCCCAACATTAATATATATAGCACTACCATATGCTTTTAAAACTTCTTTTCCTACAGTTATTTTTTTATCAATATCAATATTTTCTATTGTAACTATCGTTGTCATTATTTTTGTAATACTTGCAATCAATCTTTTGTCATCTTTATTTGCATCAAAATATACATAATCATTATCTAAATCAACTGCTACCATACTTGAAGCACTCATAGCAACAACATTAAATGGTATTAAAAGCATAATTAATAGTAATATTTTTTTCATTAAAATCCCCTATAAAAGATTATGAAATAAAACATTATTATATGTATGTTAGAATGAAATCAAAAAGAAGAACTTTATTTCAGTTCTTCTTTTAGTTTTTCGACATCTTCATATGAAAGTTTAGTCATTTTGGCAATAAACTCAATATTGCAATTTTCTTCTAACATAGCTTTTGCAACATCTAACTTAGCATCAGCCATGCCTTCTTCATAATCTGCTTTATCAAGAGCTTCTTTGTCATAATAAAGTTTTCTATCAAAATCATCTGTTATTGACTTTGTCACTTCAACAATTTTTGCCATAAAATCATCTCCACTATACATATCCCATAAATCCGCTTCTTTATTGCATACTAATATATAAAGCAAATTCATTAAAGACTCTTTGTCTTCCTTAATAATAGTATAATCCTTATCAAAGATTTTTGCAAGATTAACATCAAAGATTTCAAATATTGGATGTAACTCTTGGTTTGTTTCAACATCTAACATTTTACTTACTACAACAAATCTATCATCACCAGAGATATTAAAAGAGTTTAAATTGATTTGATAAATTTTCTTTAATCTCTTTTTATAGTCATCAGATGATTTTATTTGTCTTAATAAAAGTTGACAAACATAAAATACATTTTTTCTCTCATAACTATGTCTCTTTTGACTATTGATTTCTACATTAACAACTATTTCATTACTTTCTAAAGCTATATCAACTTCACTATTTACAACATTTTCATTCACCAATTTCAGGATGTATCATTTCAAATGTAAAATTTTCCGGTGGTAAATCTAAAATTTTGCAAACTATTGTAGCAAGATATTCTCTGCCTTCTTCTGTGGAAGTAAATAGTTTCTTAATTGTAGTATCTTTCATAATTAGTTCCTCAGTCTTTACTCCGTGCATTAAGGTTTCCTCCTTTCAAGGACGTTATTATACACAGATTTTTTCACATTGCAAGCGTTTCGACACCGCTCGACAAAAGGTTACAAGAAAGAAACTGTCAACTATACACAAATTGACAATTATACACTACTTTTAAAGCATTATTCTTCAATTAAACTTTTACAATGTTCTTCTTTTAATTTTAAATTTTTAGCATATATTTCGTAAACTTTTTTACTTATATTATTAACTACTTCACTATAATTACCATTACCATATAAAGTTAAAACTGATATAAAATAAGGATAATCAGTATCTAAATACATACCAATATCATGATAACTAACATCATAATACCCATATTTATGATATATTACTTTATCATCAAATCTT
>OLNZ01002653.1_pt1 | contig 10536 bp, 7 predicted proteins | sample 1672981 | NCBI WGS metagenome assembly OLNZ01 (sample SAMEA3136743, study PRJEB25190) | human gut metagenome | biome: human gut; feature: human-associated habitat; material: faeces | place: Austria | collected 2013
TTTTATCCTGTCTGACAGATTAACAGCCACAGCTATCATTATCACAATCATAACAAGGCATATGCCTGCTGTGATTATTGATACAAATTTATATATGTTTGCATCCCTTTCAAGCCTGTCTGTTTTGGCAGGTTTTACTTCTGCCGCTTCATCTGAAATAAGGTCGTCAAGTGACACTTCAAACAGCTTTGCCATTGCTTTGAGCTTCTCTATCTCGGGCTTGACAAGATCACCCTCCCATTTGGATATGGACTGCCTTGTTACTCCCAGCTTTTCTGCAAGCTGCTCCTGCGTCAGATTTCTTTCATTTCTCAGTTTGTATATTCTCTCTCCTAAGGTCATAATAGTTCTCCCATTTATTTTATTGCAATGTGATAATTCTCATTATATGTGCATTCTATCCCGTCATCATAGTCTCCCGGAGTTTCATAGTACAGGCGTACCTCACTGCCTAACGAGATTTCCCCGCTTATCTCTATAATACTGTCAAGAGTTCTGCTTCTGTACTGCAGGTAAAGCATCGGCACCTGACTTTCATCTTCCAGCCGCGCTTTTTTCCTGATTTCATAGCCTATTTCTTTTATACTCCCTCCATCGTATCTTCCGACCTCATCAGAAAAGACAGTGTTGTCTCCGATTTTTATAACCAGCTTGATATCTTCTGCATCCTGAGAGGCTTGGCTGCCTGCTTCGTATGAAAAATGACTCGGCTGAAGAAGCTTTATTATTCCGCAGTAGTTATATCCCTTAATCGTCTGCTCAGAAACTTCTATATCAGGCAGCCATACAAGCTCTGCCAGTAATGAAATTTCATCAGGCAGCGCCACCACCTGCTTCTCGCCATTATTATCAATGCTGATGCTCATTTTTATGAATTCTGCATTTATCGGCACACTGACAATTCCCGTAAATCTGCCGTTATCATTTTCGAGTCTGCCTGTACAGGTCTTGCCGGCTTTGAATGCGGCAACAGCCGTAAGCCTTGTATCGTCATTGTAGTTTTTGGGCTGTACAGTGATATATATGTCTGCCATCATATTCTCTTCATCTACATCTGCCACTCTCCATTCAAGCTCTGAGAAATATGTATCTTTATCGCTCTCTTCATCTCCGTCTGTTACATATGTCCTTGACTGCATCTCCAGAGTTCTTACGCGCTGTGACAGATTTATCATTACTATTATAGTTACTGTCATAGCTATGATAAGCAGACAGGCTATAACGGTTATTATAATTTTATTCCGGTTTGTCTTTTTGTTCAGACTGTCCTCTGTTATAGTTTTTTCTTCTTTGTCCTTCTTATCAGAAGCTTCATCTGAAATAAGGTCATCAAGCGACACTTCAAACAGCTTTGCCATTGCTTTGAGCTTCTCTATCTCGGGCTTGACAAGATCACCCTCCCATTTGGATATGGACTGCCTTGTTACTCCCAGCTTTTCTGCAAGCTGCTCCTGCGTCATATTCCGGTTAGCCCTGAGTCTGTATATTCTCTCTCCTAAAGTCATACTCACCCTCCCGTCATAAATTTAGTTCATTATGGCGTTTTGTCCTCATCTTGTCTATAAAATGTATTGTACAATTGCGCAACCTGAAGTTGCATATAGCATGTTTACATATATTTTATATGGTTTTATCGCAGTTTCCAATGGTTTTTATGCACAAAAAGCCCCCGATGATACGGAGGCGGTTTATGTATATTTTTAGGCTCCTGCCTTTTTCCTGTGCGCAATATATACGCCAAGCACTGAAGGTGTAACCCAGCCAAGCCCCATTGAATAAAGAGGGAGCCAGCCTTCTGCCGAGGCTACTATGCCCGAAACGGCATTTATTCCGCTTACTCTGAACAGGTCCAAAACAGCGGCAATCATAGTAAAGCCTATTCCGAAGCAGTATACCTCACGGGCGTGATTAAAGTATTTTCCGAATATGCTGAGCAGAATAAGTACAATAGCCAACGGGTACAGGAAATACAGAACAGGCGCTGAGAATGATATTATCTTTGACAGCCCTATATTCGACACCAGCAGTGAAAATACAGTAAACGAAATCGCCCATCCCCTGTATCCCATTGATTTTGGGAATATCTCCGAAAAAGTGTCCGCACATGCTGTGATAAGGCCTATTGCCGTTTTCATACAGCAGAATGTAACGGTCAGGGCCAGAACTATCATTCCAACATTGCCCAGATAATGCTGAGCTACTACGGCAAAGGCTGTACCCCCGTTGAAATCCGGATCTGAAAGCTGATCTGCATAAAGACCGTAGCTCTGTGCGCCTACTACTGCAATCAGAGCATATATAACTGTCATAAGAAGCATGCTGAACACTCCCGATTTAATCGTGTTCTTTGCAATGGCTCCGGGTTCAGTAACGCCCATTCCTTTAATTACGTTTACAACAATTATTCCAAATGCTAGAGATGCAAGCGCATCAAGTGTATCATAGCCCTGAAGAAATCCTGTGGCAAATGCGCTGCCCTCATAGCTTTCGTTTACAGGAACCGATGAAATGCTCTGCTGCGGATTTATAAGCGCCGCAACGACAAGTATGCCTAAACAGATAAGAAAAATAGGGTTCAGATATTTGCCTACAGAGTCCATTATTTTAGATGGTCTCAGCGCAAAAAACAGTACCGCTGCAAAGAACAGCGTCGTAAACACTGCCTGTATAAGTGTTTCTCTGCCTGATATAAGGGGCTGAATACCCATTGTAAACGATGTCGCCGCGCATCTTGGTATTGCAAATAACGGTCCTATTGTCAGATAGAGCGCGCAGGTGAAAAAATAGCTGTACCAGCCGCTTACTCTGCCTGACATCTGCATAAGTCCGCTGCTTCTTGAAACTCCCAGCGCAATAATGCCAAGAAGCGGAAGTCCTACCGCTGTTATGAGCATTCCGCAAAGCGCGGGAATAAGGCTTGCTCCGGATTTTGCTCCCAGAATAATCGGAAAGATAAGGTTGCCTGCTCCGAAAAACAGTCCGAAAAGCATAGAAGCAACCAGAGTGTACTGCTTCCCCGTAAGTTTTGTTTTCATTAGATTCTCCTTTGTAATTCTCGTTAAGTCTTGATTAATCTCTCACTACTACAAAACCCCCAATTCCAAGGGTTGGAATATGGGGGTCGTCCACACAAAATGTTTCGAGCGCAATGCCCTTTCCATATGCTATATAATATACAGCAAATAGGCGCAGAATTCAATATAAAATTTAAAAATGCAGCTCAGTTCTCTGAATAAGGTCGTTTTGCAGTGCCTCTCCCAGCTCCACAAAATATGCGCTGTAGCCTGCCACCCTGACCAGCATATCGCGGTAATTATCAGGGTCCTTCTGAGCTTTCTTCATGGTTTCAGAGCTCATAATATTAAATTGTATATGCATAGGATTATTGGCAAGATACGCATCTATGAAGCTTATGAGATTATCTCTGCCCTCTCTGCCGCTTACTGCATTTTCGGGAAATTTAACATTAAGCAGCGTGCCGTTTGGCGCCATACTGTGATCCACCTTGCCGACTGAATTTGCCAGCGCCGTAGGTCCCTTTACATCGTGAGAGCCCAGTCTGGTATGAACAGGCCCCATATTGTCCGATATGGCCTCGCCTCTCTCTCTTCCGTCTAAAGAAGCATTGGTTCCAAGTCCCATTGCAACGTTACCGCTTACTGAGTATACTCCCGGATTGAACTGTCCGCCTCTTATTGTCGGTCTCCCTATAAGGGTGTTGCAGTAACATTCAAATATGAATTTAAACAGCTCATCTGCATAGTCGTCATCGTTGCCGTAATGGTGCACCTTGGAGCTGTTAATCAGTGTGTGCAGCACCTCGTGCCCCTGCCAGTTGTCTCTGATCGCCTGCAGAAGCTGTTCTCCTGTATATTTCTTTTCGTCAAATACCAGCTGTTTGATTGCAACCAGCGAGTCGGCGCAGGTTGCAACGCCCAGCGCCTGAGGCCCTATGCCGTTGTATTTCGCACCGCCTGCGGAAATATCAACGCCGCTGTCAAGGCAGTCCTCAAAGAATGCCGATACATAAGGCAGCGGCTTTCTCTCCCTGTGGGCTCTGTCGATTACATTAAGCGAAGCGCACATCTGATCTATCCAGTATTCAAACTGCTTCTGCACGCTTTCAAGCAGCTCTCCCATATTCTTGTATTCCGCCAGATTGCCGGTATCGGGACCAAGTCTCTTGCCTAATGCGCCGCATCTGTCCCACCTTGCGCAATGCTCCCCGCAGTCAAGGCAGCGGCCGCCGTTTAATACCATTTCCATAAACTTTGCGGTATTAATATATGCGGCATCGTGCCATCCGTATTCCCTGCCCGGTATTGTCGGCTCAACACAGCCTACAATGGCATAATCTGCGGCTTCTTCCCTTGGAACACCTTTTTTTTCAAAGGCTCTGATTGCAGGCTCATCGTTAAAAAGCTTAGGGTGACCATAGCCTGCCCTGATACATTCAACAGCCTTTACCTTTAGCTCATACGGCGTGCCCTCGTGCATTCTGACAAGCAGCCACGGGCACATCATTCTGGTATGCACAGAGGCATCAAGCATCATCATAGTCAGATCATTTGTCAGATCATTGCCGTCTTTATCCGAGCCGCCTATGGTAAGACATTCTCCGCCGAAGCCTCTGCCCTGTCTTACCTTTGCCGTACCTCCGTCCCTCACCTTCGTAGGATTGTTCATCTTTACAAATACTACTTCAAGAAGCTCCTGCGCAAAATCCTTTGATATATTGCCCTCGTCGATATCCTTTCGGTAATACGGATAAAGCCACTGATCCATTCTGCCGTAGGAAATGGAATGTCCGTTGCTTTCAACCTGCGTCAATGTAGTTGCAAAGTTAAAAAGCTGCAGCGCCTGCCAGAAGCTTTTGGCCGGTCCTCCTGCAATCTGCCTGCAGTTATCAGCCATGGCAAGCAGCTCGTTTTTCCTTTTGATATCGTCTTCCTCTGCAGCTTTGCTGCGAGCCAGCTTCTCGTATCTCCCTATATATTCCTTCGCTGCTTTGTGACATATGATTACTGCTTCATAAAACTCTTTTTTAACTGCAAAATCCGGGTCTTTCCTGTCAAGCTTTGCAAGACCTGCTTCGGCCCTTTTTATCATACCGTCAAAGCCCTCTTTCAGAAGTCTTTCATAGTCCATTACAAGATGTCCTATGCCGCCGTAGTGATACAGGTTGGTCTGGAAAATCTTCTTGCCGACCTCGGAGCCCTTGATCATATCCTCATCCATATATTCATTTGCAAGATCCTCAACGGTTTTGCCCTGCCAGTAATAGCAAAGCTCAATAAATTCTTTTCTGTCCTCTTCACTTGCAAAATAGTGCTGGTCGTGCTCACGCTCCTCAAAAGGTTCGTAAAGCGCCTCGTGCAGCATCCAGTCAATTGAAAACTCGGGGTACTGCGGCGAAGCCTTTGCGGGCGCGCAGATTTCTCCGAGGATAAGATCCTCATCGTAAATTCTGAGGGTGGCATTCATTAATATTTTTTCAAATGCTCTGGCGCATCTGATTTTTGTTGTCGCTCTTTCGTTTTCTTTGTATGCCTGCGTAATGTTTCTGAAACGCTCTACGTCTATAAGGTATTCACGCTCCAGAAAGGCTTTTCGCAAATGATTTACGCGCGGATACGGCGACCAGTCCTTATGTCCCACTTCATATCCGATGCTGTATGTTTTGTCAAACGGATCAACTCCGCAGGCGCTGCAGTGCGCAGTATTTATACTCATAGTTTCACCTCCTGATAATCAGCTTTGTGCTGTCCCTACTGTGCAGTGTATTCCGCGACTGTTAAAGTACGCTGCTATATCCTCAACTCTTTGCTGAAATTTCTCTCTGTCAAATTCGAGACTGTCCATTTCATAGGTTCTGCCAAGAGACAGGCATTTCTCCTCACCCATTCTCATAAAGCTGAGGAGCTGCAGAACTCTCAGTCTGTCCCCAATGTTATCTTCTATATAGTCTGCTGTTTTGATGATGTTTTCCATATCATCATTTATTCCCGGTATAACGGGAATTCTTAAAATCATATCGTGACCGCAGGCTGCCAGCCGTTTAAGGTTTGCCAATATTTTTTCGTTGCCGGCTCCTGTATATTTTTTATGTACATCGCTGTCCATATGCTTGATGTCTGAAATAAGGAGGTCTGCATATTCTGCCGCAGCCTCCACTGTTTCCCAATCTGTACAGAAAGTTGACTCAAGACAGGTATGTATTCCTGTCTCACAGCAGGCTTTAAGAATACTGCGGGTAAAGTCTTTCTGAACCAGAGGCTCTCCGCCCGAAACGGTTACCCCGCCGCCGGATTTTTCATAAAAGGCTCTGTCTTTTTCAATTACCGCCATAACCTCATCAAGGCTCATTTTTTCACCCCAGGCTCTGACAGCCTCTGAGGGACATACGGCAGCGCATTTCATACAGCCTATACATCTGCTTCTGTCTATACCCGCTATGCTTTCTCCTGCAAAAAGCAGTACCTGCTGCCTGCATGCTTTGATGCAAAGCCCGCATTTATCCATAGAGATACATTTAGAGGAATATACTCCCGGCTCTATTGCAGGGTTCTGACTTTCGGGGTTGCTGCACCATCTGCATTTCAAAGGACAGCCTTTCATAAATATCTCGGTTCTGATGCCCGGGCCGTCATTTATTGTATATCTCTGTATATTAAAAATTATTCCCTGCTCCAAAATTCACCTCATATATATGCCTGCATGCTTTATATATTTTACATTTTAACCTACATACAATATATACGCAATGAAAAAGAGGCAATCATCATTTAAAAATCACCTCTTTCAATATCTCCATTTAAAAAAACAAATGTCAATTCATTTATATTTTAATTCTCATCCAACTTATTTGTACAATTTGAACAAACAAGTTTAATAGCTTCCGTTTTCTTTTATGACCTGCTTTAATCTGCAATTATTATCGAATATACTATCAGTCAAATTATTAATCTCCAGCAGACTCTGAATACACCACTCCGGATCCTGCGTGTGAAATGAGTAGTATACATCATTCATCTGCTTATAGCTGAATACCCCCATAATAAATTTTGTAGACTGCTCTCTTGTGTACGAAATATACCTGTACATATAGCCCATCCAGAACAGTGCGCTTTTGGAATATTTCACTTTACCGTAATCAGAGTCCCCAAACTGCTCTAAAATACTGTTAATCCCCTCATTTACATCAAGCGACAGGTATGACGGATCATTTTTATCCAGTTTTTTGAGAAGATCAGAATGCAGAAACCTTCTGATATATATTGCGGTAGAGCAATTCAATTTTCTCGAGTTTTCGAATAGTTTTCCCTGATATTCTGCAAGAAGCAGTCCATTATGATCAAATTTTTTCATTTTAATATTTCCTCAATATATAACCCTGTTCTAAACTCTCTTTTGGCAAGCTTCAACTTAGTATCTATTTCGTAACTCCGCTCATTTAAAAATTTCCTGCAGTCTTCACGTTCCGGCTCAGAAAGATAGTATCTTTCAATCGGAATTAAATTCTGCAATGCCTTATCTGTCCTGAATATAAATTGAAGTCCCAGCTTTGATGCCGACAATGAGTGGAGAGCAACATCTGCATTTATTTCCCCATCAGTAAACTGTGCCATTACATAAAACATTTTATTATCTGCTATAGGGGCAACAATCACATCAGAAGCTTCTATTTCAGCCACTATTTCGTTAATCCTCTTATTCAATGCATATTCTTTTAATGTTCCACGGTAACAACAGATAGCAAGCATCCATTCCAGATTACAATCAAACCTTTTAATATTTAAATTATCCAGCGAATATCTGAATGAATATACGGAGGATTTCTCTTTTTCGCAAACAAAGGATAATGCCTGACTATATGTTTCTCCCAGATAAAAGCCCTTTCCAAAATCACAATTATCTCTTGAGCCGCCAACCGTGACTTCTGATAAACCATACTTGGAACCGTGAAACAATACATTCTGATATTTTTCTTTTATCAGTTCTTCTTTAACAGAATTAATCCTGTACTTGTTCTCATAGGCATATGAATATATTTTTTCGCAAACATCATCACGAGCTTTGCCCCTTTTTTGTATTCCGTCTAACGTGGTTCTTGATACTTTTGTTCTTTCAGACAGATCTGCACTATTTATTCTTTCTGTTTCTAATATAAAATTAATGTCCTCTTTTATATTGTACTCACAACCAATATTAATCATACATACTCGCTCCTATGCTTTGATAAAGTTAATTATACAGCAAAAAACTTGTTTGTTCAAGTTGAACAAACAAGTTTAACTCTAGGCAAAATAAAAACCCCAATGCATAAACACCGGGATTTTTGAGTCTGGCTTGCGATACCATTCTCATTTCAGCATAGGAGGAGTTTTATTGATATCCCACATGCTCCTGCTTATTCCATTCTCCCCAGCATAGCTGGGGATTAGGCTTGTCATTTACGGCTCACTTCCACCAACTCTTTCAAACAGTCATCCCACCCCTGAATCAGTTTGTCAATGTCTTCATCCGACGTTACCGGAGAAATAAGCATCATGTTGTGGAATGGTGTAATCAGAATCCCTCTGTTGGACAGGTAGATATGAGTATAGTACATAAGCTGCCAGTCAAAGTTATTCTTTGCTTCTGTACCGTTCTTCGGCAATGTTGGCATGAATTGCAATTCACATCTTGCACCAGAGCGAGTCAGACTCCATGGAATGTCATATTTCCTTAGTACTGCTTCTAGCCCATCAGATAATCTTTCCTGCCCACGGAACATTTTCTCAAATGCATCTTCTGTGGCAACCTTACTCAAAGTTTCTCTCATGGCTGCAATAGCAAACTGGTTGGCAGCCAATGTGCCACCGATTCCCATAGGATCGGAAACTCCTGCATGCCCATAAGTTTCATTGATTGTATCCGTGATTTCTTTTGTAAAGCCATACACGGCTACCGGAATCCCTCCGGCAATGGATTTACCCAGAGTCACAAAATCAGGCTTCAATCCATGCGCTTTGGTATATCCCCCATAACCATTGGACAGGGTATGGGTTTCATCAATAATCATATAAGTACCGTATTTATCACACAATTCTCTCAAACCTTCCAAATAACCTTCCTCAGGAAGAACCATGCCGCAGTTTGTCATTACCGGTTCCAACAGAACTGCTGCAACGTCCATGTGTGCCAGTTCTCTTTCAGCAGCTTTCAGGTCATTAAATTCTACCACTCTTGTCAGCTGGTCTTTCGGAAGCCCTGGATTAGAGTCATAGTCTGTTCTCAGTGCCAGTTTTCCTTCCTCATTAATATGCGGCAGGGATTCATCCAAGCTTCCATGATAACATTCCTGCATTACCATAATTTTAGGGCGCCCCGTCAGAGCTCTTGCATTACGAATTGTGTAACGATTTGCTTCTGTCGCAGTCATTGCTACCTGCCAGGTCGGCAATCCAAAGCGTTTTTCCAGTTCTTTACCGATTTCCAGCGCATCCAATGTCGGCATCATTGTTGTGATTCCTTTCTCTACCTGCTCAGCAACCTTTTTCGCTGTTGCTTTCGGAGAATGACCAAACATAGCACCTGTATCTCCCAGACAGAAGTCAGCATATTCATTTCCGTCAATGTCGATACATTTATTTCCCTGTGCCTTTTCCAGGAAAATCGGATGTTCTGTTCCCCAGTCACCCATCCATGGCATAGGCACACCATTCAGCAGATTTTCATGAGCCTTGTCAAAGGCTTCTTTGCTTTTCTTTGTGCGCTCATTAAAAACTGTATCCTCTCTTGCTCTCAGCACTGCCAGCTGTTCATCCGTAATCATTCTGTATGGACTTTTTTTATCTGTAATCATAGTAATCTCCTTTCATACTTCCTACTAATAATAAAGGGCTGACGGTCCCTTGTATTCCTGAATTGTGTTACCTCCATCCACTACCAGTGATACCCCTGTAATATAGGACGCTTCTCTCGAAGCCAGGAATATAATGGCATTTGCTACTTCCATAGGATCTGCACTGCGTTTCATTGGCGTATTCAATCCTCCTGCCTGTTCACTCTCAGTCTGAGAAGCTGTCGCGATCCATCCAGGCAGCACATTGTTTACTGTAATACCGTGAATACCAACTTCAATCGCCAGTGCCCGGCTCATTCCGATTACGCCGGCTTTTGCCGCACTATAAGCAGCTTCTCCCGGATTACTTACAACAGGACCTGTTACAGAAGATACATTAACAATTCTTCCGTATTTCTGTGCCATCATATACGGCAAGGCCTGTTTTGTAACATTAAAAGTTAATGTCAGATTACGGTTTATGGAGGTATCCCAGCTCTCGTATGTAACATTCATGAGATCTGTAAAATCTTCTTCTTCCCCAACCTGAGTCATTCCTGCGTTGTTGATTAATACATGGATGTTTCCGAAATCTGCAGCAACTCTTTCCATCATCGTTTTTGTCTGCTCTCTGTCCATCAGATCGGCTATATAACCTTTTGCAGTAATCCCTTCTGCCTTCAGTTCTTCAGCCCGCTTATAAATCCGGT
>OLNZ01002655.1_pt1 | contig 10530 bp, 6 predicted proteins | sample 1672981 | NCBI WGS metagenome assembly OLNZ01 (sample SAMEA3136743, study PRJEB25190) | human gut metagenome | biome: human gut; feature: human-associated habitat; material: faeces | place: Austria | collected 2013
ATTTCATGTATTTGTAAATTGCTTAGCGATGTAATCCCTAAGGCAGCCGTCTTTTTAAAATACTCATCAAGCAGTTGATTCTTTTTCTCATTCGGCATAGAAAAAGCAACATCCAAAACCAGTTTCATAGCATATGTCTCAAGAAGATATCCTGTCGGTTCACCGCAGTCATCCTTGCCTATCAGCCCCATACCTTCGGGGATTTTAGTTTCTGCATTAATTTCACAAATTTCCAGCGCCTTTGAGTTTACCCATGCGCCATGCAGTTCTTCGTTTATAACAACAACCGGTCTATCCGGAAACACTTTGTCAAGAGAAGCTTTTGTAGGAAGGCTTTTCTCTCTCCAGTATTCATTATTCCAGCCAAAAGCAATAATCCATTCATTATCCGTGTCTTTTTCATGCTCAAAAATAATATTAACAGCATCCTCTTCAGAAACAGATTCCGCCACATTTGCTCCTGCCACTTCGAGCGCTCCATAAAAAACATGTGCATGACTTTCACAAAATCCCGGCATTACCAGCTTTTTTTGGTAGTCAAGTATCCGGGTATTCCTACCCAGATACTTTAACATCTCATCTTCTGATTTACCAATATATGAAATTCTCTCATCTCTAACTGCCACAAATCCCGAAAACGGCTTATCACTGCATGCATCAAAAATACAATCTGATTTTATAATATAATCCGCAAACATTTTAAAACTCCTTAACCATAAGCTTTCTTGTGGTCTTTCCTAAAACAATTGCCTCATCTTCCTTAAACATCAGAGTGTCTATACAACCAAAACCTGTTTCAAAATTAACTACAGTTCCCGGTACGAATCTTCTTTCCTTATCCTCACAATCAAAATAAATATCATAAACTGTAGAACCGCCGCACCAGTCAGGCGGATACGCAATACCCAGCTCATATCCACCAATCCAATACTGCTGTCCCCATAGACCTTCTTCCTTATAGAATTTTCTTAACTCACAAAGAAGCTCTGACATCAGCATATTAGGTTTGATTGCACTTTTAACCATTTCGATAATTTTTTCATTAACTGCATATTTTTCTGCAAATTCCTTTGGTGGCTCACCTACAGAAAAATATCTGCACTGGTTAGAATGATATCTGTTATAAACTCCCGCCAGATCCACTCCCACCGGATCACCCAGCATTATTTTTCTTCTTGAAGCAGGTATATGGAAGCACCATGAACGGTATGGACCCGAACGCACCATATTTGCTATTGCCTGGCTTTCTCCGCCGGCTTTCATTTGAGCATTTGTATATGCAGCTACAATTTCAAGTTCTGTAATTCCCGGTTCTAAAGCTTCATATATAGCCTCCATCCCTATATTACATATATTTGTGGCGGTTTCTATATACTGCAATTCCAACGGAGATTTTATTGCTCGTGCTTCCCTTATTATTTCAGTAGCATCTACAACTTTACAGCCGGCTGCTTCAAACAACTCTCTCCATTCATTGAAAATAAGGTATGAAGGTCTATAGCTTCCTAATTCCAAGCCGACAGTCATCCCCTCTTTTATCCAACCTTCTTCTTTTAAATTCTTTATTACAATTTCTTTATATCCTTCATCAGGAGTCGTACATATATACGATTTTCCATACATGTCAGCCGGTATATCATATATAAGTCTTGTGTCTGTTGATATGCTGGTAAGCTTTAATACCCCTTCTTCATCAGGTAAATCAAAATGGATAAATCGATTGTGATCAACATGTACAGCAGTTCCTGCTCCCATCGAATCATACCATGCAGCCGGTGAATTCACACGATGCCACACCACATCGTATCCACTAATGTAGTACATGCTTTCCGGTGCTGTTGCATATATAAAATCCACGTTCTCCCTATCCATAATCTGTCTTATTTTAGTCAGCCTGTTCTTATACTCTTCTATTGGAAAGGCTACCTTCATCTCTCCGCCGCAGCTTTCAACAGCCGGGATAAATTCAAATTTTCTATCTGACATTTTTTCTCCTCCATTTTCAATATAGAGTTCCTGACACCCTATACATCCTTGCTTTTTTACTTGTTCTCCTTGGTATATTGACATTGGTTTATCTACCAAGTTATTTATATTATACTTTCCCTTACTTCTCAAAAATCCTTTAAACAAGTTTGATTACTTATCTTTTTTATATTGAAAAGTTCTTTGTGATAACTTCTCTTAAGGATCTATTATTTTAAGTTGCCATGGAGTGTTTCCAAGAATTTTTGCTTCATTTTTTTTAAAAACAATAGTATCCACTACACCAAAACCACATTCAAAATTGACAACCATGCCTTCTTCAAATCTTGCATCTCCCATTTCCATAAAAGAATCATAAACAAAGTTACCACACCAGTCAGGTGGAAAAGCTATTCCTATTTCATAACCTCCCAACCAGTACTGTTCTCCCCAAAACCCTTCTTTTTTCATAAAGTGTTTTATTTGATGCCAGAAATCATTTATATACATATCGGTTTTTATAATTTCTGCAACCTTATGCATTACCATCTCACCTTTTTTACTATCTTCTACAAGCTTTTGGTCTGGCTCTCCAAATGAATAATTACGCGCCTGATTTGAATGATATCTATTATATACCCCACATAAGTCAACTCTTATAGGATCTCCACGCATAAGCTTTTTTCTGCCTGCTGGTGAATGTACCCACCAAGCTTTGCCTTTTCCAAAACCCACCTGATCAACAATTGCCATGCTTTCGCCACCTGCTTTATACATCGCCTCAGTAAATAGTGAAACCAGTTCTCTTTCCGTCATTCCTTCATAAGTCCCTTCTGATATCGCCGCGTGTCCTATATCTGCTAAAACTGAAGCTTTTTCAATATAATTTAATTCTAATGGTGATTTTCTGCCTCTTATTTCAAGCAGGATATCTGTTCCGTCTACAACTTTTGAACATCCTGCCTGTAAAAATCTCTCTTTTAATGCTTCTCCTGTTTTCCAATTTGGTCTAAGACTCCCCATTTCCATTGCCACTACGCTATTGTCAAGCCAGCCTTCATCACTAAGAGCCTTTACTATGAGATCCATTGGCAATTGCCCTTTAGCAGCAGAAGCCACTCTTCTTCCAAACATATAAATCTCTCCTGGAATATCTGCAATTATTCGTACATCTGTACTACAGGTTGCACCCATAATAGTCTGTGCCTCGTCAGGTATGGAAAAATGGATATAGTTGTCATATTTTGTATTTATGGCAATCCCCATCGCCTTACTGCTATCCCATAACGGTGACGAATTTGTTGTATACCAATTAAGCCTTAATCCACTTATATAATACATACTTTCTGGCATGGTCAGATACAAAATGTCTATTCCTTTTTCCTGCATTTTATTTCTAACTTTATTAAGTCTGTTTTTAAATTCATATAAAGGAAAAGGTAATTCTATATCTTCAGAAATAACATCTAAATCTTCATAAATTTTCATCTCATCTTTTTTCATAACTATCAATCTCCCGAAAATTGTTTAAAAGAATTTCTATACAAAATTACAATACTTTTATACCACTGCAAAGCCTGTTATAAAAAATCCGATTGCAGCTATCACACCACCTATTATTCCATAAGGAACTTGTGTAAAAGCATGCTCTATATTATTAATCCTAGCACAAGTAGAAGCATACACAGTATAGTCACAATAAAAACAAATATGTGCACCGAAAGCCTCTCCTGAAAGAATCGCTGCAAGAACAATAACAGGATCTGCACCTATTGCTATACACATGGGCACTGCAATTGTAGCATATACAATAGTTACTCCCCATGTACTTCCCGAACAGAAAGCCAATATACCGCATGCAAGAAATGTAACACCAGGAAACATTTGTGCGCTTAAAAAAGGTCCACAAGTTTCAATCACATACTGCGGTAGTTGAAGTTCTGTTATAACGTTTTTAAAAAAGTATACAAAGAAACAAATTACAACCATCTCTGCAGTGTTTCTTACCCCTTGCATTGAAGTTTCCATAAGTTCTTTCCATGTGGCTTTTTTAACAAGCAGAAGAACTACGGGAAGAACCATAAGGCAAACAATAAATCCATACAAAACTTCTGAAGCAATTGTTACCGCAGTAAGAAGCATTATTCCAAAAATTAATATACCTAATCCTTTTTTATCAACTGAATCAACATTTCTATTATGTTCAACAGGAGGATTCAATTTTGCAGATTCATCAGAATAAAGAATCCCTTCCTCCTTTGCAAGTATATATGCTTTTTTCATTCCCCCAAGCTTTGGAACCCATCCCATGGTAAACCCAAAGCATACAAGCAGAGCCGCTATTGCATAAAAGTTGTATGGTATGGTTTTAACATATATGTCGAACCCGCTACCGTATCCCTTCAGTTCTTCAAAATCTGCAAAAATACCTTGGAAAAAAACTGCCCATCCTGTAATGGGTATAAGTGAAGTAATTGTTGTACTTGTAGCATCAATAAAATATGCTAATGATGCACGTGGAACTTTCTGCTTATCATATAAAGGACTAAGCTGCCCTAGTACTGCAGATCTCATCATGTCTTCAATAAAAAGTACTGCTGCCAACAACCATGACCAGAGAAATAAGCTTTTTTCAGATTTAACTTTTTTAGCCGCAAGTTTTGATAACGCTTCTGGCCCTCCACTTTTGGCCAAAAGAGCTACCACTGGACCTATAAGAGATAACAATACTAGTATCCATACTGTATCCGCATCGCACCCTGTAACATAAATCATATCTACAAAGGTGGTAAGAAATCCGCCTCCGCCAAGAATAATACAGCCAGCAAGGCATCCCATTATCATTGATGAAGTACATTTTCTTGTCCATACTGCCATACCGAGTAATATAATTACAGGCACAACTCCTAATAAACCATATTCCATCTCGTTCTCCTTTCCTACTTTTTTTACATATATCCAAAATAATTCTCCTTGCTATAGATAATTTCTCCATTCATTATTGTCATCATGATTGGGATTTCATGAATTTTATATTTGTCCTTTTCAAAAATATTTTCACACAATATTGTAAAGTCAGCATATCTGTCTTTTTCTATTTTCCCCAGTTTGTTTTCCATCCTAAATGCATATGCAGGGGTTTCCGTAAATCCTTTTATCATATCTTCGATATCCAACCTCTCTTCATAAGGCTTCAGTATTTTTGATTTAGGTTTTCCAAGCATTTGTCTTGTAACTCCTGTTTCTATAGAGCTCAAAGGGGATATACCAAACTCATCTCCAGGGAAATCACTCCCTAAGCTCATTCTTCCGCCATAGTTTAAAATGCTTTTCATCTTAAAGGTTTTATCAGCTCTTTTTCCTACTATTGCTTTGGGTAAATCATCCCCATAAAGCCATACCCCCGTTGTATTAGCAATTATGTTATATTTACCGAACAGAGGAATGTCATCATCAATAAGATATTGAGTATGTGCGTTTGTTATACGGGTGTCCCAGAAGCCTGCTTCTCTTACAGCAATTGCTGCCATAAGATTCTCATGGTTAGCTCTGTCTCCTATTCCATGTAAATGTAAATCAAATCCTGCCTTTGCAACTTCAACACATAATGCTCTGTATTTTTTTCCATAAAGCAAAGGCTCTACCACCTCGCTTTCTCCTATAAATGGCTTCATCATAGCTGCACTTCTACTTTCTATTGTTCCATCGTTTACTACCTTAAAGGTTCTGATTCTTACACTATCACTATCATATCTATTGCTTAAAAAATCCAACTGTTCAAACCAATTGTCTATATGCGCTCTTTCTGTCAGCTGATTACTTCCAAAGATTCTCTGCTTGAGTTTTTTCTCTGCTATACATTTGTCCAAAAGCTTTCTTCCCTCAGTTTCCAAATAGCAGATAATTCCACAATCTCCTATTGTGGTTATGCCATATCTACTGAAGTTGTTAAATATACTTTGTAGTTTTTCTTCAACTTCTTCAATAACAAAAGGCTTCACAGCTTGTATCACTTCTGTTAAAGGGCCACTTTCAAGTAAATGTCCGGTAGCTTCCCCTGCCGAATTGCGCCTATAAAACTGAAATCCTGGGACAGGGTCTTTATGTTTTTTATCTATACCTGCTTTCTCCAATGTTTTAGAATTAACCCACGCATCATGTCCGCCACAGCCTAGTAGAATTATAGGCTTGTTTGAACAAATGGAATCCAGCTTTTCCTTTTTAGGACCTTCTTTTCCAAAAATGGTTTCATTATGACCTGCTCCAAAAAAGCTTTCTTTTTCCGGATGCAAGGTTATATAGTCTCTAACATTATCAAGCACATCATTTTCACTCATAGAAAAATCGTTTATGATTTGCGATTGCTGAAAAGCTGCTGTAAAAGGATGGGCATGAGCATCTATAAACCCTGAAAACATCATACCGCCATTTAAGTCAATTGCCTCGCCTTTAAAATTTATATGTTTTTTAATATTTGGATCATACCCCACCTCAACAATCATATTTTTTTCGGTTACTACATAATTTACAGTCTCGTTGGTTCCTGTATAAATTTCTCCATTATAATAAATCTTTTTCAATTGTTCACCTTCCTAAAATGTACAACTTTAAAGAGTTAACTTTTCAAGCCTTTTCTTTAAAGAAGTCTCCTCAAACAAATGTAAAAAGTGCAGAACAAACATCACATCTTATACTGATTAGCTGAAATAGCATACTTAATAAAAGCAACTTTTTACACTACTTTTATTAATTCCCTCTGTTCAACTATGACAGTGGACCTTCCGTGTATAGTCTTCATTCATACGGCAGGTTTATACACTGAGTGCTGACCAAGCGTTTAGATAGAATCTTATCCCGCAAAGTGGTTTTCTGATGGTTACCACTTCTCACCTTTGTTTCTTTAAAATCCATTCTTCTGTCGTCTCTGGTGCAATTATTAATTCATATGTTGTCCTTGAGGGGAACTCAATTTTGTTTTCTAAAAATATTATAGGATCTATTATTCCGAAGCCCGTTTCAAAATTAACAGTCATCCCAGGCATGAAACAGGCTTCTCCACAATCAATAAAAGCATCATAAACAAATTCTCCACACCAGTCAGGAGGAAAGGCGATCCCCATTTCATAGCCTCCCATAAAAGCCTGTCCTTCCCAAATACCTAAACCTTTATAAACTCTGACTAGTTCTTCAAAGAATGTTTTAATATACATGTTAGGTTTTAGAATTTTTTTAAGCTCATCCATAACTACCGCATTCCCGGTTCGATACTCTCTTGCGTATTCCTCAGAAGGTTCTCCGATGTGATAGAACCTCCCCACATTAGCATGATATCTATTATAGACGCCCGATAGATCAGTCGCGACAGGTTCTCCAGGCATTATAATTTTTCTGCTTGCAGGAGGATGACCTGCCCAAACTTTCCCCAGGCCACTCCGTACCATCTGTACAATTCCCATATTTTCTCCACCAGCATTCATCATTGCCTTTGTGTGACTTGCTACAACCTGCAGCTCTGTCATCCCACCATGTATATTTTCTTTTATTGCTTTTTGCCCTATATCTGCCAAAGCTGCAGCTCTTCTAATGTAGTTCAATTCCATGGGAGATTTGATACTTCTCACCTTTGCAACAATATCTGTTGCATCAACTATAATGCACCCCTCTGCGCCGAATTTTTCCTCCATTTTCTTAAAAACTCTTGCTGGAGGTCGATAGCATCCTAGTTCAAAGCCTATAGTTCCTCTAATCCATTTTTTGTTTTTCAAGTCCTTAATAATAAGATCTATAACATCCTGCCCTTTTCGAGGCCCTTCATAGCGTTTTCCTGTAAGAACACCTACATCCGTTTCAGCTTTTATAAACACCTCTCTTGCATATGCAGAGGACATTACAAGTCTGTCTTCATCAGCCATCTGAAATAAAACTACATCCTCTGAATCAATATGTACAGCTACTCCTGCTGCTTTATTTGCATCCCATATACTCGAACTATTTGCTGCATACCAAACCATATTCAAACCTGTAACATAAAACATGCTTTCCGGAGAGGTAAGATATAACATATTAATACCTTTCTCATACATTGCCTTTCGGATTTTGTTTATACGGTTTTTATATTCTTGTATGGGAAATGGCAACTCATAACCTTCTGAGACGATTTCTAAACTTGGATGAATATCAAACTTTTTTCCACACATAGCAATTCTCCTTCCTTTTTCATTTAAACAGCAAAATATTTGATTATAATAATATATACTAGAGGAATTGTTATCACTCCCATCAATGTAGATAAGACTATTCCTTCAGATGCAAGTTGTGCATTTTTATTTAATTTTTTTACTAACACTCCCATCGATACCGCAGGAGGCAATGCAGCCATAAGAATTAAAACATTTTTAGTCAAGGGTTCAAAAGCTGTGAAAATTACTGCAAAAAACATAAGAGCAGGCCATGCAATATTTTTTATTAGGCAAATACACCAAAGTCTTTTGTTTTTAGTTATTTCTCTTATATGACTGTCACAGATACTTACCCCTATAGAAATCATCGATAGAGGTACTGTTATATTTGCGACTTGCCTAATAGGCTCCATTGCAAACATTAAAGGATTAAAACCAACGAAAAAAAATATTAAACCTAATGCAGATGCGACAATACAGGGATTACATATTGATTTAAACACTTTTCTACATGTTTTGCTTTTTTCATCATTCACATACTTTATTACAATCACTCCATATGTATAAATATAAAAATTAAATATAATGTTCCCTAAAACCATTAAAAACAACCCATCTTCACCAAATGCTGCTTGCATTAAAGGAAATCCCATAAATCCGCCATTTATTGTTGAAAGCAGTACCATATATATTCCTGCATCCTTACTCTTTTTAAATTTAAACATTTTTACAACAAGAAGAGATAGTATTGATCCTGCTATAAAGAAGAAAATACTTCCGATAACCATTTCTATCGTTTGCTGAAATATATCTCTCGACAACTCCTTCCTTAAAATAGCTTCAAATATAAGGCAAGGACTTCCAACTAAAACAACAAGTCGCGAGATATAAACATTAGCATGTTTAGGTATTATCTTAAGTTTTCCAAGTATAACTCCAATTCCCATTAAGACAAAAATATTTATTATTTTTGTTATTACAATCATCTGCGCCTCCACTTTAAATGTGTTTTTTGAATTTTCTGACGATATGCCTTAAAAAATTTTTCAGTTGTTTTTTAAGGCTTTTGTTTTACTGGATAGTTTATAGTGATTTTCATTAAAATACTCCATTACTATGATACCGGGGACAAACGCTAGCCTTCTAAACCATATACAATAATATATAGCTTAGAAATAGCAAAATTTTACCACATATTGTTTGCACGAACTATGTACTTGACCTTTTGATTCTGCTTGTATATTTTGATATTTCCTTCAATAGGTTTTTATTATTGATGATTTTATCTTATTTTCTATTGACTTGCAAAGAAAATCTATTTAAAATATGTTTAATTATTAAACATATTTTTGAATTTTTATAGTTTTGATTGGTTTGAGAGGTGATTATTGTTCATATTGTGAACACGCTGTCATGAGAAAAGTTAGAATATTAGGAATTGCTCCTTACGAAGGCTTGGCCGATTTAATGCTTTTAATAGCAAAGCAACGTAATGATATTGACTTAACTGTATATACTGCTTCTTTAGAAGAAGCTGCTGCTTTTATTTCTGGTATGGATTTAAACGATTTTGATATCATCCTTTCTCGTGGTGGCACAGTTCTTTGCATCCAGCAAATCACAGATATTCCTGTTTTTGATATCAACATTTCATACTATGATATACTGAATGCAATTAAACTTGCCGACAATACAGATAAAAAACCTGTTATTGTTGCCTCTCCTAAAATTATTTCTTTTTCAAAACAAATATGCGGTGTTTTAAAATATGACATTGATACTTATGCTACGACAAGTTGGAAAGATACAGTAGAAGCAATAGGTTCTATTTCTGAAAAAAACCGGATTATAATACTTGGCGATACGAGTGCTTGTCGTTGTGCTGAAGATGCTAAAATCCCTTCTATTCTTATAGCTTCTGGTTTAGAAGTTACTCGTGCAGCTTTTGATCAGGCAGTTTCTTTTTCTCGTTATTATATGACTATCAGAGAGGAAAACCATATTTTAAAGAGTTACTTAATTTTAAATCAAGCAACTCTTTTTGCTTATAATATTAATAAAACCCTTATCTTTTGCTCAATGCGTAACCCTTCTAATTTTTTTATGGTAGAAACAAAGAAAATGATAAATGATTTGGCTAAGACCAATAATTGTATTAAATTATGCAAACAAAATGGCATATCTTATGTAATAAGGGGATTTGTTCAAAAGATTTCTAATTCCAATTACTATATTTTTCAAATCCAATTAAATACTACTTCAAGTACTTATCTTACAAATAGCCTACAATTAGTGCTTGAAGAAACTTTTAAACATAACCTTTTTCAATTTTTATATTCAAGTCCTTCATATAAAACAACCCGAGAGCGCATAAGTTCTTTAAAAA
>OLNZ01002662.1_pt1 | contig 10513 bp, 8 predicted proteins | sample 1672981 | NCBI WGS metagenome assembly OLNZ01 (sample SAMEA3136743, study PRJEB25190) | human gut metagenome | biome: human gut; feature: human-associated habitat; material: faeces | place: Austria | collected 2013
CATTCTTCTGTCTGTTCTGGTTCTATGTAATGTTTATTAATGCAACCAGATCAAAGGGTGAGTTAAAAGCAGGATTTACGGCTGTCCCGAGTCATTTTCTTCTGACGAACTGGAACAACCTTGTGCACGGAACACTTCCAATCTGGTCCGGTATGATCAACAGTCTGATCATTTCCGGCTGCGCGGCAGTGCTTTGTACCTATTTTTCAACGATGACAGCGTATGCAATCCATGCATATGAGTTCAAACTAAAGAAATATATTTATCCGTTCATTCTGATGATCATGATGATTCCGACACAGGTGACTGCACTTGGATTTATCAGGCTCGTCAATGGAATGAATCTGATGGATAGCTTTATTCCTCTGATTGTTCCATCCATCGCATCTCCGGTCGTATTCTTCTATATGAAGCAGTACATGGAGAGCGCGTTACCGATGTCACTGATCGAGGCGGCGCGTATCGATGGTGCGGGTGAGTTTTACACCTTCAACCGCATCGTTATGCCACTGATGAAGCCGGCAATCGCCGTACAGGCAATCTTCACATTTGTAAGCAACTGGAATAATTACTTTACTCCGGCGCTGATCTTACATGATGACAAGAAAAAGACACTTCCGATCCTGATCGCGCAGCTGCGTGCTGCGGACTGGCTGAAGTTCGATATGGGACAGGTGTATGTGATGATCACATTCTCCATCCTGCCGGTAATCGTTGTTTACCTGATTCTTTCCAAACATATTGTACAGGGTATCGCCTTGGGCAGTGTGAAAGGGTAATAAAACAACTACATAAGAAATTCGCCTGCATATACGCAAAACTCTTTGTAATTTTTTTAAAATTACTTCCCTAAAAAGTTCAATGCATTCAACAACATATTTTTTGCGGATATGCAGGCGGTTTCAAATAAACAGAAAAATAAAATTAAGAAGGAGAAGTTTTTATGAAGAAGGGGTTTTTCAGAAAAACAGGTGCAGTTGTGCTTGCAGCATCCCTTGCGGTAAGCATGGTACAACTTCCGGTGTATGGCGCAACCAACAAGTCGAAGACCATCACCGTATCCAATCAGAAGGAGTTAAATAAGGCTCTCAAGGTAGCAAAAGGTAAGAAAGCGTACTCAATTGTGATCAAGTCCAAAAACAAGAGTACGAATGTCACGATTCCAAAAGGAAATTACAAAAATCTCACAATTACCGTAAAAGGAAATAAAGTAAAGATCAAAAATAATGCGACACTCAAAATGATTGTTTTAGAGTGTAAAGACACGGTATCACTAACGAACAACGGAAGCGTTGGCAAAGTGGAGGTACAGAAAGCAAAAAGCGTATCTTTGTCCGGAACATCCAAGAGAGAGGTAAAACTGGTTGTAGCCGCAGAAGATACCACCATTACAACGAAGATTGCAATTAAGGTTGTATGTACCGATGAAAACGCGAATGTAACCATTCATAATAAATCTGATTCTGTGGTCAAAATCACAGATGCGGACGGCAAGACAACGAAAGTAAAGTCCGGTGAGAAGAGCCAGGTTACTTCTGATTCGAAAGCCGATGACAATAAAGATGATAACAAGGATAATAAGACCGATGAGAAGAAAGATGATACGAAGGACAATCATACATCCTCCGGTTCTTCATCGTCAGGATCATCTTCCTCTCAGACTCCTTCCGGACTCACGGAAGCAGATCTTCTGAAGCAGGGATATAAACTGAAGTGGAAAGACGACTTCAATGGAGACTCCTTAAATAAAGCAGACTGGAATGTGGAGACACATGAGCCGGGCTGGGTGAACAGCGAGTGGCAGGCTTATGTTGATTCTGCCGATAATATTCAGGTCAAAGACGGAAAACTCCTGTTAAAACCGGTTAAGACGGTTGATAAAGACGGAAACGCAAGTTACACCTCTGGCCGTATCAACACACAGGGCAGGCATGATTTCAAATACGGTTATTTCGAGTGCCGTGCAAAGGTTCCGACCGGAAAAGGTTATCTGCCGGCATTCTGGATGATGCCGACCGACGAGAACCTCTACGGACAGTGGCCAAAGTGTGGCGAGATCGATATCATGGAGGTTATGGGACAGGAGACGAACAAGGCATACGGAACCATTCACTATGGTGAGCCGCATGCACAGAGTCAGGGAACATACTCGGTTTCTGCAGCAGACAATTTCGCAGATAATTATCACACCTATGCTGTTGACTGGGAGCCTGGAAAGATTACATGGTATATCGATGGTATCAAGTATCACGAAGAATCCGATTGGTTCTCCGCTAAGGAAAATCAGGGAACGGTTGCTTATCCGGCACCATTTGATCAGCCATTTTATATGATATTAAATCTTGCGGTCGGCGGAAGCTGGGTTGGATATCCGGATGCAACAACAACTTATGATGATCAGGAATATGCGATTGATTATGTCAAGGTATATCAGAAGGATAGCTACGATGAGAATGTAAAGAAGCCGGAAAAAGAAGTTATTTTTAAAGAAGCCGATACAAATGGAAACTATATTACGAATGGAGAGTTCTCTGTAGCAGAGGATTTGTCGGACGATGTTGACTGGAAAGGGTGGAAAAGGATCAGCAAAAATTGAGAACAAAGAGATTGTAATCTCGACCACAGAGGCAGGAAAACAGGATTATAGCATTCAGCTGGTACAACCAAATCTGCCAATCCGAAAAGGTGGAACATATACGGTTTCTTTTGATGCCTATGCAGATGCAGCACGTACGATGAAGGTTGACGTGTCCGCTCCGGATCGCAGCTTCGCCCGATATCTTGCAGATACGGATGTTGATCTGACAACACAGAAGCAGACTTATACTTATACATTTAAGATGGAGAAGGCAGATGATGCCAATGGTCGTCTTGAGTTCAACCTTGGAAAAACAGTTAGTACAGCAGCGGTTCATATTACCAATGTCAAAGTGACCTGGGACGAAAAGAGGGACACCGGAAACGAGAAGACGATTCTTGCAGACGGAAACAGTGTCTATAATGGTTCTTTCCAGGAAGGTGAGAATCGACTGGGATACTGGGATATTGTAAATGATGCGAACGCATCTGTTTCCGTTACGGATTTAGTAGATGGTCGTCGATTGAAAGTGACAAGTGCAGCAGGAACAGAGAGTGGAAAAGTTCTCGTCGGACAGAAGGATCTTGCTTTGATGAATGGAACAAATTACGTGCTGAGCTTTTCCGCACAGGCAGCAGCTGCTAAGTCAATGAACGTAACGGTTGCGGGCAAAAAATATACTGCTGAGCTTGATAATGCAAAGAAGAGTTATAGCTTTAAATTCACACAGGACTCTGATAACAAAGATATTTCTTTTGATCTTGGACTGGGAACAACGGTATGGCTTGATGATGTCAGAATCGATGAAGATACTTTGATCAAGAATGGAAGCTTTAATGCAGGATTTTCCGGATATGAAGTATATTGTCATGAGGATGCTTCGGAAACACATGTGGTTGACTCACAGACAGAACAGAATGCGGCTGATTTCACCATTAAGAATACTGGTGATGCTGATTGGAAGATTCAGTTGAAACAGAACAACGTAAAACTTGAGAATGGAAAGTGTTATCGTCTTTCTATGAAAATGAAATCATCATTGGATCGTACTGTATCTTATGCACTTCAGAGAAATGGTGCAGTACATAAGACTTCAAGTGGTGGGGAGGATTGGACCCCTTATTGCCAGAAAACAGTTTCTCTTACAAATGATTATCAGATCTTCTCAAGCACGTTCAAGATGACAGAAGTAACTGATGATGGAACCATTTTTAATATTGCAATGGGTGGTGGCAATATTACCCAGCAGCATCGTATCTGTATTGATGATACTGTTCTTGAGGAGATTGATGAGTCTGAACTTGAACCGGAAGTTCGGGGAGACAATCTTCTGAAAAATACAACATTCTCTGATAATGCGAAGAACTGGGATATTAATAGATGGAACAGTGATAGAAAAGAGATGGCAACTACTGAGACTGTGAATGATGGAATTGTATTCCATATTTCAGATGTTGGAACCGCAGATTGGAATATTCAGCTTAAACAAGGCGGAATTAATCTGGAGCAGGGTTGCGATTATCGTCTGGCATTTAAGGTGACATCTACGGAATCTAGAACAATAAAAGTTGGTTTTATGGATAAGAACACTGAAAATTGGTATGGTGGTTCTGATGTTTCGCTTGAAAAAAATAAAGCGAAGAACGTAGTTTGTAAATTTACTATGACGAAAGATACGGATGCAGAGAGCTTGATGCTTATTTCAATGGGCAAGATTGAGGGTGAGGATACTCCAGTATCAGATATTGCATTATCAGATTTCTATCTTGAAAAGTTGGAAGCATCTGCCATTACACCGAAACCATTAAATGAAAATCTTTTCAAAAATGCAGATTTAAATTCAGATGGTGTTTGGGAGACTACAATCTATGGTGGAGCCGAGGGTGATTCAAAAATTGAGAATGGAACCGCAATTTTTCATCTTACCAAATTGGGAACAGATGATTGGGCACCACAGTTTAAACAGGTTGATCTTCAGATTGAGCAGGGATGTACCTATCGCCTTTCCATGAATGTTAATTCTACGATTGCGAGAGATATCATATTTAAAGTACAGCAAAACGGGGAACCATATACAACGTATTTGCAGGAAACAAAGGCATTGTCAGTAGGTGATAATAATATCAATATAGAATTTACAATGAAATCCGCTAGCGATGCAAGAGCTTTATTCTGCGCTGCAATGGGTGCACAGAAGATAAGTGATGAGCATACACTTACATTTTCTAATATGAGTCTGGTTAAAATAGCAGAAGCTATAAATTAGTCAGAGATGTAGGCGCTGTCATACAAAATTGTGTGGCAGCGCTTTTTCTATGCAATCATCTGAATAATTTATGAAATTTTGTCATACAATAAAATGTACATAATTGACAAAACGTACACTTTTGATATAATGGAGGAATATAAAGGAGATGATTGACATGCTAATGGAACAAGCTACTACTGTAAGGAAAGAGTGGAGCGCTGTGTGTGACAGTGTGATTCACAATAAACCAAAATTCATAAAAAGAACACGTGATAAAATGTGGTTTTCTAACCTGGAAACAATGTCGGAGATCTTGTCTGCATATCAGTTTACTGCAAAGGAGTACAAGGAAGATGATGGATCTGTGACATTATCATTAAATGAAATTGATCTCGTTGAAAATGGAAAAGATGAGAATGAGGCGCGTTTGAATATGGGCGAGGCAATTCTCGACTATGCAGGTGAATATTATGCGGAGTACGAATTGTATTCAAGAAGTCCGAATCGGAAAGCACATATTCCATATATCTTTAAGGCATTAATTATGGACGATGCAGAAAAAATAGGAGAGAATATTATTATCAAATGATTTGAAATCGATTTGCAAAGCTTGGCAGGAGAGGAAACTATATGCAAATAAATGAGCTTGGTATGAGGGAAATTACAGAAGAAGAGGCGGCGGATCTTGGCATTGATCTGTCGATGGCCGGAGTATGCAAGACGCTTCGTAAATTAGCCAAACTGGATAGATTGCGTCTGGATGAAGATGAGCATAGAAGTGGACTGAATCAGCATTTATTTCATTACATTGAATATTGTGGAGAGAAGCCACTTGACTATATTAAGGATTACTTATCGAATCTGCAGCCATACATGATCCAGAGGCGAAAGGATCAGGAGAAGCAGAAGTCTTTTATCTGTGTGATTGATAATATGTATCGGGTATCTGTTTACATTAAGGCCGATAAGACATTTGGGCAGGAGGTCATTGTTTCTTTTCATGAGGACAATATCAGGGGCGTTGCAAGAAGCAATGATCTGATCAGAAACAAAACGAATCCGTTAGTCCCTGTTTTTGCCGAAAGTTACGGAAGCATTGATAAGAGTACCGGCAATGTGTCGATGCATTTACTGGCACAAAGAGGAATGAAGGTTCTTCCCCTTGATGTGATCGGATTCAAATGCAAGGATATGTTTATTGTAAGAGAGGCCGATATCAATCAGCAATTTCTGAATTATTGTAATGAATATATAAGAGATCTGTATACAAGCAATCTCAAACTGGATTTTGATAGTATTGAAATCTTCTCGATGTTACAACAGATCAGTTTTACGAGTTATGGAAGGGATACTTTTTCCAGTATATCCTTGCTGATCGATTCATTGACTACACAAAAGGATGCGATCAGCAGGCAGACTGCCGATTTTGCACTTGTTACATTTGCGCAGTCCCTGAAATTGACAGATGAGCAGAAGGCAGATCTGACAGAGCTTCTGGATGAGAAATATAAAGTCACGAGCATTAAGCGGATTGATGATATATTATATCGTGTGAAAGCTGCGTTACAGGAAAAGTCGATCGATCCGTTTGCGGATGTCGCAATCAAATTAGATAATCAATAAAAAAGGGAGGTGGCTTGCCATCTCCCTTTTAGAATATTAAATAGATTTTCAGGACGGATCGCCCTTGAATTTTCGTAAGGATCTCCGCAACAGCAGTAACGAAATCACGATCGCCAGATAATCAGAAATCGTCTGCGTATAATTGATACCCTGCAGCCCGAAACCGGCTTTCAAAATGTACAGCAGCGGGATAAAGAACAATCCCTGACGGCAGATGGAAAGAAGCGTTGCCGGAACCGGACAATCCATTGCCTGCATGCTGTTGATCGAGAGGAAAAGAAGACCAAGGATTGGTCCGGCAAGCGAAGTCGCAATGAGCATCTGTGCACCATATCCGATTACTTCCGTATCATTGATAAAACGCTTTTTGTTATTGGCTCCGTAACAGTATCCGAGCAGTGGCTGGATTCCGTTCGTAATTCCCATATGAATAAATACGATCAGCATATAAGCTTTTGTCACAATATAATATTGGCAACTGTTCCGATCATTCCGCCGATCATCGAAGCACGGGCAGCGCCATCGCCTCGTACTGCGTGTCCGAACGAGTTTGAGAAGAAAATAAACGGTGCACCGATTGCAATGTAGAACAGGTAATCCTTTGCATACTGCCAGGTGTTTTCACTGCTTCCGAGAAGCGAAAGCAGCGGATTTATAAAGATCAGAATGAGTATTCCGGCAACAAGACCGAAGATTAAGAAAGCATATGAAAAAGTCAAGTTGTATCCAAAATCGTATCAAATTCTTCGTGCAATTCTTTCATGGAACGTATATAATAGTGTATAGAAGTTGTAATAGACGCAAAATGTAGAGGGAAATATTTTGTGACCATATATAGGGGTGTATATGAAAAAGATTGCAATTGTTGCCGATGGATGGCGCAGATTTATCAATTACGACTGGATCTGCGGATGTAAACGTTACATCAAGGAACACAACCTTGATGCGGAGCTGTATGTCTTTAATTCATTCGGTAATTTTAGTAAGGATGAAAAATATAATGAGGGCGAATACAATATCTTTACGCTCCCGGATTTCAGTGAATTCGACGGTATCATTGTAGAGATTACGAATGTTGCCAAGCGCAAGAATTCCAAGAAGATTATCGACATGATCAAGGCGTCGAATGTACCGGCAGTCTCGCTTCTTGAGAAGATTCCGGGTATGTACCATGCAGGTGTGGATAATTATTCGGCGATCAAAGAACTTGTGGAACATCTTGTCACGGTGCACGGATGCAGGAAGATCAATTACATTGGCGGTCCGCAGTATGTTACGGAGAACCATGACAGAATGCAGGCTTATATCGACGTATTGCAGAGACACGGAATCCTTGTGGAGCAGGATCGCATTCTGCATCGGGATTACGAGGTGATGACCGGTGCGTGGGCGTTCGATCAGTTCATGGAGCAGGGACAGAAGGTGGATGCATTTGTCTGTGCCAATGACAATATTGCAGTTGGTGTGTGTCACCGTGCGGAAGAACTCGGTTATCATGTGCCGAGCGATTTTCTGGTTACCGGTTTTGACGATTTTGACAAGGCATCTTATTTTAATCCGAGAATTACGACCGTATCGTATGTGCGGGAGAATATCGCATACGCTGCGATGGAACTGCTGAATCATGTCTGGAACGGAAAAAATGTGAAGGACAGCTGCTTTGCACCTTCGCACGCGGTCTATCAGGGAAGTTGCGGCTGTAAGGCAAAGCATCCGAAGAAGCGGAGCCAGTATGTGATCAACCACATCTTCAAGGAAGTGAGAGAATCCGATCTGCATGATGAGCTGATGGAGTTGAAACGAGGTCTGCTCGAGTGTGCGAGCTACGAGCAGATGGCGCAGTGCCTTGCCAAATGCCTTTCCGGACTCCGGTGTGAGGAGATGTATGTGTTCATGAACACAGATCTCGTTGAGGCGCAGCAGATTGATGCGATACAGGACAAGGTTGAGGCGGATATCACGGAAGGATATCCGGAAGATATGACGATGCTTTTTGCACACAAAAGCGGAGAATGTTCGGGCGATATCAAGAAGAAAGCGGGCGAACTGCTCCCGGAATTATGGAGCAGGAAGACGGATGGATTCTATCTGTTTGTAGCAATTCATTTCAGAGACCGCGAGGTTGGTTACCTGGTTCTCGGCAATTGTGACTATATGATTGACAATCAGTTCGTGTTTGAGTCATTAAGTGCATTTTCAGAGGCTTTGGAATATCTGCACGGCAAGATTGTGTTAAGGCGTGCCAATAACAAATTGTCGAAGCTTTATATCTTAGATTCGCTAACCGGACTGTATAACCGTATGGCTTACAATGAACTTGCCGAGCCTCTTTTTGAAAAATGCAAAGCGAAACAGACGCCAATGACGATCATGTTCATCGATGCGGATCATCTGAAATACATCAACGATGAGTTCGGTCATGATATGGGAAATATTGAGATTAAGGCAATTGCTGATATGATTCGTGAGAACTGTCCCGCAGACGGTGTGGCAATGCGCTACGGTGGGGACGAATTCGTTGTGATCTTCCCGGATTGTGATGAGAAGAAGGCAGGAGAGCTGTATGAAACAATGCAGAATACGTTGAAACGTATCGCAGCAGGATATAGCGTTGCTTTCCCAATCGAAGCGAGCATTGGTTATGCTGTCGTAACGGATTACGAGAAACCGTTCAATGAGTATATCAATGAGGCCGATGAGAAAATGTATGCGCACAAGAAGGCGCGTAAGGCGGAACGCCAGTAGATAAAATCCCCAGAGTTTCAGCTCTGGGGATTTTTGTCCGTTTTGGCGAGGTGGGGATGCTTTTTTCATCCATATATGGTAAGATAATTTCAAGTGATTTAAATTTGAGAAAGTGAGAACATAGTATGAGAAAGCGTATAATTTCAGTCATGCTGGCAGCGGTGCTTGCGTTGTCTCTCGGGGCGTGCGGCAAGAAGGATGCCAAGGAACAGGATGCGTACCGCCAGTACGGAATCAACTGTCTGGAGATCGGCAAATACGACGAGGCGATTCAGGCATTTCAGAATGCGTTGGATCAGTCGCTTGGCAAGGTCGGTGAGAAGGAGATTGACATCTGCTTCTATAAAGCAGAGGCACAGTCATTGAATGGTGCCACGATGCTTTGGATACATATAATGCAATCATTGATTATAATAAGGATGGACGGGCATACTATCTCAGGGGCAACCTCTATTTCGATATGGGCGATCAGGAGAAGGCTTTGGCGGACTATGAGAGCGCAGTCAAGGAGGATAAGAAGGACTACGAGCTGTACATAGGCATCTATGAGTCCATGAACCAGCATGGGCTGGGCGAGGATGGTCAGAAGTATCTGAACGCCGCGATGGAGATCAAGGGTGACAAGGCGAAGGATCTGTTGTACAAAGGACGTATCAGTTATCTGCTCGGCGATTACAAGACGGCAGAGGATGATTTGACCAAGGCAAAGGACGGCGGTCTGACGAAGGCTTCCTACTATCTTGCGCTGGTCTATAAGGCAAACGGAGCAGCAGATCAGGCAGATAAATGCGTGAAGGAGTATCTGGATTCCGGTAACGCGACTTCGTATGAACTCTATGATCTCGGTGCAGAAGAGATGGGAGAGGGCAATTATACCGATGCTTTGACGTATTTTAATGCGGCACTTGCGATGGAGAAGGCTCCGAATAAGCAGAACCTGATGAAGAGTGCGATTACAGCGTATGAGTATAGCGGTGATTTTGCCTCGGCAAAAAGTATGCTGGCAGATTATCTGGAACAGTTCCCATCCGATGAGGATGCCCAGAGAGAAAGTACATTTTTGGAGACGAGATAATGGCGGAAACCTATGAAAATGAACAAATCGAAGAGAAAGTAATCCTGGTCGGCATCAGTGAACAGGATGGAGACGACGCGGAGGATTCCCTTGCAGAACTTGCAGAACTGGTAAAGACTGCGGGAGCGGTCGTGGTCGGAACCTTGATCCAGAAGCGTGAGACCATTCATCCGGGAACGTATGTCGGAACCGGTAAGGTCGATGAGATCGCGCAGCTTCTAGCGGCAACCGGAGCGACCGGAAT
>OLNZ01002665.1_pt1 | contig 10501 bp, 8 predicted proteins | sample 1672981 | NCBI WGS metagenome assembly OLNZ01 (sample SAMEA3136743, study PRJEB25190) | human gut metagenome | biome: human gut; feature: human-associated habitat; material: faeces | place: Austria | collected 2013
TATACAAGTATCTTCGCCTGCACGAAATCCACTATCCAATATTCACGGACACCAGCTTCCATATACTTTGACAGCTTAAGGGCATAGTCCCTTTTCTTAGTAGATGGAGATATTACTTCAAGAACAAAATCCGGTGCTCCATATATTCCAAATCTCTTAATCTTGGAAGTGTCACATATTATGCCAACATCTGGCTCAACCATTGTCTTATTATCGCAGTCAAGCTGTACATCTACCGGTGCAATAAATGGACGGCAGCTTCCGTTATGCTCCATAATATAATTAGCAATCTGACGGTGTATTTCTCCTGCAATTGACTGATGTCCAAATGTAGGCGACAGCATTGTATAGAAATATCCATCAATTAACTCAACTCTCTGATCCTCTGGTAAGGCATAATAATCATCAAGCGTATAACTTCCATTCCTGTCAGTCTTATAAGAAGCCGCAGCCTCGCACACTACAGATTGCTCTGTGAAAATCTGTTCAAGTGCCAGAAGCGTATCATAGCGTGGACTTTCTGTTTCACCAGAAAATATCTTCTGTATTGTTCCTAATGGTACTCCCGATAACTCTGCCATCTGTGCATAAGTATACCCTTTCTCTTTCTTCTTATCCTTCATCTCCTGAATAGTCATATGCAGCACCTCCGTATAATAGGTCTAATGTCTATAAGTTACTTTAATTAAAGTATAGGAGGTGAATTTCCATTTGTCAACCGGTATTATATATATTTTTAACCGTTAATATAATAAAATTTCCATTTTTTAACCGTTTATCTTTATTAATTTACCATTTAATCTTTTAACAATTTATTGCATTAAATGACATATTCCTTATGCTATATACTATATAACCTTCTTAATCCACTTACCGCTAAAGTATCTGCTTACAAAGACTATTCCTCTTACTGTCCAGTCTGCGAACATACCATACCACACTGCCATTGGTCCCATATTGAATACCTTAACAAGACCAATACACAATGCAACCCTGCAACACCACATAGTTGTCATTGATGTTATCATTGAGAACTTTACATCTCCTGCCGCTCTCATTCCGTATGCTGGAACGAATGAGAATACCCACGCAATTGGCTTATATATTGTTATCGCACCAACCATCTCTATACACATTCTTGCACTGTCTGTCTCCATTCCACCAAGAACCGTTATAGGACGTACAAGTGCATACACGATAATACAAGATACAATAATTCCTATCTCTGCTATTCCGCACAATTTGACTATGTAATACTTGGCTTCTTCTTTTCTTCCTGCTCCAAGACACTGTCCTACAACAGTCATAAGGCATATACCAACACCTATTCCAAAGACACCATTAACATTTTCTAATATATTAGTCATAGCCTGTGCCGCAATAGCCGCTGTTCCCATAGTTGATACTGTTGACTGGATTGCAAGCTTACCGAACTGGAACATACTGTTCTCAATTCCTGACGGAACACCTATCGCAAGTATCGAGCCTATAAGCTTATAATCAGGTCTTATCTTATGATATTCTGATACTACTATATCTATCTTTGGCTTGGATAATGCAATAAATATAACAACCATACAGAACACTCTTGATACAAGTGTTGATATAGCTGCACCTGCAACTCCCATATTAAATACGAACATAAGAAGTGCATTTCCACATACATTTATTACGTTAGAGATTACTGATACCATCATAGGATATCTTGAATTACCACACGATCTGAATATCGCTGAGCCTGCACTAAACAACGCAAGAAATGGATAACTTAACGCTGTATACAGAAAGTATGTTACTGCATTGCTCATAACCTCAGGTTCTACCTTACCAAATATAAAACTTAAAAGAGGTCTTCTTAATATAAGTCCTGCTATTGTTATGACAACTGCTATTGTGGCAACTGTAAGCACAACCTGTCTTGCCGCCTTATTAGCACCCTCACGGTCTTTCATTCCTATATAATGCGAACATATAATTGCTGCACCTGTAGCCATAGCAGAGAATAACTGGACGATAAGGTTATTAACCGAATCAACAAGCGATACACCTGATATTGCCTGGCTTCCAAGGTTACTTACCATCATAGTATCCACCATACCCATAAATGAGTTAAGCAGCTGTTCAACAACTATTGGTATAAGAAGTGCAAACAGTGCTTTATTGTGAAACATCAGATTATCCTTATCAATGTCAAATAATTTCTTTTTATCTGCTAATAATTTACTCATAAAAATTGACGCTCCATTTCTTAACTAACTTACCTCGTATAAGATAATCAATTAATAAGTGAACGTCAACCTTTATTTACATATTTAACTGCAATATTTACATACTTTAACTACAATATTCATATATTTTAACTACAATATTGGTATATTTAATTATATAATTCATTGTTATATTAACTACTAACATCAAATCAGTATACTGCCTATACTGTCATATTATCAGCAAATACAACTCTTATAGTAGTTCCCTTTCCTAATTCACTTTCAAGCTCTATATGTGCATTATGGTGTTTGGCTACTATATGCTTTACAATCGCAAGCCCAAGTCCTGTACCGCCAGTAGATTTTGACCTGCTCTTATCAACTCTGTAAAATCTTTCAAATATCCTGTCCTGATGTTCCTTAGGTATTCCTATGCCGTTATCCGCTACTTCAAGAACATTTTCAGTCACACCATTATTCTGTCTTGTATACACAGATACCTTAACTTTTCCACCCGGATTATTGTAACGTATCGCATTATCACACAGGTTATATATAAGCTCCTCAAGCATCTGCTTATCGGCAGTAATATTAACATCACTTCCTGTAACATCAATAATAATACTGTGCTTCTGTGCACTTATCTCAAGCATCTGCACCGTCGACCTGGCTGTTTCATACAGATTAACTGTCTCGAATATTTCTTCTGTAGATATGGCATCAAGCTCTGATATTCTTATAATATCATTGATAAGTGAGAGAAGTCTTTGTGAGCTTTTATGTATTTCACCTGCAAATCTCTTGGCATCATCACCTGCCGCCATACCACTTTCAATAAGCTCAGAATAACCTGATATTGATGTCAGCGGTGTCTTTAATTCGTGCGAAACATTTGCCGTGAATTCCTGCCTCATATTGGCATTGCGCATAATATCCTCATGCTGCCTTTTAATAGTTGTGACAAATGGAACAAGCTCCTTATATACTTTAACCGACTCCGAAGCATCCATATTATTGGCAAGATACTCAATCGGCTCAACAATGCTTTTTGTCAGAAAATGTGAACTTATCATACAGATTATAAAGAGAATTACACATAACACAATTATAACAGGGAACATACTTGTCATAATACTCGTCATACTGCTTACTTCCCTTGAAACTCTTAACACATATCCATTATCAAGTGCAACTGCATAATAATAAGAATTCTTATTAAGTGTTACGGACCTTCTTATGTCACATCCATAACCATTCCGTCTAGCCGCAACAACCTCAGGACGTTCGTTATGATTTTCCATTTTATCAATATCAACAAGTGTATCGACTACCGCATAACCCTGTGAATTAATAAATGTTATTCTAAGATTTCCATCGTAATTATCAATTACCTTCTGTTCAACTATATTATCAGGGTCTGTTACCATTCCCCAGGCATCTGCACCAATAAACACATCTATGTAATTGTGCATATCTTCAAGCACTTCATGCTTTAGTACATTGTAGAACACAGTACACGCTATAGATACAGATGCCACAATAGTAACAAGTGCCATTATCATATACAAAAGATTAATTCTTTTTTTCATTATCTGGCCTCATCATCCATAAAATATCCTACATTACGGACAGTCTTTATATAATTACCAGCCGCACCAAGCTTATGTCTTAATGTCTTGATATGAACATCAAGAGTTCTTGACTCGCCCTCGTAATCTGTACTCCATATTCTGTCCATTATATTATCCCTTGTCAAGACAATTCCACGGTTAAGTGCAAGATATTTTAATAATTCATACTCTTTATAAGTAAGCTCAACAGGTTTATCATCGACATATGCAACTCGTTTTTCATCATCAATAAAAAGACTTCCAATTCCTATAAGCTTCTCTTCATCAGAACTTCCTGTCCTTCTAAGAAGTGCTTTAACTCTTGATATTAATTCCATAATTCCAAATGGTTTGGTTATATAATCATCAGCTCCAAGGTCAAGTCCTTTAACTTTATCAAGCTCTGTTGTCTTAGCTGTAACCATTATAACAGGAACTCTTCTTGTCTCTGGAGTCTGTCTTATCTTTCTTAATATCTCTAATCCATCTTCATCTGGAAGCATAACATCAAGAAGTATCATATCTGGTATTCTGTCTCTCATAAGCTTATGGAATTCTTTGCCGCTTGCACACTCAACAACTGTATGTCCTGCATTCTTTAAAGCAAAGCTTTCAATCTCGCTTATATTTTTATCATCTTCAACAACATATACATATGCCATAATATCCTCGATTTCTGCGACAGATTTCAGCATATTAATACATTTTATCTTTAAAAGATTATACAAAATGTATCCGCTGATATCTACGCTTTACACAAATTTTCTAGTTTCTGGAAGTCTGTATTTTTCCTTGTATTCTTTATATTCTCTTGCAAACTGCTGGTTATCCCTGTTCTTCATTGCATCAAGATATTCGTGTGTATCAAAATTTTCCTTATCTGACTGGATAACATCTACTGCTATATTAGAACAATGGTCTGACACTCTCTCAAGATTATTAAGAATATCTGAATGTGCAAATCCCAGTTCAATAGTACATTTTCCTTCTCTTAATCTTCTTATATGTCTAGCTTTAAGCTCAACTGTTAATGTATCAATAAGTTCTTCTAATGGTTCAACTTTATCTGCTTCTTTAATATTATTAGTCTTAAAGGAATCAAAGGATATATCTACAACCTCTCTTACTGCCGAACATAATATATCTAACTCCGTCTTAGCTTTAGGTGAGAATTCCATCTGCTTATTATGCAATTCTCTTGCAGAGTCGCACAGATTACAGGCGTGGTCTGATATTCTTTCAAAATCGCCTATGCTGTGAAGCATCATATTAAGTGTCTCTGAGTCATCTTTATTAAGTATCTTGGTACTTATCTTCATAATATATGTACCAAGCTCATCTTCATATTTATCAACCCTGCTCTCAAGCTCACCAACATACAATGCCTTATTCTCATCATAATTACCGATAAGTCCAAGTGCTGTAAATAATGATTCCCTTGATATATCAGCCATATTGCCTATAACTGTCTTACAATGTTCAACTGCAAGGCTTGGTGACTCAAGAAATCTGTCATCTAAAAGCGCAAATTCATTAACACTCTGTCTTTCCATAAGTGCCTTTTCCTCATCATCAACCCTTATAGTCATATATGCGAGCTTCTCAAGCACATTTCTTAACGGAAGAAGAAGTGCAGTTGTAATAATATTAAAGGTTGTATGTATTACCGCAATTCCCATCTCATTAGCTGTATCATTCAGAAATGAAAAATGTACAAACATATTAACTGCATAGAACACCGCCATAAATACAACTGTACCTATAACATTAAAGTACAGATGAACTATAGCTGCTCTTTTACCATTCTTGCTTGCACCAATACTTGATAACATAGCTGTTGCACAAGTACCGATATTCTGTCCCATTATTATAGGAAGAACAGTTGCATAGCTTAATATTCCTGTAGAACATAATGCCTGTAATATACCAACTGAAGCTGATGAACTCTGTATTATTGCTGTAAATACAAGTCCTGCAATCATACCAAGTATTGGGTTTTTAAATGTTGTTAATAAAGCCTGAAACTGTGGGACTTCGGCAAGCGGCTCTACAGATGAACTCATAGCTTCCATACCATACATAAGAAGTGCAAATCCAATAAATATCTTAGCTGGATTTTTAAATTTGTCTTTCTTTAGGAATACAAGCATCACAACACCAATAACTGCAAGGATTGGTGAAAATGATGTTGGCTTCAACATTCTTATAAATAAATTATCACTCTCAATACCAGTAAGGCTTAATATCCATGAAGTTATGGTAGTACCTATGTTAGCACCCATTATAATGCCAATTGCCTGTCTTAACTTCATAATACCTGAATTAACAAAACCTACAACCATAACGGTCGTCGCTGATGATGACTGTATAACTGCTGTAACACCAGCTCCTAAAAGAACAGCCTTTATCGGGTTAGAAGTAAGCTTTTCAAGTATATTCTCTAACTTTCCTCCTGATGCTCCCGTTAAGCCTTCACCTAATAAATCCATTCCATAGAGGAATATCGCCAATCCTCCAAGTAATGCTAATACACCAAATATATCCATTTTTCCTCCAAAATTTCTTATAGACTTTACTTTTTGTTTACATTTTGGAGTGTAAAACAGTTATATGAAGCTTATATGAACCTTATGTAAATTCAATGTAAAATGTAAAATTAATGTTAAATAACAATTATTGATTATTATTTATCATCTGGGTGCTGACCTGTTATAGAGAATATAACCCATTCTGATATGTTAGTCGCATGATCCCCTATTCTCTCAAAATATTTAGCAGCCATCAGCAGATCTGATGCCTGCTCACCTGCATTAACATCTTCGTGAATCATAGCTATAAGCTCAGCCTTTACCTTGTTGAATAAATCATCAACAACATCATCGTGTACGATAACCGTCCTTGCCTTATCCATATCCTTGTTAACAAATGCTTCAACACTCTGGACTAGCATTACCATAGTTTCTTTAGCCATCTGCTGTATATGGTCAAGCTTCTTAATATATGATTCTTTAGAAAGTTCTATTGTAATCTCTGAAATATCAGTTGCATGATCCCCTATTCTTTCCATATCTGTAATCATCTTTAATGCTGCTGATATAAGTCGTAAATCCTTTGCAACCGGCTGCTGCTGTAATAATAACTTAAGACATAACTGTTCAATCTCACGTTCCTGATGATCAATCTCCTCGTCATATTCTATTACATTTGAAGCAAGTTCAATATCCTGATTAACAAGTGCCTTTACTGTATCAGATATAGCCTTCTCAATCATGCCACCCATTTCGATTAATTCATTATTAAGTTGTACTAACTGTCTGTCAAATCTATTTCTCATATTAACCTCTTTTCCTGTGCTTCTATTGGCACACGGTCTAACACTCAATTATTTCAATATTGCTGACAGGTTCTATTAAGTTAATATGATGAATTCTCTGGTCATTACAGATTATCTTTTTCTATATATTATAAAACGTCTGTTTAATGCCCTTAACGCACTTCTGAACGCTTTCGCTCTCTTAGGATACTTAAACATCGCTCCAATCTTGTTATACATATAAAAAGAATATACAAGCACTTTGTTAAGCTTTCCTATCTTGTCCTTGGTTGTATATATATATCTTGTTCCACCAACCTTAGGATGATTGCCATCTTTATAATATTTTATAAGGTCGTCCTCTGTCTTTATTGTATCTGGAATAAGTGTATATCCCATACCAACACAATTACTGTTATGGGCATCACTTCCGCCTGTAAGTGCTACCCTGCACCCCTTGGCGAACTTTCTTGCATACTTATTGCTTTTATCACTCTCGCAGGCATTATAACCTTCTACGAAATCAAAATGAACCATATGTGCAATCTGCTTTGACTGATTCCAGTACATAGTAGATGCAAAGCTCATAAATGGTTCTCCATAAGGATGTGCAGGTCCTAATATTCCATCACAACAATGGACAATATATATAAGCTTATCTAAAGTAAGGCCCTTATATCTCATAAGCTCATACACCTCTTTAGGTGTATCCTGTGGAAGAATAACTATAAAATGTCCGAACTCCAGACTATCATATTCTATGCCTCTTAATACCACGAAATCATCATATTTCTTACCATATGAAAGATACGCATCATATCCACCATATGAGTCATGGTCTGTTACAACCATTCCTTTAAAACCTTTGCTCTTAAGTACCTTGATATAATCATCTATCCCAACCTTGGCATCTACTGAACCTTCGGCTGTATGACAGTGCATATCGAATTTAACGTATTCCATATAATAAATACCTCGCATTTATATATCTATATTAATTAATCACATTACAACTAATTAACTTTATTATACTTCTTAAATATTTTAATAACAAGGTACTAAAATATGTAATTATCAGCCAAAACGTCCTGTAATATAATCTTCTGTCTTCTTGTTCTTAGGCATAGAGAATAACTGCTCTGTCTTGTCGTATTCAATCATCTCTCCTAACAAGAAGAAGGCTGTATTATCTGATATTCTTGTCGCCTGCTGCATATTGTGTGTTACCATTATTATTGTATAATCATTCTTTAACTCAATCGCAAGGTCTTCAATTCTTGAAGTTGATATTGGGTCAAGGGCTGATGTCGGCTCATCCATAAGAATAACCTCAGGTTCAACTGCAAGAGTTCTTGCAATACATAATCTCTGCTGCTGTCCACCTGAAAGTCCAAGAGCTGACTTTTTAAGTCTGTCCTTCACCTCGTCCCATATAGCAGCCTGTTTTAAAGCTTTTTCTACTATAATATCAAGTTCTGCTTTCTTGTGCACTCCAAATAACCTTGGTCCGTAAGCTATATTGTCATATATGCTTTTAGGAAATGGATTAGGCTGCTGGAATACCATTCCAACCCTGTGTCTTAATGTTATGTCGTCCATCTCTGTAAATATATTGGCTCCGTCAAGGTATACTTCACCATCAATCTTAACACCCTCAATTAAGTCATTCATTCTGTTAAGTGTCTTTAAAAATGTAGATTTACCACATCCAGATGGTCCGATAAATGCTGTAATCTGATTTTTAGGAATATTCATATTAATATTTTTTAATGCGTGAAAATCCCCATAATGAAGATTAAGATTTTTGATTACAAATTTATCATCACCTGTATAATTACTGCTTCCATTTTCAGAATTCTTATTCATATCTATATTACTCATACTTATCCTCATTTCTACGCTTTCTCACCAGAGTTCTTCTTATTTATCTTATTACTTAACACGTTAGCTCCTATGCTGAATGCAAGCACAAGTATAAGAAGTACTGCTGATGCAAGGTTAGCCAGGTCCTGATTTTGTCCATTAACCTGTAAATCCCATATCTGCAATGATAATGTCTCTGCTGAACGAAATGGGTTAAGTGGACAGGTTGATGATGCAAGATTCCAGTTGCCCCATCTTATGTTAGTTCCTGAACCTGTTGTATACAAAAGAACTGCCGCTTCACCAAAGCCTCGTCCTGCTGCAAGTATTACACCTGTCATAATTCTTGGAAGGCAGGCTGGCAGTAATATGTGGAATATTGCCTGCCAGCGTGTTGAACCAAGTCCCATACCCGCTTCACAATATCCCTTAGGAAGTCCTTTTATGGCATCCTCTGTTGTTGTTGTTATAAGTGGCAGTGTTATGATTGATACGGACAATGCTCCAGCCATAAGGCTTTTATCCAGTCCTATAATTACAAGAAAGATGAGGTAGCCAAATAAACCAACAACAATAGATGGAAGTGACGAAAGTGTCTCTATACATATTCTTATGAACTTTGTAATAAGTCCTCCCTTGGCATATTTTGCAAGATATATTCCAGCAAATGTTCCAATTGGTACTGTTATAAGCAATGACAAGAATACAAGATATATCGTATTAAAAAGCTGGTTGCCTATAGCACCACGCCTTGTAAAGCCGAACATTGAAAGTTTTGCACCCGCAAAGCCCTTAATAATTACATATCCGGCAAATGCAGCAAGAAGTACAAAGAAGAATACGGCTATACAGTAAAATATAACTGTAATTACTCTATCCTGTGCCTTGGCACGTTTTATCCTATTCATATAATCTCCATTTCTGTGCACGCTTCTGCGCACAAATATTCATTTTCACCCTTTATTAACTTTAACAGGTGATTTTAATTAGTCTTTGCACCCTTCTTTTTATTTCCAGATTCTTCTGACTGCTTAGCAGACAGAAAATGTATTAAAAATATGAACAAAAGTGATATAAGGAACAAAAGCAATGCAAGTGTCCACAACGCTGTCTTAGTTTCTCCGCCTTCCATCGCATTTCCCATCTGGGCTGTTATCTCTGTTGTAAGTGATTTGGTTGTTGAGAATATGCTGTCTGGAAGTGCTGTTGTCTGTCCTATTACCATTGCAACTGCTAATGCCTCTCCAAATGCTCTTGCAAGACCAAGTATTATACCTGAGAATATTCCAGAAGCTGAAGCTGGAAGCACTATCTTATATATTGTCTGCCAGCGTGTTGAGCCCATTCCATAAGCTCCCATTCTGTAGTCCTTAGGAACTGATCTGATTGCATCTGCTGACACACTTGTTATTGTAGGGAATATCATTATTGCAAGCACAATACCTGCCGCTAATATTGAATGTCCTACCTGTCTGTGAAACATATCTCTTATAAATGGCACAAGC
>OLNZ01002668.1_pt1 | contig 10494 bp, 11 predicted proteins | sample 1672981 | NCBI WGS metagenome assembly OLNZ01 (sample SAMEA3136743, study PRJEB25190) | human gut metagenome | biome: human gut; feature: human-associated habitat; material: faeces | place: Austria | collected 2013
TCTAAGTGTGAAGCCCACCCTAAGATAAGATATCCCATACCGTAAGGTAGTAAGATACCAAGAAGACTACTTGGTTGATAGGTTGGAGGTGTAAGTGCAGTAATGCATTAAGCTAACCAATACTAATAAATCGAGGGCTTAACCAAGAAATTGGAAAAGCTGAAGATTCGGTAAAAGAATAGTTTAGAAGTAGTTAATTTATCTGTATATTTTTGAGTGTGCTAAGCAGAAGGATAAAATACATTAAAGGCAAGAAAAGCCGAAAAAAAGTTATATATTTTCTGGTGACAATGATAAAGAGGAACCACCTGTACCCATACCGAACACAGAAGTTAAGCTCTTAGATGCTGAAAATACTTGCGAGTTACCTTGCTGGGAAGATAAGTAGTTGCCAGATTTTTTTTACAAAAAAATTATATAAGTTTAAATTAATTTTTAAATTTATATAATTTTTTGTCATTTTAAAGTCACTTTTGAGTGATAAAATGTTCTTAGTTAGAAGGAGGGAATTTGTCATATGGAAATTTTAAAGGTTGAAAACCTAGTTAAAACTTATGGTAAAGGAGAAAATCAAATTAATGCAGTTGATAATATCTCATTTACTATAAACAAAGGTGAATTTGTTGCTATTGTTGGAGCAAGCGGAAGTGGAAAATCCACCTTATTACATCTAATAGGAGGTGTAGATAGACCAACATCTGGTAAAGTGTATATAGATGGAAAAGACATATATTCTTTAAATAATGATAACTTAGCAATATTTAGAAGAAGGCAGATAGGTTTAATTTATCAATTTTATAACCTAATTCCAATACTTAATGTAGAGGAAAACATAACATTACCTTGTGATTTAGATGGAAGTGAAGTTGATAAACAACGACTACAAGAATTATTAAAAACATTAGGATTAGAAAACAGAAGAACACACCTACCAAATGAACTATCAGGAGGACAACAACAAAGAGTATCAATAGGAAGAGCAATGATAAACAACCCAAGCATAATGCTTGCAGATGAACCAACAGGAAACTTAGATTCAAAAGCAAGTGAGGAAATAATTTCTTTGCTTAAACTTTCAAACAAAAAGTTTAACCAGACAGTAATAATAATTACACATGACTTAGAAATCGCAAAAGAGGCAGAAAGAGTAATTACAATAGAAGATGGAAGAATAAAAAAGGATGAAAGGAATTAAAAATGAATATTTTAAATAGATTTACAATTAAGAGCTTGAAGTTAAATAAAAAAAGAACTATTGTTACTATTATTGGCATAATGCTTTCAACTGCACTTATTTGTGGAGTTGCAGGCCTAGTTTCAAGTTTTAAAACATCACTTATAAATTGGACTAAAATGCATGATGGAAACTACCACGTAGCTTTCCACTATATTCCAAAAGATAAATTAAAATATATAAGTGAAAATCAAAAAATTAAAGATTATTACTTAACTCGGAGAAGTTGGTTGGGCAAACTTAGAAGGCTCTCAAAATGATTATAAACCTTATGTACACATTTTAGAGTATGATAAAAAAGCATTAAATAATTTAGGAATAAGACTTACAGAAGGTAGATTACCAGAAAATGCAGATGAAATAGTAATCTCAGAGCATATTATAACAAATGGTAGGGTAATATTAAATGTTGGAGATAGCATAACACTAAATGTTGGAAAAAGAGTATCATCAGACGGAGCTGAGCTAAATGAAAACAACCCAATAATTGATGAAAACTATGATATAGACTATGAAGAAGGAGAAAAAAAACAGTTTACTACTACAGAGAACATTCAGGACACAACACAAAAAACATATAAAATAGTAGGTATAATGAAAAGACTTTCAAGAGAAAATTATTCATCACCTGGATATACTGTTATAACATATATGGATAAAACCCCAGAAAAAATGAATATTTCAGTTTTATACAAAAATCCAAAAGAATATGAAGAAATTGCAAAAGATATTTGCAAAATATTTGGAATAATGTCTTTAGATGAAATTGATATAAATATTGAGCTTTTAAGACTTGAAGGTGTTATGAGCGAGAGTATGTTAAATGTTTTATATACAATTGCTGGGGTAATTATAGCTATTATTGTTGTAAGCAGTGTATTTGTAATAAGAAATAGTTTTAGTATATCTGTAGCTGAGAAAAATAAACAATATGGAATGCTTTCAAGCATAGGTGCAACATCAAAGCAAATTAAGAGAAATGTAATTTTTGAAGGAATGGTAATTGGTTTAATTGCAATACCTCTAGGAATTATTTTAGGAATAGTTGCAATAATGATTTTACTACAAATAGTAAATTATTTATTAATAGATATGCTAGATGGTATGTTATTTACATATAGCATAAATCCTCTTGCAATAGTAATATCAATAGTAATTTCTATAATTACAATATACTTATCTTGCTTGATACCAGCAATTAGAGCATCAAGAATTTCACCAATTGAATCAATTAGAGGAAATAATGATATAAAAATTAAAGCTAAAAAACTAAAAACATCACGCTTTACAAGAAAGATATTTGGCATAGGTGGGGTAATTGCAAGTAAAAACTTAAAAAGAAGCAAGAAAAAATATAGAACAACTGTAATATCACTAGTAGTTAGTATTTTCATATTTATATCATTATCAAGCATACTAAACTTAGGAACAAAGGTAACAGGGCTTTATTACCAAGATTTTAAATTTAACATGTATGTAGATAATGGAACAAAAGAGATTTATGAAGAACTTGCAAAATTAGATAACATTAAAGATTATTCATATTATTATGAAACAAGTTTAGATTTTGATGGAAATAAATATGCAAGTGAATTTGGTAAAGGACAAATGACTGTTTATGGAGATAATATAATATCTTTGGTTGCATATAATAACGAATATTTTAAAAACTATATGAAAGAAATTGGACTAAATCCTGAAAACTATAAAACTACAGCTCTTTTATTGGATGAGGTTATTAGATATAATGATGATGGTAGTAAAACAGTAGATAGATTATATACAATAAAGCCAAATGATAAAATTAAGGTAGCAAGACTTGATAAAACATATAATATAACAATATCAAAATGTATATCTGATAATAAGCCAATGGGGCAAGAGGCAAGGTATTACAATGGAGGAGTAATAATAGTTTCAGAAGACTTTGTAAAAGAGGTTTTAAGAGAGGAGATAGATGGTTCTTCATATATATTAGGAAGCTTATTAATTAATTCAAAAGATTCACAACAGTTAGAAAATACACTAAACGATTTAATTAAATATAATACAAAATACACAGGTCTTACAGTATATAATTATGATACATATGTAGACCAACAAAGAAGAATGGTTTTAGTTGTAAAAATCTTCCTTTATGGCTTCATAGCAGTAATAACATTAATTGGGGTAACAAACATATTTAATACAATAACAACAAATATGATATTAAGAAGCAAAGAATTTGCAATGCTAAAATCAATAGGAATGTCTAAAAAGGAATTTAACAAGATGATAAGACTAGAAAGCATAATGTATGGAGCAAAATCACTATTAATAGGTATACCACTAGGAATACTAGGCTCTTATGGAGTATATAAAGCCTTTGCACAAGGAGTAGATGTAGGATACGCAATACCATATTTACCAATACTAATATCAATTATATTTGTATTTATAATAGTTGGAATAACAATGAAATATTCATTAGACAAAATAAACAAACAAAATATAATAGAAACAATAAGGAAAGATAATATATAACATTAAGGGCAGGCAACAGGCTTGCCCTATACTATTCTACTAAAATATGTTATAATATTTAAGGAGGAAATTTTATTAAAGCAAATCTAAATTTTTCACTACTAAAATTTTAGTTATATGAAATGAATACTCGAAGCAATGCTCCTATTGACAAAAAGAATTAATTAATATATAATGGCATGCATATAAAGATATTGAAACGTAAAAGATATTTTTATAAAGGATGTGGTTAAAATGAAGCTAAAAGATTTTGAGAACATGACAAGAGAAGAATTAGAATATTTTTTAAACGAAGAAGAATTGCATACAGAAAAGGAAATAATTATAGCATCAGTTGAACTGGGGAAAAGGGATAAAGCAGAAGGTAGATATTATTCTACTGAAGAGGTTTTAGAATCCGTTTTTGGAAAGAATAGAATGGTTTACTAGAGCCAAAAGTGATTTAATTGATATCTATAATTATATTTCAAAAGATTCAATATATTATGCTATAAAAACAGTTAATGAAATAATCAAAAGAACAGAAATACTATACAATTTTCCTTATATGGGAAAAAAGATACAAGAAATTCCAAATAGCAAATATAGAGTAATTATTTATAAGTCGTATAAGATTATTTATGAAGTTGATTCTCAAGTAATTTATATCATAAGAATTTGGCATTCTGCCAGAAAAATCAGCAATATATTTTTAAAGTAAGAAAGTATTACGTTTTAATATCTTTACATTTTTATAAAAAAATATGCTATAATATTCTTGTGAAAGAGGTAGTTTATGAAGACGATTTTAATTGTAGAAGATAATGAAGCCATAATTAAAGGTTTAAAATATTTATTAGAACAAGAACAGTTCCAGGTAATAGCTTGCAAAAGCATTGAGGAAACTATGAATATTATTGGCAAACAGGATATTGATTTGGTTGTATTAGATATTACTTTGCCAGATGGAAGCGGATATGAAATGTGTGAGTATATAAAAAAATATACAAATACTCCTATAATCTTTTTAACTGCTAGAGATGAAGAACAAGATGTTGTAAAAGGATTAGATATGGGAGCAGAAGATTATATTATAAAGCCATTCAGAAATAGAGAGTTGGTATCCCGAATTAATAATGTACTAAGAAGATTTAACACAGAGAGCAATAAAATTAAATATAAAAACCTTCAAATAAATTTAGAAGAAAAAACAGCTTGTGTTAATGGCATTGATATTGGCTTAACAGCACTGGAATATAAGATTTTAGTATTGCTATTTACGAACATTGGAAAAACAGTAACACGTGAGCAAATTTTAGAAAAAATATGGGATGTTGCTGGAAACTTTGTAAATGATAATACACTTACTGTATATATAAAAAGAATAAGGAACAAATTAGGTTTTACTGATTGTATAAAAACAATAAAAGGAATAGGTTACCAGATACCAGGAGGGCAAGATAAGTGAAAATATTTAAAAACAGAAATCTTAGAAAAACAATAACACTAGGAATAATACTAATAATTTTATCAACACTTATTTTTGCAATTGTAAACAATATTCAGTATAAGCACTACTTAAAAATTGTAAATGAGAAAATTGATAATATAATAAATAAAGTAATTGAAAAATACCCAGAAATTACTGAAGAAGAAGTTTTAGATATTATAAATAACAACACTACTACATATAATAATGTATTAGATAAATATGGGTATACTCAAGAAATTTCTCATATAAAAAGCTTGGGAGAACAAATTGAAAAAAATAAAATACAGAACATAATATTTGTTATTGTTTTAGGATTACTACCACTTGGAATTTACTCCACATATGTTTTTATCCAAGAAAAAAAGATAGCAGAAATTAATGAATATATTAAACAAGTTAATAACAAGAACTATATTTTAAAAATAGAAGAAAATGATAATAGTGAATTATCAAAACTTAGAAATGAGCTATATAAGACAACAATTCTTTTAAAAGAAACAGCAGAACAAAGTGAAAAAGAAAAAGAGAATCTAAGTACTGCAATTGCAGATATATCGCATCAGCTAAAAACACCTTTGACCTCAATTAGAATAATGCTAGATAACATTAGCGATAATCCAGATATGGAAAAAGAAATAAGAGAGGATTTTTTATCAGATATAAGCAAGCAAATAGATTGGATAAGCTCACTTGTTATATCACTTTTAAAGATAGCAAAATTTGATGCAGGCACAATTAAGATGGAAAACAAAGAAATAAATGTAAAGGACTTAATAAATAACGTAATAGAAAATTTAGCTATTATAATTGAAGTTAAAGAAATAAAAATCATAACCAATATAGATGAAAGTGCTACATTTATAGCAGACTACAAATGGCAATTGGAAGCTTTAACCAATATTTTAAAAAATGCAATAGAGCATAGTAGACAAAGTTCTAAAATTTATATAACAGTAGAAAACACAAGCCTTTTCCTAAAGATAAAGATACAAGATGAAGGGCAGGGAATAAGTAAAAAAGACTTAAAACATATTTTCGAAAGATTTTATAGAACCCAAAACAGTAGTGAAAATAGTATAGGAATAGGTCTAGCACTTGCAAAAACTATAATAGAGCAAAATAATGGATATATAAAAGTAGATTCAGAAATAGATAAGGGAACTACTTTTGAAATAAGATTTTTAAAATAGATAAAAAGGAAGGGAGAATAATATATGTCATTTTCAACTGATGTAAAAGATGAACTAATGACACTTAAAATGTGGGATGTTAATAGTAGCTTGAAACAAGAGGAACAGATAGCTAGACTGCAATTAAGAGAAACATTTATTAAGTGTGGCTCAATGGCTGACCCAAAGAAAGAGTATCACTTAGAGGTGCTTTTTAAAACAAAAAAAAGAGCGACAGAATTTGTCATTTTACTAGAAAACTTTAATGTACCAGCAAAAATAATAAAAAAAGGTAATGGCTACATAACCTATATAAAAGACAGTGAAAATATTGTAAACTTTCTTGCTTTAATTGGTGCTAATAATGCTGTTTTAAGATTTGAGGAAACACGTGTACTAAAAGATGCAAGAAACAGTGTGAACAGATTGGTAAATTGTGAAACTGCAAATCTAAATAAAACATTAGGAGCATCAAAAAATCAAATTAATGCAATAAAAAGGTTAAAACAAAGAAATCAATTTAATGGTTTGCCAAACGAATTAAAAGAAATAGCAGAAATAAGGCTAAAAAATCCAGACATGTCGTATGAAGATATAGGAAAACTATTAAAAAACCCTATTAGTAAATCAGGTGTAAGTCACAGATTAAATAAAATAGTTAGAATTGAGAAGGAACAAAAAGATGAATAAAAAAGAGATTGGTTTATATATACATATACCATTTTGCAGACATAAGTGTGATTATTGTGATTTTATTTCTTTTGCAAATAAAGAAGATAAAATAGAGCAATATATTAAACAGCTAAAGGAGGAAATAAACCAAGAAGGTTTAGAACAATACAAGATTACAACAATTTATATAGGTGGAGGAACTCCATCACTTATAGATAGCAAATATATTATAGAAATATTAAATGCAATAAATACAGAATATGCTAAAGAAATTACAATTGAAGTTAACCCTGGTACAGTTGATAAAGAAAAATTACAAAGCTATTATAATGCTGACATAAATAGATTAAGTATAGGTTTACAAAGCACAGACAATAATATTTTAAAGCAAATTGGCCGTATACATACTTATGAACAATTCTTAGAAACATATAATATGGCTCGAGGTATTGGCTTTACAAATATAAATATAGATCTAATGATAGGTTTACCAAATCAAGAACTTTCAAATTTAGAACAATCTTTAGAAAAGATAATAGAGTTAAAGCCACAACATATTTCAGTATATTCTTTAATTTTAGAAGAAGGAACTAAACTAGAGAAACAAGTAAGAGATGGACTATTAAAACCTCCAGATGAAATAAAGGAACGTAAAATGTATTGGCTTGTAAAAAACAAATTAGAAGAAGCGGGATACAAACATTATGAAATATCAAATTTTGCAAAAGAAGGGTTTGAAGCTAAGCATAATAGCAATTGCTGGGAACAGAAGGAATATATAGGAGTAGGCTTGGCTGCTCACTCATATATAAATAAAACAAGATATTCTAATACTGAAGATTTGAGTAGATATTTAGAAAATAGAAAACAAAATATTACTATACATGAGATTCAAAATAGAGAAGAGCAAGAAAAAGAATATATGTTACTAGGATTGAGGAAAATTCAAGGTGTAAATATACAAAAGTTTAAGCACAAATTCATTGAAAACCCCATATACTTGTATAGAGAAGAATTAAACAAATTATTTACGAATAATTTAATAGAAATAGATGCAAACTATATAAAATTAACTAAAAAAGGAATAGATTTGGCAAACTTAGTATGGGAGGAATTTGTTTGAAAAATATAAGATATTTTGACCACGCTGCGACAACAGGTGTAAAAGAAGAGGTTTTAAAAGAAATGTTACCATACTTTAATATAGAATATGGTAATCCCTCTTCTATTTATGGGATTGGAAGAAGTGTCAAAAGAGCAATAGAAGGAGCTAGAGAAAAAGTAGCAAAAGCAATAAATGCAAAACCAAATGAGATATATTTTACTGGTTGCGGAAGTGAAAGCGACAATTTGGCAATAAAAGGAATTGCATATGCATTAAAAGAAAAAGGCAATCATATTATTACAAGTAGAATAGAACACCATGCAGTTCTAAACAGTTGTAAATCTTTGGAAAGAGATGGTTTTAAAGTAACCTATCTAAATGTTGATAAAGATGGGCTTATAAATTTGCAAGAACTAAAGGAAACCATTACAGATAAGACAATTCTAATAACAATAATGACCGCAAATAATGAAATAGGAACAATTGAACCAATAGAAGAAATAGGCAAAATTGCAAAAAAGAACAATGTATATTTCCACACAGATAGCGTTCAAGCAATTGGAAACATAAAAATTGATGTGCAAAAAATGAATATTGATAGTTTATCTATGTCTGCCCATAAGTTCTATGGACCTAAAGGTGTTGGAGCATTATATGTAAAAGAAGGAGTACCATTTATAAAACTTCAAGATGGAGGACATCAAGAAAAGAACAAAAGAGCAGGAACAGAAAATACAGCAGGAATTATAGGCCTAGGAAAAGCAATAGAATTAGCCTATAAAAATATAGATGAGTATAATGATAAATTACAAAAACTAAGAGATTATTATATATCAGAAGTGGAAAACAAGATACCAGGAACAATTTTAAATGGACATAGAACAAAAAGATTACCAGGAAATGCAAACATATCATTTAAAGGAGTAAATGGTGGAGACTTATTATTAAAATTAGATGAAAAGGGAATATGTGCATCAACAGGTTCTGCTTGCAATACAGGTTCAACAGAACCGTCCCATGTACTTGTTTCTATAGGACTAAAACCAGAGTACTTGCAGGGTTCACTTAGAACAACTTTCGGATATGAAAACACGAAAGAAGATATAGATTATCTTTTATCAAGCTTAAAAGAAATAATACAATAAAATAGCAAGCTTCTTTACAAAGAGGCTTGCAAGTTTTTTTATACCTTTAATTTTTTCATTTCTTTTAATTCTTCATTTAACTTAGTTATATTTTCTTTTTTAATTGCATACGCTGTTTTATATTCTTCTAGAACTTGTTTATAGTTTTCTAAAGTCTCTCCATCAGAAAGTAATTGAGAAATACCAGCAGAATAATAAGCCTTATCAGAATCTTTTGTAGATTCATTCATTTTTTCTTCATAGTTAGCAATTTGCTCTAAACGCGAAGCTTCTCCTTTTAAATAATCCACGTATAAACCTAAATTATAAAGTTCATATTCTGTATCATCAATAATAACCTTAATTAATGCCTTTACTATTTTAGGATTTACTTTGCCGAATTTCTCATGTTTAGATTTATCAGGACGAGCTTCATCCACAAGATTCCCTAAAGCATCACTTTTTTTCATTGGAACAGTTTCAGAAATCAGTATATTTAAAGTTTCGCATACTCCAACATGCGATTTATACTGCCTTTTACTAGTAATAGCATCAAACTCATCAGCAACTCTAATAATTTGTCCCTCTAAAGGAAGTTCATCTTTAGATATTCCATTTGGATATCCAGTTCCATTTAAAGCTTCATGATGATAAAGAGGACCCGCAGAATAAGGACTTAATTTTTCATCTTTCATACACATATTATATCCAATAGTAGTATGTGTTTTCATTATTTTGTATTCTTCATCGGTAAGCTTACCATTTTTTTGTAAAATTGATGGTGGAATAAATTGCTTACCAATATCATGTAAATAGGCACAAATTGTACAATATACAGTGAAATAATCCTTCATATGCATATATTCACAAATTCTGCAAGTTAAATTTGCGACATTTTCCGAATGTTTTCTTGTAAAAACATCCAAAGTACCAAGTATTGCCAGTTGATACCTCATACTTTCATCTAAATTATAACTCTTTAAGTTAGTTGCATCATAAAAATCCAATTTAAAATCTTTCATAATAAACACCTAAAACGATTTTACAATGAAACATAAAATTCGTCAATAATAAATTAGAAAATTGCAAGTAATTTTTTTACATCTTCCGCATATAATGAAATAGATTTATTATAGGAGGAAAAAAGATGGATTATGAAGATTATATGAGAAGCATTTTAGGATATAGCCCAATGC
>OLNZ01002671.1_pt1 | contig 10488 bp, 5 predicted proteins | sample 1672981 | NCBI WGS metagenome assembly OLNZ01 (sample SAMEA3136743, study PRJEB25190) | human gut metagenome | biome: human gut; feature: human-associated habitat; material: faeces | place: Austria | collected 2013
GGCCTGACAGGACGTAAGATCATCGTGGATACTTACGGCGGATATGCAAGACACGGCGGCGGCGCATTCTCCGGTAAGGACTGCACAAAGGTTGACAGAAGTGCAGCATATGCAGCAAGATATGCAGCGAAGAATATCGTGGCAGCAGGTCTGGCAGAAAAATGCGAGATCCAGCTTTCTTATGCGATCGGTGTTGCACAGCCGACTTCCGTAATGGTTGATACATTCGGAACAGGCAGGCTTTCCGATGAGAAGCTTGTAGAGATCATCCGTGAGAACTTTGATCTCAGACCTGCCGGTATCATCAAGATGCTTGACCTGAGACGTCCAATCTATAAGCAGACAGCAGCTTACGGACACTTTGGCAGAGACGATCTGGATCTGCCTTGGGAGAAACTGGACAAGGTAGATGCGCTGAAAGCATATTTGTAGAATGCGACTTTGCGCATGTGAGTATAAATTATTACCACTATATAAAAAGGTGGAAGCAATTTCGGTTGCTTCCATCTTTTTTACTGTACAGGAAAAGCAAGCTTGCAAAGATGCGCACCTTTATTATTTTTATTGTTTGAAAACGCCGGAACGTGTATACTAATGAATAATAGCATTTTGTTTTACAGCCGGTGCAGAAAAGGGTCACATATACATATTGGATATCTGACCGGTTACTATTGAATAAAAGACAAATCGTGAGGAAATTATGGCATTTACGCATTTACATGTCCATACAGAGTACAGTCTGCTGGATGGTTCCAATAAAATTAAAGAGTGTGTGAAACGGGTAAAAGAGCTGGGCATGGATTCAGTGGCGATCACCGATCATGGTGTTATGTACGGTGTGATCGATTTTTACAGAGCTGCAAGAGCGGAAGGCGTCAAACCGATCCTTGGCTGCGAGGTGTATGTTGCACCGAATTCGCGCTTTGATAAAGAACTGACGGGCGGAGAAGAAAGATACCATCACCTTGTTTTGTTAGCCGAGAACAACCAGGGCTATGCCAATCTGATGAAGATTGTAAGCCGCGGCTTCACAGAAGGCTATTATTATAAGCCGCGTGTTGATATGGAAGTACTGCGTGAGTTTCATGAGGGTATTATTGCACTGTCAGCCTGTCTGGCGGGCGAAGTGCCGCGATACATAGAAAAGGGAATGATCGAAGAGGCAAAGCAGGCGGCGCTCAAATATCAGGACTGTTTCGGAAAGGGCAACTATTTTCTGGAGCTGCAGGATCATGGCATTCCAATGCAGCAGACAGTCAATGCGGCGCTCCTTTCCATGAGCAGAGAGCTTGATATTCCCCTTGTGGCAACGAACGACGTGCATTATACACGGGCAGAAGATGCACAGGCGCATGATATCCTGCTCTGCATCCAGACCGGCAAAGTCGTAACGGATGAAAACCGCATGCGTTATGAAGGCGGTCAGTATTTCATCAAGAGTGAAGAGCAGATGAAAGAGCTGTTCCCTTATGCATTGGAGGCTTTGGAAAACACACATAAGATCGCGGAGCGTTGTAATGTCGAAATAGAATTTGGCGTAACAAAGCTGCCAAAATTTGAAGTGCCGCAGGGCTATGATTCCTGGACATACTTAAATAAATTGTGCATGGACGGTTTGAAGGAGCGTTATCCGGATGATGATGGGACATTAAAGGAACGTCTGGACTATGAGCTGTCTACAATCCGGAGAATGGGATATGTGGATTATTTCCTGATCGTATGGGATTTTATCAACTATGCAAAAGAAAACGGAATCCCTGTAGGACCGGGACGAGGTTCCGCCGCGGGGGCGATCGTTTCTTACTGTCTGAAGATCACAGACATTGATCCGATCCGTTATAACCTGCTCTTTGAACGATTCCTGAATCCGGAGCGTGTGTCCATGCCCGATATCGATATTGATTTCTGCTATGAAAGAAGGCAGGAGGTCATCGATTATGTACGGCGCAAATACGGAGCAGATAAGGTGGTGCAGATCGTTACCTTTGGTACGATGGCTGCAAAGGGTGTGATCCGTGATGTGGCACGTGTGCTGGATCTGCCGTACAGCTTTGGCGATACGCTTGCCAAGATGATTCCGAACGAACTGAATATTACACTGCAGAAAGCATTGGATATGAATCCGGAGCTCCGCAGCAGATATGATACAGAGGAACAGGTGAAAAATCTGCTGGACATGTGTATGAAGCTGGAAGGTTTGCCGAGGCATACTTCCATGCATGCGGCAGGTGTCGTAATCTGCCAGAAACCGGCGGAGGAATTTGTACCGCTTTCCAGAGGATCGGATGGTTCCATCACAACGCAGTTCACGATGACAACGATCGAAGAACTCGGACTTTTAAAGATGGATTTTCTGGGATTGCGGACACTGACGGTCATCAAAGATGCAGTTGATCTTGTCAGACAGGATACGGGAAAAGAGTTATCTATGGGTAACATTGACTACAATGATCCCAAGGTGCTTGATTTTATCGGAACGGGAAAGACGGATGGCGTGTTCCAGCTGGAAAGCGGGGGAATGAAGAACTTCATGAAGGAGCTCCGACCACAGAGTCTGGAAGATATCATTGCCGGTATTTCGCTGTATCGTCCGGGACCGATGGATTTTATCCCGCGTTATATCAAGGGTAAAAACAATCCGGAATCCATTACGTATGAAACACCACTCTTAGAGCCTATCCTGTCGCCGACCTACGGCTGTATCGTCTATCAGGAGCAGGTTATGCAGATCGTGCGGGAGCTTGGTGGATATACGCTGGGACGAAGCGATCTGGTCAGACGTGCCATGAGTAAGAAAAAACAGGCAGTCATGGAGAAAGAAAAGGCTAACTTTGTATATGGTAACCCGGAGGAAGGCGTTCCGGGCTGTATCAGCCGCGGGATCAGTGAAGCGGTGGCAGATCACATTTATGAAGAAATGATGGATTTTGCCAAGTATGCGTTTAACAAGTCGCATGCAGCGTGCTATGCGGTTGTTTCTTACCAGACAGCCTTTTTGAAATATTATTATCCGCTTGAATTTATGGCAGCGCTTATGACGTCAGTTATAGACAACTCAGCAAAGGTAACGGAATATATCATGAGCTGCAGAAGCATGGGGATCGAAATACTGCCACCGGATGTGAATTACAGTCTGGCAGGCTTTTCTGTGCAGGATGGCAAGATCCGTTTTGCCCTGACCGCGTTAAAGAGCGTGGGCAGACCGGTTATCGAAGGCATTGTTGCGGAGCGGGCAGCAAACGGTAACTATAAAACGTTGGAAGATTTTATCACAAGAACGAGTGAGCTTGACATCAATAAGCGCGTGATCGAAAATCTGATCAAGGCAGGTGCGTTTGATTCCCTGCCGGGCACCAGAAAACAGAAGATGTTTGTATATGCCGGACTGGTAGACCGGCTTGTAAAGGATAAAAAGAATAATCTTGTCGGACAGATGAGCCTGTTTGATCTGGTGGGAGAAGAAGAGAAAAGCGATTTCCATACGCCGTTTCCGGACGTGGGAGAATTTGACAGGCAGGAGCTTCTGGCGTATGAAAAAGAAGTGGTCGGTTTTTATATCAGTGGGCATCCGCTGGAAGAGTATAAAACGTTTCTGGAACGCAGGATCACAGCAAAAACGTCTGATTTTTACAGGGATGAAGAGACTGGTGAGCCAAAGGTAACTGACGGAAAAGAGGTCGTGATCGGTGGTATCTTAACGGATAAAAAGATCAAATATACAAAGAATAATAAGATCATGGCGTTTTTGACGATCGAAGATCTGTATGGCAGCATTGAGGTGGTCATTTTTCCACGGGATTATGAGAGAAATCAGAGCCGTCTGGAGGTGGACGGAAAGATTTTTGTACAGGGGCGTGTACAACTGGAGGATGAAAAGGATGGCAAGCTGATCGGTTCCGTGATCAGCAGGTTTGATGAAATGCCGCGCCGGTTGGCGATCGGTTTTGCGGATAAAGACAGCTATCTGAAGCAGGCAGATCAACTGACAGAGCTTTTAAAAGGTTCGGAAGGAAAGGATTCTGTGCTGATCGTCTGCAAGAAGGAGCGCGTGCAGAAACTTCTGCCGCCGAACCAGAACATTCATATAGAAGAAACACTTCTTGAAAGATTAAGTGCAGCGTTCGGAAAAGACAATATAAAGGTTTTATAACAGAAATATTGCAATAGTAACAAAAAAATAATACAATAATAGTGCAAAACAGACAGGAGGATAAGCAAGTGGCAAATGAAATCAAAACAATTGGTGTTCTGACAAGCGGTGGCGATGCACCGGGCATGAATGCAGCTATCCGTGCGGTGGTCCGTAAGGCGATTGCCAACGGTGTCAATGTCAAGGGCATCAAAAAAGGCTATCAGGGACTGTTAAATGAAGAGATTATAGATATGCAGAAAAAGGACGTATCCGATACGATCCAGCGGGGTGGAACAATACTTGGAACAGCCAGATGTACGGAGTTCCGGACTCCGGAAGGACAGCAGAAGGGTGCAGAGATCTGCCGCAAGCATGGAATTGACGGTATTGTCGTGATCGGTGGTGACGGTTCTTACCGCGGTGCGCAGGCTCTTTCCAAACAGGGCATCAATACGATCGGTCTGCCTGGAACGATCGATCTGGATATTGCATGTACGGATTATACGATCGGATTTGATACAGCGATCAACACAGCAATGGAAGCGATCGATAAGGTAAGAGATACTTCCTCTTCTCACGAGCGTTGCAGTATCATTGAGGTTATGGGGAGAAACGCCGGTTATATCGCACTCTGGTGCGGTGGTGCCAATGGCGCGGAGGATATTCTGTTGCCTGAAAAATACGATTATAACGAGCAGAATATCATCAACAATATCATTAACAACCGTAAGCATGGTAAAACGCATCACATTATCATCAATGCGGAAGGCATCGGACACTCCACATCCATGGCAAGACGGATCGAAGCCGCAACCGGTATCGAGACAAGAGCAACGATCTTAGGTTACATGCAGCGTGGCGGTAATCCGACCTGTAAGGATCGTTTCTATGCATCTATCATGGGTGCTTATGCAGCAGACATTCTCTGCGAAGGAAAGACAAACAGAGTTGTCGGTCATCAGGGCGGTAAATTTGTAGATTTTGACATCGATGAAGCACTCGCCATGCAAAAGGATATTGACGACTACGAATACAGCGTTAGTAGAATATTGTCGATGTGACGTATGTTCAGAGCCGTGCGAATTTATATAAAACATGTGGGGCATATTTATATGCCGCCACATGTTTTTATAAATTCATGCGGCGAGAGCCGCGACATGAGCAAATGGAAAGCCGCAAAGCGGCGAATTTGCGAATGGCAGAGAGGCTCTGAACATACGGGTAAGGAGCCGCGACAAGAGCAAATGGAAAGCCGGGAAGGAATATTATGATCACGTCATCATCTAATAGTAAGATCAAACATGTCTGCCAGCTGGTCACAAAAGCAAAAGCGCGCCGCACGGAGCAGCTTTTCGTGGTAGAAGGGATCCGGATGGCAAAGGAAGCGCCAAAGGAGCTGTTAAAGGAGGTCTATGTATCGACCTCCTTTTTGCAAAAAAAAGAACAAAGTAAGCTGCTGGAAACTCTTTCCGTACCTTATGAGGAAGTCAGCGACGATGTTTTTGCTAAAATGAGTGATACCGTAACGCCGCAGGGCGTGTTATGCGTCCTCAGGCAGCCGTCCTATGACCTGGGCGAGCTGCTTGGCAGAGACGGTACATTTCTGGTGCTGGAGGATATCCAGGATCCGGGCAATCTGGGCACGATGCTGCGGACGGGAGAAGGCGCAGGCATTACAGCCGTCATCATGAGCAAAAAGACAGCAGACATGTTCAATCCCAAGACAATTCGATCCACAATGGGATCTGTTTACAGAGTTCCGTTTTGTTATGTAGAGGATCTGAAAGCGGTGATAGAGAAAATGCACGCTGCCGGTATACAGACCTATGCAGCGCATCTGCAGGGGAAAAACAGCTATACACAGGAGTGCTACAGTGCAAAAACAGCGTTTCTGATCGGGAATGAAGGGAATGGACTTTCCGATGAGATCGCGGCACTTGCTATGTGTAAGATAAGGATTCCGATGGAAGGGCAGGTGGAATCATTAAATGCGGCTGTTTCCGCAGCGATTTTAATGTATGAGGCAAAGAGACAGAACAACTAGAAACTGATATTGAACAGGTATTTACCGGATGTAACGCAGAGCGGTACAGGAAAAAGAAACCGGTGGAAAAGGAGCGGGAAAATGAAGATAGGATTTATCGGACTAGGAAACATGGCAACTGCCATGATCGGCGGAATGATCAAACAGGAGATCGTGAGTGCAAAGGATATACTCGGATCAGCAAGAACAGAGCAAACTGTGAAGAAAGCAGAGGATGCATTCGGGATCATCGGCTGCAAGGATAATGCAGAAGTGGCCGGGCAGGCTGATATCCTGTTTCTGGCAGTTAAACCGCAGATGTATCCGGACGTGATCGGGCACATTAAGGACGCCGTGAAGCCGGAGACAATCGTCGTTTCTATTGCGCCGGGCAAAACGATCGCGTGGCTGACAGAGCTGTTTGGAAAAGAAGTCAAACTTGTCAGATGTATGCCAAACACACCGGCGCTTGTCGGAGAAGGCTGCACAGGTGTCTGCAAGGCGGAAAACGTAACGGATGCGGAAATGGAGCAGGTGCTTTCCCTGCTGAACAGCTTTGGCAAAGCGTATATCGTTCCGGAAAAACTGATGGATACAGTTGTTGGAGTTAGCGGAAGCTCACCGGCATATGTATTTATGTTTATAGAAGCAATGGCTGATGCGGCTGTCATGGATGGTATGCCAAGGACACAGGCATATGAATTTGCAGCACAGTCTGTGCTCGGAAGTGCGAAAATGGTACTCGAAACAGGTATGCATCCGGGCGTATTAAAGGATATGGTATGTTCTCCTGCGGGAACAACGATCGAAGCCGTCAGAGTGCTGGAAAAATCAGGATTCCGCAGTGCTGTTATCGAAGCGCAGAAGGCCTGTGTGGAGAAGGCAAAAGGCGTCTGAAACTCCGAAATTTGACAAAGTGTGAAGAATCTGTTATAGTCTTTCATGTAAGATTTAACATTTTTGTAACAAATGAAACAGAAATGTAATGTAGTCTTATAAAAAAGTTAAGAAATAAACCTGTGCGTTTAAAGTTTACATGGGAGGCTTTATGTTTAGTAAAAAAGAAATTCTGAAAAGAAGTCTGGCAGGTCTTATGACAGCGGCCATCGTACTGACAGGTGTTCAGACACCGGTGCATGCAGACAACTTACAGGATGAGGTAACACTTCATGCAGGTGCCACAGCAGTTATGAACGGTGCCTATACAGAAGAAACGGAACAGAAGACGGACAATGCGGATCTGCAGGCAGGTGCAGCGCTGTATCTGGAAAAAGACGGAGAAGAACTGGCGGAAGCAGTGACGGAAGTAGATGCCGGTGCAGCTATAGAAGAAGCAGTGGAAGAAGAGAAAGCTTCTGATGTGGTTATGGCAAATGTCAGCGATGCAGTTAATGTCAGAGTAGAGCCGAGTGAGGAAGCAGAAGTAGCAGGTAAGCTGTATAAGAACTGCGGCGGTACGATTCTGGAGCAGGCAGATGGCTGGACGAAGCTTACAAGTGGAGAGCTGACAGGCTGGACAAAGGACGAGTTCCTTTTGTTCGGTGATGAAGCAGAAGCAATGCAGCAGGAAGTTGGTTCCCTGAACGCAACTGCTAAAACAGATGCACTTCGTGTCAGAAAAGAAGCAAGTGAAGATGCGGGAATTTATACCGTGCTTGCACTCGGAGAATCAGTTACAGCAGTAGAAGAAGCGGATGGCTGGGTAACGGTTCAGGTAGATGAAGATACACAGGGCTATGTCAGCGCAGATTATGTGGATGTGGCTTTTACGGTAGAAACAGGAAAGATTGAAGCGGAAAAGAAAGAAGAAGAAAAAAAGAAGCTGAGTGAAAACCGTGGTGCAGTCAGCTGTGAGACATCCGATGTGACTTTGCTGGCGGCACTGATCCAGTGTGAAGCGGGCAGAGAGTCCTACGAAGGAAAGCTGGCAGTCGGTGCGGTTGTTATGAATCGTGTCAGAAGCGGTTCTTATCCAGGCTCCATAAGCGGTGTTATCAATGCGCCATCACAGTTTCCACCGGCAACGAATGGTAAGGTGGCAGCAGTGATCGCAAACGGACCGAGTGCTTCCTGCGTGGAGGCAGCACAGGCAGCGATCGACGGTGCAACCAATGTGGGCGGTGCAACACACTTCAGGGCAGCCAGCAGTGGTCAGGCCGGTGTTGTGATCGGTAATCATGTATTTTGGTAAAATGCATGACAAAATAATAAATGAAAGAATAAGCTGTTATTTCAGGGAAATTTTTCTCTGGGATAGCAGCTTTTTATGTTATGGCGACGAGGAAAATGCACGCATTTATGCGGTGCATTTGACCATCTTTGAAATTTATAGACAGAATAAAAGTGCTATGGCAAAATAACAGTATGGAAATGAAAACAATTTTGGAAAGATGCAAAATGAGAAACGTAACAGGAGCAGAGGAGCATTGAGCGGACATAAGAGAATCATAGAAACAGCTGCTGTCCTGCTTGCGGCAGTATTGGTATTTAGCAGAGGCTATGCAGAACAGAGGTTCCAAAAACAGATGGAAACGCTGTTGGAGGAATATGAAACAGGGGAAGCACAGACAGATAACCTGCAGCTTACCAATCTGCGTGTAAACTATATACAGGATCCGGTCGGGATCGATATACAGGATATCACGTTTTCCTGGGAACTGGCATATCAGGATCCGCCTGTCAGGCGGGAGCTGCAGGCAGAACGAAACGGACAGAAGGAACATATAGCAGAGGACAACCAGACAGAACAGGCAGCAGAGGACAACCAGCTGGCCTACCGGATCACAGTGACGGATGAAGCGGGAAAAACCGTGTGGAACAGCGGAATCATAAAAGGCGGACAGACAACACAGATAAGCTATACAGGGGAAAAACTGCAGGATCTGACTGCATATACCTATACAGTCACAAGCTTTACGGAAAAGGGATGCCTGCAGGGAAGAGGCAGCTTTGAAACTGCCTGCCTGAATACGGCACCGTTTGCCGGAGCAGAGTTTATTACCATGCAGGAGACAGAAGAGGTTTATGAGGATGGACAGCCTGTTTTCTGTAAAAGATTTTCCTTACAGGAAAAGCCTGTAAAGGCGATCCTGCTTTCTTCTGCACTTGGTATTTATGATGTTTACATCAATGGCAGCAGAGTCGGGGACTGTGAGTGGAAACCGGGCTGGACAGATTACAGTAAGACACTGCTTTACCAGATGTATGATGTCAGTGATCTGCTTTTGGAAGGACAGGAAAATGGAATTGCCGTGATGCTTGGAACAGGCTGGTGGTGTGGCAGGAACGGATTTGGTATTTATGATTATCACAGACCGGCATTTATAGGAAAGCTGCTGCTGACTTATGCGGACGGCAGCAGTGAGATACTGGCAACTGACGATACTTGGGAGTATGTGAAAGATACCCGTGTGCAGGCAGCGGATTTCTTCAACGGTGAGACAGTTGATTACAGCAAACCTGACACGGCAGAACTCTCTCTGCATAGAATGGGAGAAGCAAAGCAGGCAGAGATCAGCCATGACTTTTCGGGGAGCTTTTACAGCTCCTGCGGGATCAAGGTTACCAAAAAAGAAGAATTAACGCAGACCATGCAGCGGGGCTGGATCTATGAAACGATAAAAGACAACGGAACAACTTACGGAGAAGCAGAGCGCATACAGGAATGGGGACAGGAACCGGAAGACGGCATATTCCTGAAAAGCGGTCAGACACTTGTTGTAGATCTGGGACAAAATCTGGCGGGCAGTCCGTCTGTTACTTTCAGCAGCAATGCAGAAGGTAAGCTTACGCTTACTTTTGGGGAAATGTGTAACGAAACAGGAGATGCAGAGCGCGGCGAAGATGGTGCTGCAGGAACCGTTTACCGGGCGAATTACAGATCTGCGCAGACACAGGTACAGATCGCGATGCAGGACAGGCAGAAGGAAACCTATACATCGACATTTTTCTATACCGGATTCAGGTACCTTTCGATCACGACAACAGCAGATGTCACACTTTCCCATATACAGGGGATCAGTGTGGGACTTGACAGCCCGGAGACAGGCAGCTTTATCTGCGATAATGAAAAGTTGCAGAGACTGTATGAAAATACCAAGTGGAGCCAGCGGAACAATTTTGCATGGATCGCTTCGGACTGCCCACAGCGTGATGAACGGCTCGGCTGGACAGGAGATCTGGCGGTCTACAGCCAGACCTCACTTTATCAGCAGGATCTCTATTCTTTTTATGCAAAATGGAGCAGGGATCTTTTAGATGCACAGCGGGAAGATGGGGCTTATACGGATACAGTACCTTATACAGTCACGACGGGAAGCGGCAATGCGGGATG
>OLNZ01002676.1_pt1 | contig 10479 bp, 9 predicted proteins | sample 1672981 | NCBI WGS metagenome assembly OLNZ01 (sample SAMEA3136743, study PRJEB25190) | human gut metagenome | biome: human gut; feature: human-associated habitat; material: faeces | place: Austria | collected 2013
ATTCGAACACCCGACCTACCGCTTAGGAGGCGGTCGCTCTATCCAGCTGAGCTACAGAAACAAATAAATGGATTGAGAAAACTCAACCCGCTTATTATACAACAAAAATATTTTATTGTCAATTAACACCTTTATCAATGTGTATAACACAGAAATAAGTGCTATCAATTTCTGAAAACTTCTCTTTAATCATTTTTCTTAATGTTACATCATCATAGTAACAATCAAAAGGCACAAGTAAATCAAAAATAATATTTTTTCTCATTGGACCGTTAGTAATTCTAAAATCGTGAAAACTAAGTGTAGGGTCAATAGTATTCAAAATTTCCATTAGCTTGAGCTTTAATTCATTGGCAAGAGGGTTGTTAACCTCTATAGGGTCCATATGAATACTTACTTCACACTTGAACTTTGATGAAACTTCTTCTTCAGCTGAATCTATAATATCGTGAGCTTTTAAAACATCCATATCACTAGGAATTTCGGCGTGCATTGATACATAAACTCTACCAGGACCATAATCGTGAACATGCATATCGTGTATACCCAATATTTCTTTTCTTTCTAAAACGCAGTTCTTAACGCTTAATACAAATTCTGGGTCAGGTGCAAGTCCGAGAAGTGGCTCAATAGTGTCTTTTGCTGTATTGTAGCCTGCCCACATAACAAAGAGAGCAACAGCAACGCCCATATAACCATCTAAGTTAATGTTCGCAAACTTGAATACCAAGAAACCAATAAGTACAGCTGTTGTAGCAACACAATCGTTAAAACTATCAGCAGAAGTAGCTATCATAGCAGAGGCATTAAGTTTTTTACCTATTTTTCTATTAAAAAATCCCATCCAAAGTTTAATACAAACAGAAATAATCAATATTAAAATTGAAATATTTGAAGATTCAAGAGGTGTTGGGTTTAAAATTTTTTCAACGGAGCTTTTTAATAACTCAAATCCCATTAATAAAATAAGGGCAGAAACTATAAGACCAGCAATATACTCAATTCTGCCATGGCCAAATGGGTGGTCGTGGTCTGCTGGCTTTCCTGCCATTCTAAAACCTATAAGAGTTACTATGGAAGAACCGGCATCAGAAAGGTTATTAAAAGCATCAGCCACAATAGAAATTGCACCAGTTAAAAGACCGGCTAGTATTTTAATTGTAAACAAAAGCAAGTTACAACATATACCTACAGCTCCAGCTAATGTACCATAATTTTTACGGACTATAGGATTGTTTATATCGTCAGAATTTTTGATGAAAAATTTTGTTAATAAGTTAGTCAAAGCCAACCCCCCTTATATTGAAAAACCCCTTGGCTACTAGAGCCAAAGGGGAAAATTACATTAGTTCGTATTATATATTATTAATTGTATTTTGTCAATAATCAAAAAATAAAATTTTTATAGTCTAGCATTTTTTACAGCAAGGGCAACGATGATTGTGGTTATTGTCATCATTTTCGTTAGCTGTATTTGGTATATTATTGCTTATGCCTGCCATAAATTCTGGTTTCTGAGGTGGTGCAAAGAAATCAAGAGGGAAATCAAGGCCATTGAAAAATTCGCAAGGCTCAGTAGAACCAGTTTCTTCACATTCTTCAGGTATACAGAAACCATTTGACTTAACAGAAAGATTAACAATTCTGTAAAGTTTTATAATTGTGAAAAGTCCAATGTGAACTCTTACACCGTCAGCTGTATCAGTCTGTTCTTCTGGACAGCAACGGCTGTAGAAAAGCTGTGCTTTAAGTCCAACAGCCTTAGATTCAACATATACAAATGGGTCAGCGTCAAGGTCAAAAGAATTTGTACCGAAAACACTTAAATCTGTAGAGATTGTAGTGTTAGTTGCTTCTGAACCAAAGAGTGAAACAGACTTAATAAATGTGCTTTGTGCAGGAATTCTACAAATTTCAGTACCACCAGCACCCTTAAATACAAGTTTGTATTCAATAATATAAGCAAGTTCAATATCCCAGAAACCACGCTTAAACTGGCTTTCAGTTTTGCTTAATACATTAACTTTCTTAACCTTTACATCTTTCATAAAAACGCCTGTAGCCAATGGAGGAGGTACAATTAATTCTCCAGCATCGTAGCTAGTGCCACAGAAAGTTCCGCATTTTGCTGCTCTTGCAAGACCAACCTGAGCTCTGTCAAGGCAATCCTGCTGACGGCAGGAATCATATACTTTGAAGGCAATAATACATTCGTCTTTAATACGATTGTTTCCACCTACACAATTAGTTTCAAAATCAAATACTCCCATTTTTAAATCCTCCTTTTTGTCCCTCTCAATGTATAATATTAAAAACTAATAAAATTGTGATTTAAAATATAAAAAAAATATGTTATAATTGTCGTAACATATTTTGGAGGTTTTTTATGAAAAGAATTTTGACACTATTTTTAAGTATAGTAATGTGTATAGGAATGACAGCCTGTGGCTCAAAGCCTAAAAATAAATATGAAGAGTATGTATTGTCCTTTGTACAGGATTTTCAAACACAAAATTTTGATGCTATGTACAAGTTGACAAGTGACCAATATCCATATTTTCAGGGAATGTATAAGCCAGATGAAGAAAACAATGTTAAACTTTTTAAGGCTATGGCTAAGAATTTAAAGTGTGAAATTGTGGAAAGTTCAGAAAATGGCAACGAGGCTACAGTAAAGGCTCATATTACAACACTTGATTTTGCAAAGATTATGTCTAATATATCTAGCCGTCTTATGGTGGAATATATGACACCGGGTAATAGTGGTAAAGATATGGATAAGGTGTTTAGTGGAATAATTGATGATGAAATAAAGCACGCAGACAAAAAAGAGTCTGATACAGTTTTCAATTTTGTAAAGGATAAAAAAGGAAATTGGACTCTTGATAGTAATGTTGCTATATATGATGATATTTGTGGTGGATATTTACAATATTACTTCCAGCAGAATACTTTAGGCAAGTATGCCAATGAAATAAAAGAAAAACAGCAAAGCGAAACAACTACAAAAAATTAATAAAAGTCGGTACAATTATTGAAATTGTACCGACTTTTTCTATTAAATCATATTAATCAATTTTTCCACAAATGAAACTAACATAAATGATACAGCCAACGATGCCATTCTAAATCTTGGTTGATTGATTTTGCTTGCCTTTACTTCATCAGTAATAAGTAAGCCGTAAGCAGCAAGATAAAGAACTAAAAATGTACCTGCCATAACCATACATAAAACATATCTGTTGAGGCTTTGTCCCCAAACACTTTGGCTAAGGCCAATACTAAATTTAACTAATGCCCATATAACTAAATCAACGGTAAAGTAGCGTAAAAGGGCGTTTTTATCTTTCATATAATTCTCCTATTTATATTCTTTAATGGCTTCAACAAGAGCTTCCATTTGTTCCTGTGTACCTATTGTAATTCTAAGGTACTGGTTAATTCTTGGCTTGTTAAAGTATCTTACAAAAATTCTATGTTCCTTGAGATATTCAAAAAGGTCCTTAGCATCTATGTTCTTATTTGTTGTAAAAATAAAGTTGGCAGAGCTAGGTAATGTTTCAAAACCTAATTTGTCTAATTCATCAACAGTCCATTTTCTTGAGTTTTTAATCTTATCTGTACATTCTTTAAGATATTGACTGTCTTTTGCTGAGGCTGTTGCAATATCCTGTGAAAGAGTTGTTATAGTATATGAGTTAAAACTGTTCTTAACTGCTTTCATAGCATCAATTAAATAAGAATTAGCCATTGCGTAACCCATTCTGATACCAGCTAAAGCTCTTGATTTTGAATAAGTCTGGACTACTACTAAGTTTTCGTACTTGTGTATAAGGTCAATAGCTGATGTACCGCCAAAATCAATGTAGGCTTCATCTACAATTACAATACTGTCTGGATTAGCTTTTACTATTTCCTCAACAGACTCCAGTTCCATATAAATACCAGTTGGTGCATTAGGATTTGTAATTACAATACCACCATTTTCTCTTTTATAATCTTCAATATTAAATTCGAATTTTTCATTAAGAGGTATTCTTTCAAAAGGAATTTGGTATAAATTGCACCATACATCATAAAATGAATATGTAATATCAGGGAATAATATTGGCTTTTTAGAATTGAAAAAAGTCATAAAGGCAAGGGCAAGAACTTCGTCTGAACCATTACCAAAGAAGATTTCGTTTTCGGCAATATTATAAGTTTTGCAAAGAACTTCTTTAAGTGACTTAAAAGTAAAGCTAGGGTAAAGTCTAAGGTTAGAATAATTACATTCCTTGAGGACTTTTTCTACCATAGGAGATGGTGGATAAGGACATTCATTTGTGTTTAACTTTATCATATCAGAGAACTGTGGCTGTTCACCTGGGATATATGGTTCTATACTGCGTATATTTTCTTTCCATTTCTGCATTTTTATTCACCTCGTAAGTTTTAATGTAATTATTATATCAAATAATCAGAATAAAAACAAGCTAAGAAGCAAGCATACAGAGAATATTTAAAAATGCCAGCAAAATAGCATATCACAGGGTTGTTTTGGGTTCTCACAAAATGATAGAAGTTAAGGACATATTTATCAAATTTTACCGTTATTTATCGGATTTTATCGTTCTATTGGTATAAAATTGGTATACTTTTGTCTTAAAAGTCCATCTGTAGATGTTACATATTTATTAGTGTTTCAATGTCAGCTTGGAGCAGGAGAAAGAAGTACATAGTTGTGGAATATAGAAAGGTTACTAGGAACATATGCAACAGAAGGACATTTACAGTAGAGATAGTAATTTCTGAGATAGCTAAAATTGAAAGTTTAAAGGTTAGAAGGGTGTTAAAGCAGGAAAATAAAGTTAAGGGGACATATACCGTATATATATAGGCACCCCGAAAGTGGACATATACACACCTTGACATTTATTCATAATGCTATAACGGGTTTAGGGTTGTAATTATAGAAGTGGTTATTTGTTTAGTAGGTAGAAATAAGAATTACTAGGAACATAGCTATTGGAATGAAAGTAACGGACAAGAAAATTTTTCTGAAAAAAATTTTTGAGACTAACAGATGCACTTAAAACATAGAAAGTAAAAAAGTTTAGAGTAAAAAAGTGTTCGTGAGGGGGACATACAAGAGTTATATATTGAAGACCTTAAGAGGAAATATAACTATTAATCATTTATCTAATAATTATTTATTTGTTATGGAGTGTGTCTTAGTTAAAAGGTAATTATAGTTAAAGGGCATTGAGGTGTTTAGAATTAGTAATGTTGTTTAGGAATGTAGCAGAGTACGGAAATGACACTTAGAAGTACGATATTGGGTCTGAGTGGATTTAGGAGTAGATGGTTGAAGATAGGGAGCTAGAGTGATAGGTTTAATGTTTGTGGCATTAAAGAGAAAATATATACTTCTCTTATCGGAGATATGAGTATTTATCTCTAAATCTTTCTATTTTGGGTTAAATTTAAGAGAAAATGATTTTTGTGATAAATTATACACAGAAAATAAAACATTTAAATTTAGAGTGAAATAGAAAGAAATTTCAATATTTCAGATGTAGATATATAAAATAAATACTTCACTTATATTTTTATGCTTGAGTTTCTGTCTTTTCTGTAGTATTATGAGGATATAGAAAAACATAGAGCAAAGCTATTATAAAAATAAAACCTCTATGTTGCAAAAGAAAAGAGAGGTAAAAGAATTATGAAAGAAGAAACAAGAGTACCAATATCAAGAATAACATTAAGAGCCTTAGCTATTTTAGCAGCAGCAGGTTCTATTAATGTGGCAACCATTCCTTTGCAGGAACATTTTGTATATAATACACAGGCATCGACTAGATTTAGTGATGATAGCTCAATCAGAGATTACAGTAGAAGCTCAGTTGAAAGTTTACTAGCGACTGGAGGAATTAAAGGTTATCCAGAAGATAACACATTTAGACCACAGGGAACAATTACTAAATTAGAGTTCCTTAGTATGGTTGTGAACAGTTTAGACCCAGACGGTATAAAATTAGCAGAGGGAATTAAATCAGCTAAATCTGAAATTATATATGATAACTTAAATACATATGATATGTATAAAAATGAGGGACTTGTTACAGAATTTTGGGGTGGCAAAGCATTTGATTTAATCATAGGAGCAAGACAGTTAGGAATTGGTGGAATGTATGAGACCAACTCAACAGGAGGAAACTGGGACACACCAATCACAAGACAAGATGCAGCAATGATGGTTTATCAAGGTTTAAAGGCACTAAAGGGAAATGACCTTTATGTAACAATGGGCGTAGCCGAGAATAGAAATGGTGGTAAGAAGCTCATTGGAGATTGGAGTGAATTAACAATATCTGACTTAACAGGAGAGATAGAAGAATCCGTTTCAGGATGTGCAAATGCAGATAACATTTTAAGTTTATACGAAGCAGGAATTTTACAGGGCGATAGTGAGTCTAAATTCTATCCAAATAAGTATCTTACAAGAGAAGACTCAGCAATAATTATAGACAAGGCAGTAAACCCAGAAAAGAGAGCGAAAGTAACAATACCAGAAGCAGATAAAGAGATAGATAAGACAGAGGGAGTAGAAAATACAACACTAAAGCAGACAGACCCAACAAGACGAGGAGCAATAGATGGAGATACATTTATTAAAGCAGATGGTACTTCAATCAAAGTAGTTAGAGATGAAAAGAGTGGGGTAATCGGAGCAAACCAGCCAGTAGCATTAGATATGGGTAGAGACTTAACTTTCTTGTCAAACACAGGAGAGTATGTAAACCATAAGATTGCAAACTATGGAGAACTAAAATTAAGTGATGGTAGCTTAAGTGTAAATTTAGGATATATCCAAAACAATAAAATTAGTGCTGATGAAAATACTTATAGTAGAAAGGGAGATTATTTATACAATCCAAAGACAGGAGAAGGACACTCTGAAGGAGACTGGAACAAGATAGCAGAGTCACTAAAACCAACAGGAGAAGGAAAGCCTGGAGATATAAAAAAGGTTGGTTTAGGAGACTGGTGTACATATAAGTATTACGATGGTGTAGGTTGGAACTGTGAAACTGTGACAGGTAGTGACCTAACTGAAGCATTTAAAGTAGATAAATAAGATATAGATGTAGTTTATTTAGTATTAAAGAGGTTGCACTTAGTAGCCTCTTTTTATTTTTGAAAAAGTTAAAGATGAAAAAAAAATATATATAAAGGAGACATAGATTAAATATTATTTAGGGTTAATAAGTATAAAAAAGACTTAAATATAAACTGTGAATACACTAAATTATAATACTTAGTTTATTTGTAAATAAGGGATAACTATATATTATTACTACTTAGTTTAGTAAATTAGAAAGGGAGAGGATTTTTTATGAAAGAGTTTTTAGATAAGTATATAAAGATAGGTAAAGAAAATAAGGACAATTACAAAATAGCTTTAGTGGCTAATGTTAAATTATTATCTGTACTGGGAGAGGATTATCCAAGTCCTTTAACCTCTGCTGCATCAGAGTTTTTTAGTTTAGACCAACTAGAAGAAATTTTAACAACACTTAGAAATCAATTAGGGTATGAAGTAGCTTTATATTTGGATGAAAATTCTTATTGAAATATTGAAATAGGCTTATAGGATATGATATAATGGGAGAAAATAAAATGTGTGAGAAGTAATAAAATTAGTTTATAAGTGAAATTATAAATAGCTGAGGTGATAAGAGAATGCCGTTGACAAAGTTTGAAGTAGAGAATTTTACTGTTTTTGAAAATATGACAATTCCTTTTAGCAGAGGTTTAAATGTTTTGGTAGGAGAAAACGGTGTAGGAAAAACACATATAATGAAGTTAGCTTATGCGGCGTGCCAATCATCTAAACACGATGTATCTTTTTCACAAAAAACAACTATGCTTTTCCGTCCAGACCAATCTAGTATTGGAAGATTAGTAAATAGACATAAGAACGGAAACAATACAGCAAAGGTTTTGGTGGAGTCTGATACATCGAAAATAGGAATGATATTCTCTACTAAAACTAAAAAATGGGATGCTGAGATTAGCTCAGAAGAAAAATGGGAAAAACAAATGTCAGACCTTACAAGTGTTTTCATACCAGCTAAGGAGATTTTATCAAATGCTTGGAATTTGGATGCAGCCGTAAAAATGGGAAATGTGGAGTTTGACGATACTTATTTAGATATTATTGCAGCAGCCAAAATAGACATTTCAAGAGGTGTAGATTCTACAGCTAGAAAGAAATATTTAGAAACTTTGCAGAAGATTAGCAACGGCAAGGTTACTGTACACGATGATAGATTTTATTTAAAACCAGGAACACAGGCAAAGTTGGAATTTAATTTGGTAGCTGAGGGTTTGCGTAAGATAGCTCTTTTATGGCAATTAATAAAAAACGGGACATTAGAGAAAGGTTCTGTGTTGTTTTGGGACGAACCAGAGGCGAATATTAACCCTAAGTATATTCCTGTGCTAGCAGAGTTATTGATAATGTTGGAAAGCGAGGGTGTACAGATATTTGTATCAACACACGATTATTTCTTGGCTAAATACATTGAAGTAAAGAGAAATGAAAAAAGTAATGTACAGTATGTATCTTTATACAAAGATGAGGACAATAAGGTACAATGTGAAATAGCCAAAGAATTTGAACTACTAGAGCATAATGCTATTATGGATACTTTCCGACAACTGTATAGAGAGGAAGTAGGGGTGCTGTTAAAGTGAGGATTATATCAGAGTCTGAAATGAATTTTGGAAAGTTTGACGAGTCTAAACTTTTTTATATTGAAGCATCTAAAGTGTACAAGGAACTTGGAACGGGAATTAAGACTGTTGAGTTTATCCTGAAACATAACGAGGATAGTATTATTTTCCTTGAAGCAAAAAAGACTTGTCCTAATGTAGCTAACAGGTACGAGTCAGTAGACAAGGAACAAAAGTTTGAAGACTATTATAAATCAATAACAGAGAAGTTTATTTCCTCCTTACAAGTCTATCTAGCTACCGTATTGAAAAAGGATAGGGATATATCAGAAGTAGGAAAAGACCTTCAATCAGCAGACAATATCAGAGATAATGAGATGAAGTTTGTTCTTGTAGTGAAAAATGCAAAGAATGAAAGCTGGCTAGCAGGACCTTTAGCAGAACTGAAAAATAGACTGTTACAGGTTAGAAAGATTTGGGGTGTTAAAGTATTAGTTCTGAACGAGGAACTTGCCAAAGAATATAAGTTAATATGTTAGAAAAAAGTATACATAAAATATGTACGGTGTTCAATGAACATAGACTAGCTAGTGGGATTTCTGTTAATATACTTGCATTTCAATTTAGATGAAGGACTGTTTAAACACAGTCCCTTTTTGTTTTCCAAAGATATAAAAATAAAGTAAGGGGACATTATTTGAAAAGATGTCTTAGAGGGGGGCATATAAGACTTAAGGTATAGAACAAGTGGACAAAATATAGAGAGACAATTATATTTCTAAATTCCTAATGACAATAAGGGGATAAAGTAAGAATGGAATGGAAGTAGAGAAGTGTTTATTTAGTTCATAGTTTTTCTTGAGTTATTATAGTGAGTGTGATAGAATAAGCATAGAGATAATAAAAGATAAGATTAAATGGTATTGTGAAGGGCATACAACACTTAAGTAATGAGAACCAAAAACAGACAACAGACAATATGACAATTAAATGAATAAATGAATACTTAATCTAATGGTTAATACAAGTAAATAGGTAAATAGGTAAATAGGTAAATAAGTATGTTTAAGAGATTGTCTATATTAAAAGTTTAACAGCAAATATATAGCTCAAACAAGATAACTCAAACGAGCAAAACGAAAAGGAATTAACATAAATACAAATACAAATAAAACGGAAAAGAGAGGGAAAAGAATATGAAGAATGAAACTAGAGTACCAATTTCAAAAATCACATTGAGGGCATTAGCAATTTTAGCAGCAGCAGGCTCTATGAATATAGCAACAATTCCAGTACAGGAGCATTTTCTGTATGACACTCAGGCATCAACTAGGTTTTCAGACGATAGTGCCATCAGAGATTACAGTAGAAGCTCAGTAGAAAGTTTATTAGCCACAGGAGGAATTAAAGGTTATCCAGAGGATAATACCTTCAGACCACAGGGAACAATTACTAAACTTGAATTTTTAAGTATGGTAGTAAATTCTCTTGACCCAGACGGTACAAAATTAGCAGAGGCTTTACAACGAGCAAAGAGTGATGAATTAGCTGAGGATGGTATAACATACTATGATTCATATAAAGGTGATGGTCTTGATAAATTTTGGGGTGGTAAAGCATATGATTTAATTATAGGAGCGAGAACACTTAAAATAGGTAGCACCTATGAACACGCTTCCAACGGAGGAAACTGGGACACACCAATTACCCGAGAAGACGCAGCAATGATGATAGTACAGGGCTTAAAGTCCTTAA
>OLNZ01002677.1_pt1 | contig 10477 bp, 8 predicted proteins | sample 1672981 | NCBI WGS metagenome assembly OLNZ01 (sample SAMEA3136743, study PRJEB25190) | human gut metagenome | biome: human gut; feature: human-associated habitat; material: faeces | place: Austria | collected 2013
TTCGGCTTCACGCCGTCGATAACGAGCTTCTCGCGGTGGAAGCGGTAATATTCCTCGGGGTTCCGGTCAAAGAAGCTGCGGCTCAGAATAGTCTCGGGCGGGTACTTCCACTTCTGGTTATACAGGCCGTCGACGCTCCTGAAATCGGGTATGCCACTCTCGGTGCTGACGCCTGCGCCGCCGAAGAAAACGATATTATCGCTCTGCGCGACCATATCGCGCAGCAATTCTATTTTATCTTCCATGTCTCCACCGCCCCTTTGACTCATTATAGCAAATTATGACAGCTTAATCATGTACTGTCTGCAAACTCTCCTCGGCCTTTGCCGTGACCTCGGCTGCCGCGGCGGAGCAGGCTTCGAGCGTAAGCTCATTCTCGCGGCGCGTCACGTAGCGGTAGGTCTCATCCGGGGACTGGGCCGCGACGGAGACGATGTACATCCGCGTGATCTTCACCGCGGTAAGGGCAAGCTCCACGCCCTCGGCGGCGTAGCACAGCGCGTCCGCCGGGCAGACGGCGGAGAGCTCCTTCGCCATGTCGATGAGCTGGCTCATCATGTTGATGATCTCGGTGCATATGCTCAGAGACGTCTGGCGGCAGGCTTCGATCTTGCGCGCGTCGCCCTCCTTCTTTGCCATACGCAGCGGTCCGCGGCACTTCACATCCTCGTCAATGAGGTGCACCATGTAACTGCGGATAATGTCACTGTTGCGGGCAATGTAGTCGACGCGGTCATTATTCTCGACGGTCTTTGCCGTGAGCTTCGCCGCGCGGCATACGAGCGCCGCCGCGATTGCCGCCGCATCCGCCGCGGCGCTGCCGGTCTCAAGCTTACCGTCGGGGTCGGCAATTGCCTTGGTGAAATCGTCGGCTGTTTTGGTTCTGAAAATGTCAATGACAAGCTTTTTCTCGTCCATGTTCGTCGCTCCTTCAGTCTCTGTTAAATTCTCTCAGGCTCAGGCCCTCGTTTTTCTGCAATGCCCAGTTGATGCACCACTCCGAGGTGAAGAGCAGGAGGTTGTTGCCCTTGAAGTCCTGCACCCACTTGGTGTCGCTGGTCAGCGTCATGGTCTTGGGGTCGGCGTCCCGGCTCGCGATCCACCGGATATACCCATAGGGCAGGTCGCTGCGGCGGATCGCCACACCGTACTCGTTCTTCAGCCGGTATTCCAGCACCTCAAACTGCAGCACGCCCACCACGCCCACAATGACGCGCTCCATGCCGCCGCCCGGCTCGGTAAAGATCTGGATGGCGCCCTCCTGCGCAATCTGGGTAATGCCCTTTACAAACTGCTTGCGCTTTAGGGTATCCACCTGCTCTATCGCCGCAAAGTGCTCCGGCGCAAAGGTGGGAATTCCCTCGAACTGCACCTTCATCTTGGGGTCGCACACCGTATCCCCGATGGAGAAAATGCCGGGGTCGAACACCCCGATGATATCGCCGGCATACGCCTCCTCTATGATCTCGCGGTTTTCCGCCATCATCTGCTGCGGCTGCGCCAGCTTGATGCGCTTGCCCTCCTGCACATGCAGGTACTCGGTGTCCTTCTGGAACTTTCCGGAGCAGATCCGCATAAAGGCAATGCGGTCGCGGTGGTTCTTATTCATATTCGCCTGGATCTTGAACACAAAGGCAGAAAAGCCCTCGTCAAAGGGATCCACCACACCATCGGCGGTCTTGCGGGGCAGTGGGGGCGTCGTCATCTTCAGGAAGTTTTCGAGGAAGGTTTCCACGCCAAAGTTGGTCAGCGCCGAGCCGAAGAACACCGGGCTGAGTTTGCCGTGCCGCACCTTCTCCAGGTCAAATTCATAGCTCGCGCCGTCCAAAAGCTCTATGTCATCTACCAGCGCCTGCCGCTGGTACGGCCCCAGCAGCTCATCCAGCCGCGCAGTATCGGTAATGTCGCACTCGATGGTCGCCAGCTTATTCTGCCCATTGTGGAATTCATTAAAGGCCAGAATTTCCCGCCGGTCGCGGTCAAATACGCCCTTAAAATCCACGCCGCAGCCAATGGGCCAGTTCACCGGGTAGGTGCCAATGCCAAATTCCTTCTCCAGCTCCTCCAGCAGGTCAAAGGGATTGCGCGCCTCACGATCCAGCTTATTGATAAAGGTAAAGATGGGGATATCCCGCATGGCACACACCTTAAAGAGCTTGCGGGTCTGCGGCTCGATGCCCTTCGCGGCGTCGATCACCATCACGGCGCTGTCCGCCGCCATCAGGGTGCGGTAGGTATCTTCACTAAAGTCCTGGTGTCCCGGGGTATCCAGAATATTGATGCAATACCCCTGGTACTCAAACTGCATTACCGAGCTGGTGACCGAAATACCGCGCTGCTTTTCGATCTCCATCCAGTCGGAAACCGCATGGCGCGCGGTTTTCTTCCCCTTTACCGAACCCGCCAGCTGAATCGCCCCGCCGTACAGCAGAAACTTTTCGGTCAGCGTGGTCTTACCGGCATCCGGGTGGGAGATAATGGCGAAGGTCCTCCGCCGGCTGATTTCCTCTTTCAAACTTGCCACAGTGTTTCGTCCTTCCTTTGGCACTTATTTTCTGCCGCTTTTCCACCGCGGCGCAAATCACAAGCATATATTTTACCACATTTCCTGCCCTATTACAAGGCAGAAGCCCGTTTATTCCGTACTTTTTCGGTACATCCAGCTGGGGGTGTCCTCTCCCTCGCCCATGGCATCACACAGGTATTCCCACCCATACCGCTCATAAAAACAGATATGGTCGGTCAGCAGGTACAGCATTTTTGTCCCCCGCTCCTCCATGCTCTCCCGGTACGCCTCCAGCGGGATTCCCCACTTTTGGTGGAACCACGCCGCCGCTTTTTCCAGCCACTCGGCCCGCTCATCTATGTAGATCAGTTCATATCCCATTTTTCTCGGTCTTCTTTCCGCCTGCCGCAGGCCCACCGGCTCCGCCGCACACCCGCCTTCGCGGGCGTACCCCGGCGCCCCAACGGGACGCCGGGAGGCCGGGCTTTGCCCGGCAGCGGCTCCGCCGCCTGCCCCTGCACCTACCTTTATTTTACGGTATGCCCAGTTTGCCGACCGCCATTTTTACACAAAGTAAAAATTCACATCCCACGCTGGCAGGCAGGGGTAATGCCGCACATATACCTTATATTCCGGCTGAATAGCCAGCACCTCCAGCGGTAGCCGCCACAGATCCTCGCTGCGGTGGTACCCCGCGATTAGGAGCTTCGGCCGGTGCCGCCGCAGCGTCTTGGCCATGCCCGCTATCGCCTCTGCCTCCATCCCCTCCACATCCATGTTGATGAGACTCACCGTCTGCCCGCACAGGATGTTATCCACACTGTCCAGCTCGGTCATGGCGCCGCCCGCCGCCAGGTGGGAGCCACGCCCAGCCCCACCCGCGAAGGGCAGCCGCGCGTACCGGCTGTACGCCCCCAGCCGGTACAGAATGCAATCATGCAGCCCTGCCGTATTCTTCTCCAGCTTCGCAAAGGTCACAGGATCCGGCTCCAGCGCCGTGATGCGCCGCCACTCCCCCGCATACCCTATAAATTCCGCTATGGTATCCCCGGTGTAGGCCCCCAGGTCCATGTAGTGCTCCTCTTTTCCCGGCCGCAGGATATTCTCCCACGCCTCCCTTGGCTCACTTTCGCACCCGCGCAGCAGTTTAATATCACCGGTCAATTTATATTCCACCACATCCCGCAGCACTTTCCGGGAGTGATCATCCGCCAGCAATTCGTATACCCGCTCCAGCTCCTCCCGGTGGGCTTTCGCGTATTCCCGGGTAAAGATCTCCTCCCCCGCCACCGGCACATCCGGGGCATACAGCTCCTGCTCCCCGGCCAGCTTCTCTATCTGCGCTATAATCTCCGGCCGGTGGGTGCCAAAGCACACCAGCACCACCATCTCGCCGTACCGTTCCCTGGCCGTCCGGTAGTCGGTCACCGGGCAGCCCATAAATTCCTGCCCCCGGGTAAAGCCCTCGCTCGCAAACACCCCCGCTATGGGGATCTCCCGCTTCTTCAGCTCGGCGGCTATCTTCTCCGCCCCGTCCCCCATCCCATACAGCAGGATGGGCTTCCCCGTCGCCTTCAGTTTTTCCCACATTGTCCTTCCCCACTCCCTGCAAAATCCAGATTTGGGGGTCGCGCGCGCGTTACACGCGCGTACGCGCTCGCTGCGCTCGCGCGCCTTCCGCGCCCTGCGGGCGCGGGCGCGGCCCCCTCCCCCACCGGAATTCTTCCCCCATTTTACCACATTCCCCGGCCGGCCGCAAACCGCCGTTCACAAAAAATTTGCAATTTAATTTATATAAATCGCTTGACAATTTTCACATTTTGCTTTACAATAAGCTTGCAAGCCGAAAAAGGAGGTGAACCGGCGGCATGAAAAAGAATGTCTATTCCCTCGTCCTCTCGGAGGATGTGGTGCATGAGATCGATAAGCTGGCCTACCAGCGCGGCACCAACCGCAGCAATATGGTCAACCAGATCTTGGCCGAATACGCCAGTCTTATCACCCCGGAAAAGCGCATGAGTCACCTCCTTGCGGAGGTCCGCCGCCATTTCGAATCCGCCGCGGGCTTCCAGCTGCCGGAGGCCGCCTCCGCCGGGATGATGAATCTCCGGACGGCCCTGCGCTATAAGTACAATCCCACCGTCCGTTACAGCCTGGAGCTTTCCCGGGATAATCAATCCATCGGCACCCTCCGGGTCTCGCTGCGGACGCAGAATACCCAGCTCATCATGGCCATGGTCAATTTTTACGGCCTGTGGGATACCGTGGAAACGGTTTTCCTGGGCCGGCAGCAAAGCCTGGTGGATGGCGAACGCTATCTCCGGGTTTTGATGCTGCAAAGCCCCACCCCCCAAAGCCTGCTGCTGGGCAGCGAAGCTCTCGGCGAGCTCATCGCCGATTATATTTCCACCTTCGATGCAGCCCTCAAGCTGTATTTTTCGGAACCGGAGCCGGATTCCCGCGAAACAAAAGCGAAGATCGAACGGCTGTACCGGGAATACTTTGAGCGGCGGAATGTCGCCGTATAAAACAAGCAAATTTACCATGTGAGGAGGATGTTTTATGAACCTCAACCAATTCACCCAAAAAAGTGTAGAAGCTGTGCAGGCCGCCCAGCAGATGGCCTCCGCCCGGCAGAATCAGCAGATCGAGCAGGAGCACCTGCTGCTTGCCCTGCTGGAGCAGAAAGAGGGGCTCATCCCCCAGCTGATGCAGAAGGCCGGTGTGGAACCCGCCGCCCTGCGGCAGAAGCTTACCGCCGCGGTGGAGCGTCTGCCCCAGGTTTCCGGCAGCGGCGCCGGGCAGATGTACCTCTCCCGCGACCTGGAGCAGGCCCTGAACGAGGCCGAAAAGATCGCCCGTGAGATGCACGATGAGTACACCTCCGTGGAGCACCTGATGCTCGGCCTCTTTGAGAAAACCGATGACACCCTGCGCGCCCTGTTCCGGGAAGCGGGGCTCACCAAGGAAAAATTTATGGCGGCGCTGCGGCAGGTGCGGGGCAACCGTACCGTCACCAGCGATACCCCGGAAGAAACCTACGATGTGCTGAAAAAATACGGCCGCGACCTGACCGAGGCTGCACGCGCCCAGAAGCTCGATCCCGTCATCGGGCGGGATGAGGAGATCCGCAATGTCATCCGCATCCTTTCCCGCAAGAGCAAGAACAACCCCTGTCTCATCGGCGAGCCCGGCGTAGGTAAAACCGCCATTGCCGAAGGGCTGGCCCTGCGGATCGTGGCCGGGGATGTACCGGAAAACCTGAAGGATAAGACCCTGTTCTCGCTGGATATGGGCTCCCTGGTGGCCGGCGCCAAATTCCGCGGCGAGTTTGAGGAACGGCTGAAGGCCGTGCTGAACGAGGTGCAGCAGAGCGAGGGCAAGATCATCCTCTTCATCGATGAGCTGCATACCATCGTCGGTGCCGGCAAGACCGACGGCGCCATGGATGCCGGCAACCTGTTAAAGCCCATGCTGGCCCGCGGCGAGCTGCACTGCATCGGCGCCACCACCCTGAACGAGTATCGCAAGTACATTGAGAAGGATGCCGCCCTGGAACGCCGTTTCCAGCCCGTTATGGTAGCCGAGCCCACCGTGGAGGATACCATTGCCATTCTGCGTGGCTTGAAGGAGCGGTATGAGGTGTACCACGGCGTTAAAATTCAGGACGCCGCCCTCATCGCCGCCGCCACCCTTTCCAACCGCTACATCACCGACCGTTTCCTGCCGGATAAGGCCATTGACCTGGTGGATGAGGCCTGCGCTCTCATCAAGACCGAAATGAATTCGATGCCCACCGAAATGGATGAGCTGCGGCACCGCATCATGCAGCTGGAAATTGAGGAAGCCGCCATGAAGAAGGAGACCGACAAGCTGACCCAGGCGCACCTGGCAGAGGTACAGAAAGAGCTGGCCGAGCTGCGGGAGCAGTTTAACGGCATGAAGGCCCGCTGGGAGAACGAGAAGCAGTCCATCGGCAAGGTGCAGAACCTGCGGCAGGAGATCGAGAAGATCAATGCCGAGATAGAGATGGCGCAGAACCGCTACGACCTGAACAAGGCCGCCGAGCTGAAATACGGCAAACTGCCCCAGCTGCAAAAGGAGCTGGAGGAGGCCGAAAAGACAAGCGAGACCGAGGAGAAGGAGGACACCCTGCTGCGTGACAAGGTCACCGAGGAGGAGATCTCCCGCATCGTGGCCCGCTGGACCGGTATCCCGGTGGCCAAGCTGATGGAGGGTGAGCGTGAAAAGCTCCTGCACCTGGAGGATATCCTGCACCGCCGTGTTATTGGCCAGGATGAAGCCGTGACCAAGGTTTCCGATGCCATCCTGCGCAGCCGGGCCGGCATCCGGGACCCCAAGCGTCCCATCGGCTCGTTCCTGTTCCTGGGCCCCACCGGCGTCGGCAAGACCGAGCTGGCCAAGGCCCTGGCCGAGGCGCTCTTTGACGATGAGCACAACATTGTCCGGATCGATATGAGTGAGTACATGGAGAAGTACTCGGTCAGCCGCCTGATCGGCGCGCCTCCCGGATATGTTGGCTACGAGGAGGGCGGTCAGCTGACCGAAGCGGTTCGCCGCCGTCCCTACTCTGTTGTACTGTTTGATGAGGTGGAAAAGGCCCACCCCGATGTGTTCAATGTGCTGCTTCAGGTACTGGATGACGGCCGGATCACCGACAGTCAGGGCCGCACCGTGGACTTTAAGAACACCATCATCATCCTGACCTCCAACCTGGGCTCCGACCTCATTCTGGAGGGCATCGGCGAAAACGGCGAGATCAGCGAGGAGGCCCGCGACGGCGTGACCCAGCTGCTGCGCCGCAGCTTCCGTCCGGAGTTCCTGAACCGGCTGGATGAGATCGTCTTCTATAAGCCCCTCACCAAGGAAAACATCCGCGGCATTGTGGATCTGCTGGTGGCCGACCTGCAGAAGCGGATGGCCCAGCGGCAGCTGACCGTCACCCTGACCGATGCCGCCAAGGATTATCTGATCGCCAAGGGGTACGACCCCATTTACGGCGCGCGGCCGCTCAAGCGGCTCATCCAGACCGAGGTGGAGACACTGCTGGCCCGGTGGATTATTGCTGAGGACCCCGCCCCCGAGACTGCCATTACGGTGGACTACGACGGCGAAAAGCTGGTGGCTATGTAACAAAAATGGATAGCGGCTGCCCCGGGCGGCCGGAGAGATCGAGGTACGGCAAGGAGCGGCGGAAGGAAGGCTCTTGCCCGGCGAAGACGGGCTGATGCCTTGCGACGCCAGCGACACCGCCGGAACCGATCTATCCGGTTGCCGGGGCGGACGCGAAAAGATAAAACAAGAAGCAAAGGAGCCTGTGACCATGAGAACGAAGCAGTTCAAAGCCGAAAGCAAAAAGCTGCTGGATATGATGATCAATTCCATTTACACCCACAAGGAGATCTTCCTGCGGGAGCTTATCAGCAATGCCAGCGATGCCATTGATAAGCTGTATTTCCGCTCGCTGACCGATGACAGCATTCCCCTTTCCCGCGGCGACTACAAGATCGCCCTGGCGGTGGATAAGGAAAACCGGCTGCTTTCCATCACCGATAACGGCTGCGGCATGACCGCCGAGGAGCTGGAAAAGAACCTGGGCACCATCGCCAAGAGCGGCAGTCTGGACTTTAAGCGGGAAAACGAGACCGGCGAGGATGTGGAAGTCATCGGGCAGTTCGGCGTGGGATTCTATTCCGCCTTTATGGTGGCCGACCATGTAACGGTGGAAAGCCGCGCCTGGGGCGAGGAAACCGGCAGCCGGTGGGAATCCAGCGGCGCCGAGGGCTACACCATAGAGCCCTGCGAAATGGACTGGAGGGGCACCCGCGTCACCCTGCACTTGAAGGACGACACCGAGGACGAGAAATACAGCGAATTCCTGGAGGAATACCGCCTTTCCGAGCTGGTGAAGAAATATTCCGACTATATCCGCTACCCCATCACCCTGCTGATGCCGCAGTACCGCCCCAAGGCGGTGCCGGAGGGCGAGGAAGCCCCCGAAAAGCCGGAGTATGAAACGGTGTGGGAAGAAACCACTCTAAACAGCATGATCCCGCTGTGGCGCAAGCAAAAGAGCGAAGTAAAGCCGGAAGAGTACAACGACTTCTATAAGAACAAATTCTACGACTATGAAGACCCGGCGGTGGTGATCCATACCCGGACGGAGGGCAACGCCACCTTTAACGCCCTGCTGTTTATCCCCAGCCATGCCCCGATGAACTACTACTCCACCAGCTATGAGAAGGGCTTGCAGCTTTATTCCCGCGGCGTGCTTATTATGGAAAAGTGTGCCGACCTGCTGCCGGACTATTTCAGCTTTGTGCGGGGCCTGGTAGACAGCGAGGATCTTTCCCTGAACATCAGCCGGGAGATGCTGCAGCATGACCGGCAGCTGCAGCTCATTGAACGGGCGCTGGAGCGGCGCATTAAAGGCGAGCTGGAGAAGCTACTGGAAAACGACCGTGAGAAATATGAGGCGCTGTGGAAGGAATTTGGCACGCAGCTGACCTACGGCCTGTGCATGGACTACGGCATGCACAAGGACACCCTGCAGGATCTGCAGCTGTTCTATTCCTCCACCGAAAAGAAGCTGACGACCCTGAAGGAATATGTGGGCCGTATGAAGGAGGGCCAGGAGGCCATCTACTACGGCTGCGGCCGCACGGTAGAGGCAATAGACGCTCTGCCGCAGGCCGACCAGATAAAAGAAGCCGGCTACGAGATGCTGTATATGACCGGGCAGGTGGATGAATTTTCCATCAAGACGCTGCGGGAGTATGACGGCAAGAAGTTCCTTAATATCCGCACCGATGAGATCGATCTTTCCACTGAGGAACAGAAAAAGGCGCTGGCCGAGGAAAATGAGGCGGCTGCTGATCTCTTTGCGGCGATGAAGGAGGCGCTGGGCGAAAAGGTACATGCCGTGCGCTTTACCGACAAGCTGAAATCCCACCCGGTATGTCTTTCCACCGAGGGCGGGCTTTCGATGGAGATGGAGCAGACGCTGAACGCCATGCCGGGGCGGGAGAATCGCTTTAAGGCGGATGTGGTGCTGGAATTGAACCCCGACCACCCGGTAACGGCCAAGCTGAAGGAATACGCCGTGACCGACAAGGAAAAGCTGGCGGACTACGCAAAGCTGTTGTATGCCGAGGGATGTCTCATCGGCGGCGTGCCGATAGAGGAGCCGGCCGAGCTGTGCCGGCTGATCACCGGGCTGATGGAGCAGTAAGGCGAGGCTGAAAAGCCGGCGGAGCGCAAAGCGGCCCCGCAGGGGCCGCGGCGAAGCTGCGGGGACGGCCGGCAGGCCGTCACGGCGCGAAGCGCCGCCCTGCGGGGCCGTATCCTGCGGCGGGCAGGAATCGGCGAGGAAGCGAAAAGGAGGCTGGGCCCATGCAGATCACGATACGAGGATATGAAAGCCGGGACCTGCCGCTGATGGTAGCCATCTGGAATGAGGTAGTGGAGGACGGGATTGCCTTCCCGCAGGAGGAGCTGCTGACCGAGGAAAGCGGCAGAGAGTTTTTTGCCGGGCAGAGCTGGTGCGGTGTGGCGGAGGACGAAGCCGGAAAGGTACTGGGGCTTTACATTCTGCACCCCAACAATGTAGGACGCTGCGGGCATATTTGCAACGCGAGCTACGCGGTAAGTAAAAAGGCCCGTGGGCTGCACATTGGCGAAAAGCTGGTGCTGGACTGCCTGAAGGAGGGCAAAAAGCATGGCTTTGGGGTACTGCAGTTTAATGCCGTAGTAGCCACCAACCTGCACGCCCGGCACCTCTACGAGCGGCTGGGCTTTATCCAGCTGGGTACCATTCCCAAGGGCTTCCGGATGAAGGACGGGCACTATGAGGATATCTGTCCCTACTACAAAGAGCTGTAAAAGAAAAGGCTGCTCCCTGCGCGGGGGCGGCTTTTTGCGGTTTGGGGAGGAACTGGCGACAGAGGCCAA
>OLNZ01002681.1_pt1 | contig 10464 bp, 6 predicted proteins | sample 1672981 | NCBI WGS metagenome assembly OLNZ01 (sample SAMEA3136743, study PRJEB25190) | human gut metagenome | biome: human gut; feature: human-associated habitat; material: faeces | place: Austria | collected 2013
GCCGATGGCTGTCGGGTAGAGCAAAATTTCTGCACCTAAAAGCGCCATGCTGCGTGCTGTCTCTGGAAACCACTGATCCCAGCAGATGCCAATTCCGATTGTTCCATAGCGTGTTTTAAATGCCTTGAAGCCTGTATCGCCCGGTGTGAAATAAAATTTTTCCTGATAATAATGATCATCCGGGATGTGCGTTTTTCGATATACGCCAAGCAGTGTTCCGTCTGCGTCTATACATGCTACGGAATTATACAGATTGTTGACATCCTTCTCATAAAAACTGATTGGAAGAACAACCTGAAGCTCTTTTGCAAGGCGCTTGCCCATCTGAACGGCCTTATTTTCTTCTACTGTCTTAGCATACTGATAGAAATCGTAGCGGCGCTGCTGACAGAAATATTCGCGCTCAAACAACTCTGGCAAAAGAATGACATTGGCGCCGTTTGCTGCGGCTTCTCTAACCATTTCTTCTGCATGCGAAAGACTCTCTTTGGGATTTGTGCTGCATTTCATCTGAATTGCTGCTACTTTTATTTTACTCATGAATTTTCCTCTCTTCTCCACAAATATCGCGTACAGCGTCCGATTTCGCTATAAGGATATCATGCGCTGCTATTTCGTTTCAATCATTTTGGAATCTGCTGTGTTATGCAGTGAATATTTCCGCCTCCTGTCAAAATATCTCTCGCAAAAACAGGTATTACCTTTCGGTCTGGATTCCACTGCTGCATAAGCTGTACAGCTCGCTCATCGCTTTCCTTATTTTCACCGCCAAACACTGGCAAAATGATCGCATCATTTGAAAAATAAAAATTGACATAGGATGCTGCAAGACGCTCTCCAACCTCTCGCATATCCTCGCCTTCCTCAAATGTATAGCCGTCAAGATCCTCTTTTGTGATGCATATCGGATGATCTGGAATTGGAAGCTTATGAATAACAAGCTTGCGGCCTTTTGCATCTCGCACGTTTTCAAGATACGATAAGCTTTGATGTGACAGCTCATACTGAGGATCATCTTTATTATCTGTCCATGCAAGCACTACCTCACCTGGGCGAAGAAAGGCACACACATTGTCTACATGCTCATTTGTCTCATCCTGATAAATTCCTCGCGGAAGCCATAATACCTTCTTGATTCCAAGAAAACGTGACAGCTGTTCTTCGATCTGTTCTCTCGAAAGATTTGGATTTCGTCCGGCACTTAACAGACAGCTTTCTGTCGTTAAAAGTGTACCCTCTCCATCGCTGTGAATGGAACCACCTTCTAATACAAATGGCGCAGCATCGTACCAGTCAAAGCCAAACTGATCTGCAAATGCACTGGCAAATGCATTGTCTTTTTCCCAAGAAGCATACAAACCATCGACATTTCCGCCCCACGCATTAAATTCCCAATTTATGGCTCGAATAACAGAATCAATAGCAGAACTTGAACTTTGATCTGAACCTTCTTGATTTGAATTTGCAGTATTGTGTTCATTTAATTTAACAAAAGTAGGTGCCACATCTCTTGCCCATGCATCATCGGTATCTGCAAAGAAAAGCTCAATATTGTCCTGCTGCATTATGTCCGCGTTTTTATTTTCTCCAAACAGCTTTTCTTGTGCAATTGGAAGTGTTTTTTTCGTGACTGCAACGTAGACCTTTTCGCTCTGTGCTATTGCTTTGATCACTGCTGCAAATGCATTCCCTGCCGCTTTTGCCTCATATCCCCACGAACCTGGGCGCTTTGGCCATATTAGAATGCAGCCCTGATGCGGCTCAAACTCGCCAGGCATATAAAAGCCGTCCTCGCTCGGAATTTGCTTTATCAATTTCATATAAATTTCTGATTCCTTCCTCTTTCTTAGATGAATTCTATACGCGTCAATGTTTGACGAAACCATTACACCGATGTCGTTTCGTAACACCACTAAGAAAGTCTATTTTTGAAATCTTCATATCCAAAGCGCTTTACTGTCTCGATGGCGCCATCTTCATGAAGCAAGCAAATATCTGGCAGACCAATTCCATTAAATGTATTGTTTTTTACCATGGAATAAATTGCCATATCTTCAAATACAAGACGGTCTCCCACATGAATTTCATGGTCAAAGCTATAATCACCAATCACATCTCCAGCCAGACATGTCATGGATGAGAGGCGATATGTATAAGGCTTCTTACCAGCTTCATCGCCGCCTTTAAGCGGTGGGCGGTACGGCATCTCTAATACATCCGGCATATGACATGCTGCAGATGCATCCAATATCAGAATAGAAAGGTCATTGTCCACAATATCCTGAACCTCTGTTATCAGATAACCCGCGTTTAATGCAATTGCTTCACCAGGCTCCAGATATACTTCCAGATGATAGGTATCCTTTATTCGCTTTATAAGGCGAATCAGACGTTCAATATCATAGCCTGGTCTTGTGATGTGGTGACCGCCTCCGAGATTAAGCCATTTGATCTTCTTTAAATATGGTTCAAAAGACTTTTCAAAAGCGTTGAAGGTTGCCTCCAAATCATCAGAATCCTGCTCGCAGAGCGTATGCATATGAAGTCCTTCTATTTCTTTTGGAAGTGTTTCTGGAAATTTTGCGCGCACTACACCAAGACGTGAACCTGGTGCACACGGATCATATATTGCATGACCCTCCTGTGTGGAAAACTCTGGATTGACACGCATTCCGATACTTACACGATTCCCGTTTTCTCTCTGACTGTTATTATATTCAGAAATGATTTCTTTGTGCTTTTCAAACTGCGCAAATGAATTGAAAATGATATGATCACAGATCGTTACAAGCTCCTTCATATCCTCTGTCTTGTAAGCTGGTGCAAAGACATGGTTTTCTTTTTTCATCTCTTCATATCCAAGCCTTGCCTCATAAAGACCGCTGGCGGTCGTACCACTTAAGTACGACCCGATCAGCGGATATACGCGAAACATTGAAAAAGCTTTCTGTGCCAAAAGGATATGACAGCCCGTCTCTTCTTCAACACGATGCAGACATTCCAGATTTTCTCTTAGCTTTTTTTCATCAACCACATAGGCTGGTGTTTTGATTGTTTCCCACATAGCTTCATTACTCCACGATCTGCGGATTTTCATCTACTACCCACGGCAGACCATAGCGGTTTAACATATCCATGTATGGATCTGGATCAAACTCTTCCACATTGAATACACCCGGCTTTTTCCATATCTTATCCATGACAAGCGCTGTTCCAATCATTGCCGGAACACCTGTTGTATAAGAGATTGCCTGGGAACCTACCTCGCGGTAGCACTCCTGATGATCACATACATTGTAGATATAGATGGTCTTCTTCTTTCCGTCCTTAGTTCCTGTATAAATACAGCCAATATTTGTCTTTCCTACTGTTCTTGGTCCTAAGGAAGCCGGATCTGGCAGCAATGCCTTTAAGAACTGAATCGGAACGATCTCTTTTCCTTCAAAGTTAATAGGTGATGTGGAAAGCATACCAACATTTTCAAGGCACTTCATATGAGTCAGATAACTCTGACCAAATGTCATAAAGAAGCGAATGCGCTTTACGCCTGGAATATTCTTTGCAAGAGATTCGATTTCCTCATGATGAAGCAGATACATATCCTTCTCACCAACCTGTGGGAAATCATATACACGCTTGATCTCCATCGGCTTTGTCTCTACCCAGTGACCATTCTCCCAGTAGGAGCCATTTGCAGAAACCTCTCTTAAGTTGATTTCCGGATTGAAGTTTGTTGCAAACGGATAGCCATGATCGCCACCGTTGCAGTCTAAGATATCAATTGTCTCGATCTCATCAAAATAGTGCTTTAATGCATATGCACTGAAAACACTTGTTACGCCTGGGTCAAAGCCAGTTCCAAGAAGTGCAGTCAGACCTGCCTTTTCAAAACGCTCCTTATATGCCCACTGCCATGAATAATCAAAGTAAGCAGTGAAGCCTTCATCCTTGCAGCGCTTTTCATAAATAGCTCTCCACTCTGGATCATCTGTATCCTCTGGCTCATAGTTTGCAGTATCAATATAGTCAACACCACATGCAAGACATGCATCCATAATGGTCAAATCCTGATAAGGAAGTGCTACATTCAAAACAGCCTGTGGCTTATAGGAATTGATTAATGCCTTTAACTCTTCTACGTTGTCTGCATCTACCTGTGCTGTTGTGATTACAGTCTTTGTGGTACCCTCAAGCTTTTCCTTTAATGCATCACACTTTGATTTTGTACGGCTTGCAATGCAGATCTCTGTAAAGGTGTCGCTGTTCTGGCAGCACTTATGAATTGCTACACTTGCTACTCCACCACATCCAATAATTAAAAGTCTTCCCATCGTTTTGTCCTCCTGTTTTGTATTAGTTTTCCTCTTCTTCCAGCATATCCTCAACATATCGAGGAAGCATAAATGCACCCTTGTGCAGATTCGTGGTGTAATACCACGTTTTTATATTGCGCTCCTTCCAGCGTTCCACATTTAAATCTGTCAACGGATGATATTTTTTTGACGTAAATCCAAACAGCCAATAACCTGATGCACATGTTGGAATATGTGCCTGATATACTCTGCTTATTGGAAAGCTGTGGCTTGCTTTTCGGTGCATTGCGCGGCATGTATCCTCATCTTCATCATAGAATGGACTTCCATGCTGATAAACCATGATGCCATCCTCTTTTAAAGCGCGATAGCAATTTCCATAAAATTCCTTCGTAAACAATCCTGCCGTATGACCTAACGGATCAATTGCATCATTTATAATCAGATCATATTGATCATTCTTTGAACGAAGAAAACGAAGACCATCTGCGTAAAAGACGCGCACACGCGGATCATCCAGACCTCTTGCATTGTCTGGGAAAAACTTCTTGCAGACCTCTACAAATACCTCATCTGGCTCAACAACATCAATCTCTTCAATCTCTTTATAATAAGAAAGCTCTCTTGCTACGCCTCCATCTCCGCCTCCAATTACAAGCACATGGCGCACATTTGGATGAACTGCCATAGGCACATGAACGATCATCTCGTCATATACAAACTCATCCTTCTCGGAAAATACAATGCTTCCATCGGAGCTGATAAATCGTCCAAATTCCTTTGAATCAAACACGTCTATTCGCTGGAAATCGGTCTGCTCGCCGAACAGCTGCTTTTCCACTTTCACTGACATTTTTACCTTGTCAGTATGATAATCTGAAAACCAAAGCTCCATTTTTTATCCTTTCAGCTGCCACATTTTATTCTGCAGCCTTATAATACATTTAAATACTCTACTGCTGGATCTTCCGTTCCTTGCATAGAACAGCCCTTTTCCTTTGCATAAAGTACATATTCAATAATTTCGTCTGTAATAAGCTCGCCTGGTGCCAAAATCGGGATTCCCGGCGGATAACACATGACAAATTCGGCACAAATGCGGCCAGATGTCTCTCTAATTGGAAGGCGTGTCTTTTCTGAATAAAATGCTGTCTGCGGTGATACAAGTACCTTCGGATTAATGTACTCTGTATTTAACATACTAGCCGGGTCCTTTGAATACAAACGCTTTATATCGGCAAGTGCACCAACAAGACGCTCTATATCCTGAATGCGGTCTCCGATAGAAATATAAGCTAAAATATTTGCTATATCACCAAGCTCAATCTGAATATCATACTCATCACGAAGCAAATCATAGACTTCGATTCCCGCAAGACCAATATCTCTTGTGTAAACAGAAAGCTTTGTGACATCAAAATCATAAACGCTTCCTCCATTGATTAAATCCTTGCCGTAGGCATAATAGCCGCCAATCGCATTGATTTCATCACGGGCATACTCTGCCATTTTTGCGACCTTTGCGAAGGATTCTTTTCCGCGAAGTGCCAAATTTCTTCTGGAAATGTCAAGGCTTGACATCAACAGATATGATGCACTTGTTGTCTGTGTCAGGTTAATAATCTGACTGACATACTCCCAATTTACGTTCTTTCCTGTTAAAAGGATGGAGCTTTGCGTCAGGCTTCCGCCTGATTTGTGCATGGAGACTGAGGCCATATCTGCTCCTGCATCCATCGCACAAACTGGAAGATTTTCTCCAAAATAAAGATGCGTTCCATGTGCCTCATCTACAAGCACCTTCATGCCATGTGCATGTGCCACCTTTACAATAGAACGAAGATCCGAACAAATTCCATAGTATGTCGGATTATTGACAAGGACAGCTACTGCCTTTGGATGTTCAAGAATCGCCTTTTCTACCTCGCTTACCTGCATACCAAGCGAGATTCCCAGACGATTATCCATCTCCGGATTTACATATACTGGAATTGCACCGCAAAGCACAAGTGCATTTATTACACTCTTATGAACATTTCTCGGCAAAATGATTTCATCTCCTGCCTTGCAGACAGAAAGCACCATACCCTGAACAGAGGACGTTGTTCCTCCAACCATAAAAAATGCATGATCGGCACGAAATGCCTCTGCCGCTAACTCTTCTGCCTCCTTAATTACTGAAACCGGATGACACAGATTATCAAGCGGCTTCATGGAATTGACATCAAGACTGACGCATTTTTCACCAAGAAGCTCGACTAATTCCGGGTTTCCACGTCCTCTCTTATGTCCTGGCACATCAAACGGAACCACTCTTCGTTTCTTTAGCTTTTCAAGCGCCTCATAAACTGGCGCGCGCATTTGTCCTTTTTCCATTTGCCTACAGTCCTCTCAATTTGATGACCTGTTTCTTTTATAAAAAAAGGAACAGGCTGCATCACCTGTTCCGTAAAGTCCTATGTATCGTTTTTTCGCACGCATGCTTTTGCCCAGATGTGCATCCGATTATTATTGACCGTTTCACAAGTGATGTTTCGACCGGATGAGCACACTACTGTGCCATGTCCCGTCAACTTATAAAATTTGAGCTTCTAACTCAATCAATAACGCGGTTTAAAAACCACAATCGGCAGCTGCCCCGCCTGTCCGTATGGGCTTAATCCTCATCATTAGATGCGGATAGGCATGCGCAATAAAACGCGCTATTTGTAATATAACACGTTTGTTTCAAAAATGCAATTGTTTTTTTTTACATTTTCAGTTTTTGTGAATAGATGTTTCTTTATTCTTGTTCCTCCTTCCACAAATCAATAAACTCCAGAAGTGCTTTCGCCTGTTTTTCTTTTGTTTTTTTAGACGTTTTTTTCAGAATACAGTCAATTTGATCTATTCCTTTTTGATCCATTCGCGCTAACCATTGCCCGTCTCCATATACGCGCCCCTTTGTTATCTCCACAATCTGAAATGGATCGTAGCTGTCTAGCCCCATATGTTCCAGTTCCTTTTTTATTCCGTATCGTGTTCTAGGCATACAGCGATCCTCTAAAAATTGCTCATATTCTTGCCACGAAGGTTTTTCGCGGCTGCCAAATGCCCGACTAATCAGATCATCTGTGAAGTTCCAGATTTCCAGTCTGTTTATTGCTGGATAAATGTCCAACAATGTTGCTGGTTTTTTACGATCCATATATACATAGACAATTCTTGAAGACTTTTTTGCCTCATCTATAACATTGCTTACTGTACCAAGCGACACTCCTGCCTTTTGCGCAGTCTGGCGCATGGAATTTCCCTGCTGATAAAGTGTGCAAATTTTTGCCTTCTGAACAGCCTGTGCCATTCCTGTCTCAGCATTGTCTACTGTCCCCTTTCTTTTTGCAACATTAATCGCTGCCCTTAGTTCATCTCTTTCTTTTGCACACTTCGCATATTCTTCCATCACTCGCTTTAATTTGCGGTTAAGGCGCTCGATTTCCCGTTCATTTTGTGTTTTATTTATATCCTTATCTTTCTTTTCACTTTCAATCTCCATTTGCAGCCTCCTTTCCCTTAAAAATAGTATATCCGTATATGTTCAAAAAATTAATCTTTTTATGAACATATACGGATTTTCAAATACATTTATGAATAAATTGTCACTCTACAAATTTTAGTTAAAAAACTTGTATACTTTTTAACTGCGAATAATGATAAATGACTTTCTCATGGGCAATAATTTTAGATCTAATTTTCTACCTTAGCCTCAAACTTCCACTCGCCACTTCCAACCTCAAGCTGTGAACCACCGTATTCTTTTGGCATACATACAGTAGCAATAATTCCTAGCGGAATGTATGCCGCAAGAAAAAAGCTTTCATTCTCCTTTTTCCATGACACCTTTACAATTCCCCACGGGGTCATAACACTCCCCTTCGCATACGTCAACTCTGCTACGGCATACGGTGCCACTAACATTTTTGTCCATCCTGGTGACTGCGGACGAAGCCCTAACACAAAGCTTGTCATCCATTCGCGCACATGACCCATCATCGCATGATTACGGGAGCGCACCATACTACCAAGCCAAAGTTCCTCATAATTCCAATACTCCGGCAATGTGGTAAGTCCATTATCGGCAAATACACGATAGCTCGGCGCAGTTGGATTCATTACCATCTGATAGACAACATCACTATAGCCTGCCTCTGCCAGTGCAGTAAATACCTGTTTTAAACCAACTTCTCCTGACGTCAAATGATAACCATTTTTCTTTACAGCTTCTACGAGTGCTTTCACTGCCTGCTCTTCATGCTCCTCTGCCATACCGCTAAACAATGCAATCGCATAGCTTGCCTGACTGCCTGTTCCAAACTGTTCAGTTGCCTCATCGTAACACTCTGGATGGTGATAAAATGCGTCTCTTACGGCTTGTGCTTTTGCCTCGTATAATTTTGCTTTCTTATCTAGCTTATTTTCTTTCTGTTTTTTCTGCCCTTTTAAAATTTCACAAATCTGCTTTGTAATCACGAGCATTCTGTAATATGCACAAGTAGCGACCAGCACATTTGGTGTATGCTCCCCATACTCACCCCATTCGCCCATCTGCGCATAATTTTCCAAGACACCATTTGTCGTCTGGCGATCCAAATAGGCTAGGTAACGCTCTATTACTGGAAATGCCTGACGCAATACAGCTTCATCGCCATAATATTGATAATATGCCCACGGTGTGAAAACACATGCACCATTCCAGTTTGGATCCTTGTAAAGTCCTCCGATACGATAAAACGCAGGAATGATACCTGGCACAAACCCCTCCTCATTATTTCCTGCAAGCGAAGCCTGCTCGTTATCGAGCTGCGAATCGCAGATATCATGAATAATCTTTTTCATCCATGCGCGAATGTCATACACATCTGCAACAGATGCAAACATCAGATGTGAAGTTTCAATCCAGCCGAGTTTTTCAATCTGCGGACAATCGGTAAAGCTCCAGTACATGTTGCTTGAAATTGAGCGGTCTGTAATTTCGCAGATACGATTTAAAGTTTGATTTGAAGTTTCAAAAGTGCCATGCTTCTCATTTGCTACTGCAAGACGACAGCAGATGATCTGATCTGACGTAAGCTCACCTGGGAAGCCGACGACCTCCACATACTGAAAGCCATGATAGCAAAAGGACGGATGCCAACGCTCCTCACCAGTTCCTGCCATTCGATAGGAATCGCGAATCACACAGTCAAACTTCTCACTCCAACTCTGAGTGCACGACCTCTGGTCTACACCATTGTCAGTCTCATTTATCATTTCCGCTGGGTACATAGAAATCCAATTTCCACGATTTTCTTTTGTTGTTCCATGTAGCACAAGCTCCACAAAACCAGCTCCATTTTTTCCCATATCTACCAGGAAATGACCTTCTCCCAGCTTTTTTACGCTCTTTGCGGTAAAGCGTTCCTCGATCCTAATTGGCGGACACTCGCGCGCCATAAGCACTCCCTTTGGCGACTGCATTTTCTTTGCTTTGGCCCAGCCATTTTCCTCTGATGGTATCTTTCCTATAAGTTCTTCTGCCAAGCAGGCATCGTAATCCTCGCCGCCATACCAGTTCTGAAAAACAGTCGGTCCATTGACCCACAGCCAGTTTTCATTGGATGTGCAAACAATCTTTCTTGTTCCATCCTTTAAGATCAGCTCTACTTGAGCGATCAACTTCTTTCTGCCACAGATTCCCGGCTTAACAAAACAACTGTCATTTTTCTGATAACGGCCAAATTTTGTCTTTGTTCCATCTTGATATACCATAACCGGGTTGATTGTGTACCCAGTGTACTGACCATTTCCCAGCGTTATCGTAAGGAAATTAGTGCCTGAAATAAGTTGATTTGTAATGTCATAAGTCACATAATAAACAGTCTTTGTCGCATCAGACTCGCCAGGCTCAAAAAAAGCATCGGATAACTTCTGTCCATTCATATCAGCCAGAAACACACCAAGTCCACTGATATACGCTCGTGCACATACTACTTGTTCAAGATCTGCCACTTCAAATTCACCTACCAAAACCGGAGCTAACTCCTGATTTTCATAGTCTTCACCCTGTCCAATCCAAGTGCCTTTCCAATCCTCGCGCTCAAGTAAGCCTGTCTCAAATGATGCCGTCTCACTCCAC
>OLNZ01002684.1_pt1 | contig 10454 bp, 14 predicted proteins | sample 1672981 | NCBI WGS metagenome assembly OLNZ01 (sample SAMEA3136743, study PRJEB25190) | human gut metagenome | biome: human gut; feature: human-associated habitat; material: faeces | place: Austria | collected 2013
TCAGGCGTCATGGACTGGCTGCAGAAAATTTCCGCGCCGCTGTTTAACATTATTAAAATTCCGGAGGAGCTGATTTCCCTGATTCTGCTTCGCTCGGTATCGGGAAGCGGCTCCCTTGCTGTGGCGCAGAACATAATGCAGGTTTACGGCACTGACAATCTGATAGGCCGCAGCGCCTCCGTAATGGTCGGAAGCTGTGAAACTATTTTTTATGTTCTCGCGCTGTATTTTGGTGTTACCTCCGTAAAAAACATGCGCTATGCATTTCACGTCGGTATAATAGGATATATCGTGTCAATTCTGGCTTCGGTATATATCTGTATGATTATCTAAGCCCTCTCATATATCTGCTGTATTTCGTCTGTATAGCTGCCGTCACCGTTATATACATACAGATCCGGAAGCAGCCTAAGCTCCCTGCCTGCATTTTTGATGCAGTGTATAAGCACTATATTGGCAGCCTGCCCCGATTTGGGACATACAAATCTCACAGTCTTGGGCTCCAGTCTGTACTGCCTTGAATAATACATAATATCCACAAGCCTTGAGGGTCTGTGGACCATAAAAAATTCGCCGCGCTCCTCAAGCAGAAATGCAGCGGCGGCTATAAAGTCCTCCAACCCTGCATAAACCTCGTGACGCGCTATGGTTTTGGCGCTTATGTCATTTACAATTGCGCTTCCCTGCTCCATATACGGCGGATTTGAGGTAGCCGTATCAAAGCAGCCTTTAAGGCTTTCGTCAAGGTTACATTGCAGCAAATCATCTCAAGTCTGTCATCAAGACCGTTAAGTCTGACATTGCGAATTGCTCTCTCATACGAGTCCTGCTGTATCTCAACTCCGCATATTTTCTCTGCGGATGTCTTGTGACTGAGTATGACCGGAATTATGCCCGTACCTGTGCCGAGATCTATGATTGCTAATTTTTTCTTTGCGATACTTGCCGCAAAATCGGCCAGCAGCACAGCATCCACTCCGTAGCAGAAATCCTGCGGCTTTTGTATCAGCTTCAGTCCTCCGAAACCTATTTCATCAAGTCTTTCACCGTCTCTGATATCCATTGCTAATCCTTAATCAGTTTTTTGATTTCAGCTAAGGTTTCGGCATCCATATCGTCATCTATTATATCATCATTACGTTTTTTACGGTTGCCGTGTCTTCTGATTTCCTCTTTGGTATAGGTATATATATCGTTGCTGAGTTTTTCCTCCTTGTCTCCTGAGGCTTCTTCCTGAACAAGCCTTACCTTTATTTTGTTTTCGAGTATGCTTGTATCGACAACAACTGCATTGCCCTCTTTGGTGCGTATTCTCTCGCCCACATCAGGCATACCTTTTTTCATTTCACTGTAGACATCGTTTTCGTATTTCAGGCAGCACATAAGTCTGCCGCACACACCTGATATCTTGGCAGGGTTAAGCGATAAATTCTGCACCTTTGCCATTTTGATGGATACCGGGTGGAAATCCGAGAGCCAGCTTGCGCAGCAAAGGTCCTTGCCGCAGCAGCCTATGCCTCCTAGCATTTTGGCTACATCTCTGACACCTATCTGACGCAGCTCTATTCTCATTTTAAATACGCCTGCAAGGTCTTTTACCAGTTCTCTGAAATCTACTCTTCCGTCTGCCGTAAAGTAGAATATAACCTTGCTGTTGTCAAATGTATATTCAACGTCTACAAGCTTCATATCAAGCCCGTGTTTTTCGACTTTTTCCTGACATATATTAAGAGTTCTCTCTTTTTTGGCGAGATTTTCTTCGTGTTTTTTGCAGTCGTTTTTGTCTGCAATCCTTATAACCTGTTTGAGCGGAGTCACGATTTCTTTTTCGGAAACCTCTATTATGTCACTTGAAGCCGTTCCGAATTCCGTACCTCTGGCAGTCTCGACAATAACATTGTCCTCCTCGTGTATATCGAAATCGCCCGGGTCAAAATAATAAATCTTACCGGCATTTCTGAATTTGACACCAACTACTTTTACCATTATCTATCCTCCGATTTTAATTATCATTTCTTTCAGGGCATAAGAAATATTCATATTCTTCAGGATTTTGCGTCTGGCCTCCTCTATGGCCGAAATACTGCTGTAAATGCTGCCGCTGCTGTATTTCACGCTGCCCTTTATAATAAAATCCCTGTATATCTTCTCCAGGCAGTCAAGCACTGCCATGGTTTCACGCCTGTCCTTTGCAAGTTTTTCGGCATAGGCTTTAAGAACATAAAACGGCTCTTCCTCATATATCATTGTTTCAAGCTCTGCCGCTCTGCTCATAACTCCCGCATCTGCCCTGCGCCCTGTGCTTTCCAGTCTGTAAACAGCACATCTTGACAGTATTGTCGGGAGAAAATTCTCTATATTATCCGCCAGCAGAATTATCACGGTTCCCTCAGGAGGCTCCTCCAGAGTTTTAAGGAGTCTGTTCTGAGCCCATCTGGTCATAGTATCCGCATTTTCTATCACGGCTATGTTTCTGCTGCCTGCAAAGGGCTTGTTTTTGAGTTTTTCCTGGAGTTTTTCTATGTCCTCGTCCTTTACGCTGTTTTCAGGAGAAATGATAAACAGGTCCTCATAATTGCCATTATCTATCTTATGGCAGACAACGCACTCTCCGCAGCCGCCGCTGTCACACAAAACTGATTTTACAAAGTTCATTGCAAATGCGGTCTTGTCTACGGTATAATCACCTTCAAAAATATATGCGTGTGATATATTGCCGTTTGATATGGCGCGATTAAGCCTCTCGGCCGCTCTGCTGCCAAGTCCGTCACTTATCATCAATAAGCCTTTCCAGATATGTTCTGATTTCATCAAAAATATCTTCAATACCTCCCGATGCATCTATGCCTACAATTCTGTCCGCATAGGTTTTTTCGAGTTCCTCATAGCCGTTATATACTCTTCTGTGGAAGTCAAGCTTTTCGAGTTCCAGCCTGTCCTCCTGTCCCGGTACAAGCCTGCCCTTGCCCACCTCGGGGTCGAGTTTCAGCAGGAATGTGATATCCGGGATACAGTCCTCAACAGCATAGCTGTTGATAATCTTTACGGCTTCTCCAAGGTTTCTGCCATACCCCTGGTATGCAATAGATGAGTCTACAAATCTGTCACATATTACTGTAATTCCCTCTGCCAGCGCCGGTTTTATGACCTGCTGCACATGCTGGGTTCTGGAGGCTGCATAAAGCATGGCCTCTGTCATTGCGTGCATCTCGGAGTTGTTCCTGTCAAGAATAAGCTCACGGATTTTCTCTCCGATTGCAGTTCCTCCCGGCTCTCTGGTAAGCAGAACGCTCATACCTCTTGCCTCAAGGAATTCTTTTACTTTGTTTATCTGTGTTGATTTGCCGGAGCCGTCTCCGCCCTCAAAGGTAATAAATAAATTTCCTGTCATTATTTCACCCGCCTGGATTTGCCGATAACTTCTTCCATTGATTTAGTAAAAAGTATCAGAGCCAGATATCCCACAGGTATGCAGAGCATTATTGCAAGCAGTATTCTAAAAAATATCATAAAACTCCTCCTTTAAACCCAATCTGTACAGTATCTGCTTTTTCACAGAACCAATGTGCCTATTATATCATAAAATACATCAAACCTCTACCTTAAAGTCAAATCAGTCATTATAAATATTTTTACATAAAAAAGACAGGGCTTGATTGTTCTGTCTTTTGCTAACTGTTTAATTATCATCTCGTTCATATCAGCAGAATGGCAAAAATCACCCTATCAAAGATGCTTCAAGTCTTTGATTGACTCATCTTCTTTCAATACACCAGCAGCTTTAAGAATTTCTTCAAAGTCCTTGTCTGCTTTTTCCTGTTCTTCTTTTGTTGGTTCTCGATGTCCTGTCACTATGCATTTTGGTATTCCTCTTTTTAATTCTTCACTCATTGTTCTCCACTATTAAAACACAAGTTTTTTCCATCTTTAACAACTGTATTTCGCTTGTGCGTCTTTAATATATATTTGCACTTTATAACAGGCATTTTGCCAAGTGCATTATCCTGTTCAATTCTAAGCCTTTCTTTATCGAATGTCAATTTTCTTCTGTTCCTTAAATGTTATGACTCCATAAAAATAAGAGCTGTAATGAAAATCACTTCAAAACAGCTCTCAATATTACATTCTTATGTTAAACAGATATTATGCTTCTGCCGCTTTTGGCTCCGCAGGCTTTCTCTTTGCTCTCAGGTTTATAATAGCACCTGTAGGGCATTCCTTAGCGCAGAGTCCGCAGTTTTTGCATTTTTCAGGATCTATTGCAGCCAGATTGTTCTCAATTGTAACTGCTTCGAATTTGCAGACCTTTTCGCATTTTTTGCAGCCTATGCAGCCGTTTGTGCAGGCTTTTCTTGTCTTTGCTCCCGGATCTGTAGAGTTACAGTGAACGATAACCTTGTTCTTTGCCGGAGCAATCCTGATAACATGGTTAGGGCATGCTTTTTCACACATACCGCAGCCTACGCAGAGTTCTCTGTTTACAACTGCAACACCGTCGCATACACTGATTGCGCCGTAAGCGCATACAGCCTCGCAGTCACCAAAGCCAAGACATCCGTGTGAACATACATTGACACCGCCAAACATCTGCTTTGCAGCCTTGCAGGTTGAATGTCCCTGATATTCCATCAGGGTTTTTGCTGCTCCTGTGTTGCCGTTGCACATTACTACAGCAACCACAGGCTCTGCTGACTCTGCCTCAACGCCCAGAACGCCGGCAAGCTTTGCCGCAAGGTCAGCGCCGCCTACAGGACATTTTGCCGTACCGATGCTCGGATCACCGCCAAGAGCGGCAGCATAGTCGTCACAGCCGGCAAAGCCGCAGGCTCCGCAGTTTGCTCCCGGAAGTTCGTTTCTTAAGTTTGCAACTGTTTCATCAACCGGTACATAGAAAACTTTTGATGCGATAGTAAGAATAACGGCCAACACTAAACCGATTGCCATAACCAGTAATACCGGAACTAAAATATTCATCTCTTTCGCCTCCTCATTCTATACCAGTCCGCCGAATCCCATAAATGCAAGGGACAGGAAAGCAGCTGAAACCAATGTGATAGGTACACCCTGGAAAGCTTTAGGAATAGCCTCGTTGCCTTCAAGCTTCATTCTCATTCCTGAGAAAAGAACCATTGCAAGCAGGAAGCCGATTCCCGCACCGGCAGAGTTTACTAATGCCTGAGCATAGTTGTAGCCTTCATCAATATTTGAAATACATACGCCTAAAACCGCACAGTTTGTAGTTATCAGCGGCAAATACACACCAAGCGCCTTGTGAAGCGACGGTATGAATTTTTTGAGCGCCATTTCTACGAACTGAACAAGTGCAGCTATAATCAGTATGAATACAATTGTCTGCAGATAACCGATTCCCAGTTTGTCAAGGATAAGCATAATCGGCCATGTTGCGGCAGTTGCAAGAACCATTACGAAAATTACCGCAACACCCATTCCGACTGAGGAATCTAGTTTTTTGGAAACACCAAGGAACGGACATATACCGAGGAATTGAGCCAGTACATAGTTGTTCACAAGGATAATACCTACTAAAATAGTGAAATACATTATGCTTCAGCTCCTTTCTTTATCTCTGCTTCAAGCGCTTCTATGCATTTTTCCTGCTGGCAGATGGAAGCCATTGCGCAGCCCCTGCAGTCAAAGCTGCCCTTAACACCTTTACCCTTAGTGAAGTGATTGATTGCCGCAATCATAATCGCATATACGAAGAATCCGCCCGGAGCCAGCGCTATGATAAGCATTGGGTGAACGCTGAGCCAAGGAAGCGCAATTCCGAAGATTGTGCCTGCGCCTATGATTTCTCTGATAGCACCCATAATTCCAAGCGCCAGTGTAAATCCAAGACCCATTCCGATACCGTCTAAAGCGGAATCCAGAGCGTTGTTCTTTGATGCGAACATCTCGGCTCTTCCGAGTATGATACAGTTTACTACTATCAGAGGTATGAACAGTCCCAGTGAGTCATAAAGTGACGGTACAAACGCCTGCAGTACAAACTGTACTACGGTCACAAAGCCTGCAATTACTACGATATAGCAAGGTATTCTCACTTTGTCGGGTATAATCTTTGCAAGCAGCGAAATAACTATATTCGAGCAGATCAGTACTGCCATTGCGGAAACACCCATTCCAAGACCGTTTAATGCCGAGCTTGTGGTTGCCAGTGTAGGACATGTTCCGAGAAGGAGCACCAGTACCGGGTTTTCCTTAATTATGCCTTTGGTTAATATGGCGAGTTTACTTACTTTGTTTTCCATTAGTTAGCACCTCCCACTTCCTTGTATTGTTCAAGCGCTGCGCATACACCGTAATGTACCGCATTTGATGATATTGTAGCGCCGCTGACATGAGTAACGTTTGTATCATCCTTAGCTGTAAATGCACTGTAGCTGTCAAGTCCCACATACTGTTCCAGATACGAAGGCTCCTGCGCCTTGGTGCCAAGGCCCGGAGTATCAGCATGTGCAGTAACCTTAACGCCTGTAATGCAGCCGTCAGTATCTATACCTACCATTTCGGTAAGCAGTCCGCCGAAGGACTTGGATTTAACGGTAACAACCATACCTGTGTCATTGTCGGCAATATAGCAGTCTGTAACGAAAACCTTGTCGGCTTCGAGGACAACCAGATCGCCGTCATAAGCTGTAAATGAGTCTGCTGAAGGCAGAAGCTCAGCTCTTGCCTCGTCTGCCGCCTTAATTGAGTTCTGTTCAATTATAGGGGCTGTGATTGAGTTAATGTATGCAAGCGCGCCTGTGATAACAAGGCAGATTACTACAAGAACAAGTGACGGTGCAATATATTCTCTGAATTTATTACTTTTCATTTTTCTTTGCACCTCCATACATTCTTTTCTGACAGAAGTTATCTATTAACGGAGTAACTATATTCATTAACAGTATTGAGAATGAAACTCCTTCAGGATACTGGCCGTACAGCCTTATCAGCATTGTGATAACACCGCAGCCTATGCCGAATATAACTTTGCCCATAGGAAGTATCGGCGTTGTAACATAGTCTGTCGCCATAAAGAAGGCACCGAGCATAACGCCGCCTGCAAGTACGTGGAATACCGCCATCTGAAGCGCGTTTCCGTCGCCTGTTGCAGCATAATATATAAGCGCAAATACAAATACTGTTCCGATAAAGCATGCCGGAATTATAGGACTTATAATTTTTCTCCAGATGAGGAACAGTCCTCCGATAAGCAGCATAAGGGCGCTTACTTCACCCATTGAACCGCCTATGTAGCCCATAAACATATCCATATTCGAAGGAAGCTCTCCGCCGCCCTCTGCAAGTATGCCCAGCGGCGTTGCGCCTGTCTGCGCATCTGCTCCTGTGAAAGGAACAGGCCATGTTGTCATTTCTGTTGCAAATGCTATAAACAGCACAATTCTTGCTGTGATAGCAGGGTTTACAAGGTTTTTGCCTATGCCGCCGTAAAGCTGCTTAACTATGATGATAGCTACAAAGCAGCCTACTATTGCAATCCAGTAAGGCAGGCCTGACGGCACGTTGAATGCAATCAGAACGCCTGTTACCGCAGCACTCAAATCGCCTACTGTCTGAGGTTTTTTCATAAGCTTGTTGTATGCCCATTCGAAGAACATACAGGACACAAGGCAAACCAGTGTAAGAGCTATAACTCTCGGTCCGAATACATATATGCTCATTACAAATGACGGAGCAAGTGCAATCAGAACCATCAGCATAATTCTGGTAGTATCGGTGTTTGATACTATATGAGGTGATGATGAAACTGTTAAATTACTGTATATTTTCTTGTCCATTACTTAATTCCAGCCTCCTTTACTATTGCTTTTCCAAGCTTGTTCATAAAGCTGAGAGGTCTTCTTGCAGGGCAGATATATGAGCAGCTGCCGCATTCCATGCACTGCATTACCTGCAGATCGGAAAGCGCCTGCGCATCCTTTGCCTCATATGCCTTGGCCAGCGCTGTAGGTATCAGTCCGAAAGGACAGGCTCTGTGACATCTGCCGCAGTTGATGCAGGCAGTTTCTTCTTTTACTGCTGCTTTTTCTTTGGAGAAAGCCAGTATCGCATTGTTGTTTTTAACAACAGGCATTTCATCTGATACTATGGCTCTGCCCATCATAGGTCCTCCCATAAGGATTTTTCTCGGCTCCTGTTTGTATCCGCCGCAGAATTCTATGACATCACAAATTCTGGCACCGATAGGAACTATTACGTTCTTTGGCTGGGCTACAGCATCTCCGTCTACGGTAACTCTCTTTGAAACAAGAGGCATACCTGTTCTGAAATATTTGCCTACAAATGCTATTGTGGTGACATTTGATAAAATGACACCGAGCTCTGCAGGAAGCACACCTGCGTTCATTTTCTTGCCTGTAATCTCATATACGAGAACTCTTTCGGCCCCCTTAGGGTATCTTGCCTGCAGTTTGAAAGTATGAATATTGGTTATACCTTTTGATGCAAGCAGTTTGTCAATGTGCTCGATAGCATCCGGTTTGTTCTCTTCGATACCGATATATCCCTCATCAAGACCTATATATTTCATAACCAGCTGGCAGCCGGAAATAAGGTCTTCCGTGTCCTCAAGCATTGCTCTGTGGTCAGAGGTAATGAACGGTTCGCACTCTGCCGCATTGACGATAAGTGTGTGAACCTCATCGATATTCTTAGGGTTGAATTTAATATGTGTAGGGAATGAAGCTCCTCCAAGGCCTACCAGACCGCTGTCTCTGATTGCTTTTATAAATTCGGGCAGATCCTTTGCTTCAGGGACTTTAATTCCTTCATAAGGTTCCTGCTTTTTGTCTGCTTCGATTACAACAAGTGTGTCTGTTCCTCCCATAGCTGATCTCTGCTCTTCGATACCTGCCACGGTTCCGGAAACACTTGAATAAATAGGGGCACTTACAAAAGCATCTACATCTCCGATAAGCTGACCTACCTTGACATGGTCGCCCTTTTGCACAAGCGGCTTGCACGGGGCTCCGATGTGCTGAGACATAGATATTTTTACAACATCAGGTACAGGCATTACTTCGGTTGCACTGCCGGCAGTGTTCTTGTAATGACTCACATGAATGCTGTGTAAATGTTTTCGACTCATTATTGTGAGACCTTCCTTTCTAAAAATATACAAAAATACTCTTCACATCATACTACAAACTCAAACAAAAATCCATACTTTTGCGACAATTATGGCTAATTGGAGTACAGATAATTTTTCCCGCCTAGCACTTTGGTATTATACCGTTAAAAGAACTTCTGAGGGTTGTATGTTCTGCCGTTTATCCACACCTCAAAATGCAGGTGATTTGTAGAGCCTGCGTTGCCTGTGCTCCCCACGGTTCCGATTTTATCACCGGCTTTAACCTTCTGCCCTGCTCTGACGCTTCTGGAATTGAGATGACCGTACCATGTCACAAGTCCCTTCGCGTGCTTTATAACTATGCCCTCGCCAAGACCTCCGTAGTTGCTTCTCGACCTTGTAACTGTACCTGAAGCTGCTGCGTATACCGGCGTACCCTTTGGCGCAGCATAGTCTGCTCCTATATGAAACGCGCCTCCTCTGTTGCCGTAGCCCGACACGTGAGTTGATTTTTTAACGGGCTTTACAAGTGAAATTCCCCTGTAGGATTTGAGAGTCCAGCCCACAGCTTTTTTTGATTTTCTGCTTTTGACGGTTTTTCCCTCTGTTTTAGCATATGCCGCCACTTTGTAGCAATACCTGCTTTTTATGCTGAGCCCGGAGTCTGTATATGAAGTTTTTTTACTTCCTTTGAGTGTTTTGATGCATATGTATTTCTTTTTGTTCTTGCTCCAGCGGTACACCTTATAGCCGTCTGCCGCTTTGACACGTTTCCAGCTTACCTTTATTTTATCGTAATCTCTGCCTGCGGCCTTTATCCCTGACGGTGCAGCCGGTCTAACGGGCTTTGCCGGCGCTGCATTTACATTGTCCTCGTCTGCTGCGGGTTCCTCTGTTACTGTATCAGGCGCAGACGGCTTCTGCACAGCATCTCCCGCGACCTCTGCTTCTGATGAAAAAACAGCGACAGGCGCAAAGCACAGTGCGAACACAAGAAAAATACTTACAAGTTTTTTTATCATAACTGTTACTCCTTTTATTATCTGAAATATTTTGCAATCTATACACAAATCAGTAGTTCTGAGGCCTGTGAAATCTGCCCATAAACATCTCGGTCTTAACTACATTTATAAATGCTTTAGGGTCCTGCTCTATAACGCAGCGTGTCACTATTTTGGCTTCTGTGCTTGACACCACGCAGTAAAGCATTGTTCTGTTGCTCTGCGAATACATACCCGTTGCCGGAATTTCAGTAACGCTGTGGTGGGTTTTTTCGAGTATCACCTGATAAAGCTCGTTTGGGTAATCCGTAACTATAAACAGGGTAACCTTATTGTGAGCCTGATAGAGAAGT
>OLNZ01002685.1_pt1 | contig 10452 bp, 12 predicted proteins | sample 1672981 | NCBI WGS metagenome assembly OLNZ01 (sample SAMEA3136743, study PRJEB25190) | human gut metagenome | biome: human gut; feature: human-associated habitat; material: faeces | place: Austria | collected 2013
CATTACTCTTAGCTGAGTATGTAGTATTATTCATTGATAATTTCCTCCAATCAAAATTTAAAATATAGTTTATATAAAATATATTCATACTAACAGACTACCGGGCAAGGGTCTATTGATAAAAATATTTTTTGCCACCTAACTAGTATAATATAAAAGCAACAAAAAGTCAAGCAAAAACTAGCAAATTTGTAAAAAAAATGACTTGAAAGGTGAATTGTAAAAATATAATTTGTAAAACTAACGTCTATTGTAAGATTAATATCTAAAAATAGGCATTTTTTGATATAAATGACTTGAAAAAGCAAAATATTTTAAAAATGTATTGACAAGGCATGAATAAAAGTAGTATAATCTTAAATGTCGCAAGACAAATGCCAGTTTAAGTAAATGCAGATGTGGCGGAACTGGCAGACGCACAGGACTTAAAATCCTGCGGTTGAATAAACCGTGCCGGTTCGATTCCGGCCATCTGCACCAATGACGTATCTGTTCGAACTAATAGAACAGATAGATACAAAAATCAATCAGAAAATAAATCTGGTTGATTTTTTGTTGTCTAAAACAATATTAAAATCATCCAAACGAAAGGATGGTGTATAAATTGAAAATAATTAAACAAGAATTACAATTTGAAAAATGTCTAAAACAGAGACTTAAATTTATATGTGAATTTGCTAAAGTTACCCCTACGTTTATAAAAGGTAGCATTAGAAAATTAGAAAAAACTAATCTTACGAAAATCGTTCGCTAAAATATCAGTTAGAGTTAAAAGATGATGAAATTAGTAATCTTAAAAATGAATTATCGACTAAAGATAAAATCATAAATAAATTACAAGCTGAAAAGGAAAAAATAGAACAAGAACTGAAAAAATTTAAAGACTTTTGGTATAGTGTTATGAGCCATTTTCACAAAAGAATTTGCTATGATAAAGAAATACAAGAAACGGCAGACTCTAGAGTGCAACAGATTATTAGTGAATTAAAAGCTAAAAGTAATTTGACAGAAGATATGAAAAATACAGATATGCTTTATTGGGTAGGAACTATGAACTCTATTAAGGCAAAAAATAGATACACATAAAATACAATGTATCTATTTTTTATACATATCAACTCTAGCTGGTAATTTTTTTGATAACCTTACTGTTTCTTCATTAAACAATGCAATAGGTTTTATTTTAAAAGATTTTGCAATAAAATCTATATTTTTACAAGTAAGATTAGCATTTCCAGTTTCGATAACACTAATATATGCCATTTTAAATTTTGTTTTATTGGCATATTGTTCCTGAGTCATATTATTTTGATATCTATACCATTTCGTATTTAATCCTACTAACTCCATTGAAGTCATAGAGAACCTCCAATCTATATTTAACTTTATAATTTTAAACTTATTTATATATAAATTATAAAGTTAAAACAAATAAAAGTTAACCCCATTAAAATTTATTAAGTTTTATCTAAATAAATTTATGAAAAATATTGAAATAAAAATATTAATATGATATACTGTTAGAAAATGATATTTATAATTTAAAAATGGGAGGTGATAATATTGAAAAAATTTGACATATTTAGAATAATAACAATAGGTCTAATGCTAATAGCAATAAGTGGTCTATTCTTGCCATATGAAAAATCAATAGGAAATCATAGAACAAAACTACAATCAAATCCTGATTCAATGTATATGCAAGAAGTTAAAATAACTAATAAAGATGCTATTGATATTTCAATAATTGAAAATTTAAAAGTGTATAGTTATGGTATGAATGATAATTCTGGAGATTCGTGGATAAAAGGTGAATGCATTATTAATTTTGTTATTACGATAACTATGATTGTATCAATTGTATTGATTATATTATTTGTTTTATTAAAAAAGGATGTAGTTGTGGTTATATTTAACATCTTATTAGCATTGAGTTCATTTGCAATGAATTTTGATATAGTTAATCGTGGTGTCATTCCTTCAAATAAATATACATATGGCATTTCATATTATTTATATGGCATTATTGCAGTTGCTATTTTAATTTGTTCAATTGTTTCAATTGTTCAAAAAAAGAAATTAAAAAAACAAAACAATATATAAAGGAGTTTTATAATGGAGAACGAAGAAAAAAAAATAGAAAATACTAAAATAGGAAAAACTGAAAAAAAGAGTACCCTTAAATATTTGATTGCGGGATTAGTTTCAATTATAATTATTTTGATTGTTATTGTAAGCATATTATTATTTAATGGTAAAAATAATGATAATAAAAATAGCACAACAATTGAAAATAATGCTTCAAATATTTCTGTAAAAGGCTCAAGTTATGAAGAATTAATAAAAAATGCTGAAGAAGATGAAAAGAAAGTTGTTGCAATTTTAGAGTCAGAATTTGAAAATTTAAAAAAAGAAACTGATACCTATGACAAATATGTAACTAATAAAGATAAAGTAAAGCTTTTTTATGATAAGATTGTAACTGAAACAGATAATTTCGGAATTAGACTTCGTGAATATAGCTTAAAATATGCTGAGTTAATAATGCAAGAAAATATTTCATCAGACGATAAATATAATAAATTAGATGATATATATGATGAATTTTATGAAAATATTGGAGATGACATATATGATGACATATACGATGGTATATTGGATGATTTATATGACTATTATTATGATGGAATATTAGATGATGCATATGATACAGTTCCTTATGCGGAATTGTCGTCTACTAGATCAAATGAATATAAATGGTGCTCAAATGCACGTTCTGATGTATATAAATCTATTTCAAATTCTCGTTCTGATATTTATAAATTTCGCTCAAATATGGGGTCAAAACTTTATCAAGAAAAAGAAGATAAAGCATTAGAAGAAATCGAGGAGTTTAGACAAGATATTGAAAAGATAAAAAATGGGATTTCTAGTGAAAACAACATTGCACAGTCTATGGAAAATAAACAAGAAAATACAAATGCGACTTCAAATTCAGAAGAATTAAATACAGATTTTAAGAATGCGATGGATAGTTATGAAAAATATATTGATGAATATATTGCTTTTATGAAAAAATATTCTGAAAATCCAACTGATACATCTTTATTAACTCAATATGCATCTATGCTTACAAAATACCAACAAGCTGTAAAAGATTTTGAAAATTGGAATACAAAAAATTTAAATAAGGCAGAACAAAAGTATTATGTTGAAGTTCAAACAAGAGTAACAAAGAAATTGGCTGATGCATCAATAGATATGCAATAATTAAATGAATTATGAAATTTTATTTGACTTTTTCATATAATCTGTGTATAATAAATATAGGAAATGGAGAAACCACAAACGTGGTTATGCCAGATATATTGAGAAAACTCACATCTACCTTGCAAAGTACAGATGTGAGCTTTTTTTATTTATGTAGTTGCTTATCAACCCAGTTCTTATACAGAACTGCTGTCAAGGCAACGTTTAATGTTAAAGATAACATCAAGGATATTATAAAAAATAGTATCGCTTTAACCATAAACATCACCACCCTTCCTACGAAGATTCGTAAAATTGGTGGCAAAAACCACATCTGCTTATTCTCATTTCCTATGTCAATTAGTATAACATACATTTTACAATAAAGCAATAGAAAAACAAACAAATATTTGTAAAATATTTTTAATAAAATTACTTGATTTTTATTTAGTAATCTGTTAATATATGTATAAGTTGATTGATAATAATATCATTCGTCAAGAGAGCTAACGAGTTGTAAATGTCTACGTCGTTGGCACCAAGAGAGAGTAAGAGCTCAAGCAATTCGTACTCTTTCTTTTTTTGCATTTTTAGTAATCTGCTAACTAATTATTTTATAAAATCTATCAAAAATCTCCGACTTCAGTGACATTTTCAGACAGTCTGACGTTCCCATTGATAAAACAAATAAAAATTCTCAAATTGTTAATAATATTAGTAAAAAAGGAGGAAATTTTATGGAGAATAAAAAGAAGGAAAATCAAGTTGATAACTTAATGAATTTAGTAGAAAGGCATACTAGGACAGAAAGACATCTAGAACAATATTCAGAAATTGGAGACAAAGATAGTAAAAATAGAGCAAGAGAAAAGCAAGAAGTTAGAGAAGAAGAAATGCAAAACTTGAAAGGTAAAATAATAAATGAAAATGAAACAAAAATTGAACAGGTAGAAAATTTAGTAGATAACTACAAAAGTACACAATGTTATATGGAGGACAATTATGAAAAAATACCTGAAGAAAGACTAAAAAATATGCAATACAAACAAAACAATAGGAAAGAACAAATAGAAAGTTTATCAAAAAATATTTATAATGATAAAAAATAAAGTCAAGACACCACCTAACTGTAAGATGGTGTCTTTGTTAACTTTAAGGTTATAAAATATTTTTTTACTTTATAAAAAATTATGATATTTTAAATGATTTGTAGAAAATCTAATATTAGAGTAATTGCTTTTATCTTAATTTTATGATATATTATAAAAAAAATAAAGGATAAGATAAATTACAGAAATAGAAAAACGTGGTATGCCTTCAAGAAAGAAGCTTAATATAAGAATAATCCAATAAAAAAGAGGGAAAATATGGAGCAACAGTACATTTTAGAAAACGCAAAGTCATTTAAACCAGTACATATATTTGAATGTGGACAATGCTTTAGATGGAACAAAGAAGAAGATGGAAGCTATACAGGAATATTTAAAAACAATGTCATAAATGTAAAGCAGGAAAATCAAAACATAATATTTTCAGGAAACTGTAGTGGAAATATAAAAGAAATATGTATAGAGTATTTTGACTTAAACGCAAACTACGAAGAAATAAAAGGTAGGTTATCTAAAATAGATAATTATTTAAAAAATAGCATAGAGTATGGCGACGGTATTAGAATATTAAAGCAAGATTTATGGGAAACGCTAATATCTTTCATAATATCTGCAAACAATAATATTCCAAGAATAAAAACAATAATAGAAAGAATTTCAAAAGCATATGGAGACAAAATAGAATTTCGAAGGAAAGATTACTATACATTTCCAACTCCTGAAAAACTTAAAAAAGTAGGAATAGATGATTTTAGAAACTTAGGACTTGGATTTAGAGACATTAGAGTATATGAAACAGTAGGAAAAACCTTAAGAAATGAAATAGACTTAAACAAATTAGAAAAAGAAGAAAGCGTAGAAACTCTAAGAGAAAAACTACTAGAAATTCCAGGAGTGGGACCAAAGGTAGCAGATTGTGTTATGCTATTTGCTTTGAAAAAATATGAAGCTTTTCCAGTAGACGTATGGGTAAGAAGAGTAATTTCTGAATTGTATTTTGATAATCAGGAGCAAAAACCAAAAAAAATACAAGAATTTGCTAAAAAACAATATGGAAATTTAGCAGGACTTGCACAACAATATCTTTTTTACTGGAGAAGAGACATAGCATAAAGAACTTGCAAAGTGGGAACATTGCATTTATAATTATAATTTTAAGGGAGGAAATATGCCTGTAACTTGGCTAATAATGATAATAAGTATAATTTGTGTAATTATATGTTTAATATTACTATTAGGTAAAAAACTATGTGATATGGCAACGAAGACAGAAGTTACTCAAAAGTACTCAAACCTAATATTTACATCGGAACAAAAAGTTGATATGGAGAAAACAAATAATGAAGCCACAAAATGGCTTAAAGAAAATGCAAAAGAGGTTGAAATAATTTCTAAAGATGGATTAAGATTAAAGGGATATGAAATAAAGGTAAGAGAAAAGTCTAATATTTGGGTAATTACTGTACATGGATATATGAGTAAAGGTTCTGATATGGTAAAATATGCACAAAAATTCAACAGCTTTGGATACAACGCTTTAATCATAGATTTAAGAGCACATGGCAAAAGTGAAGGCGAATATATGGGAATGGGATGGCTCGATCATTATGATTTGGAAATATGGATAGATAAAGTAGTACATGAAAACGAAAATCCAAAGATAGTATTATATGGAATATCGATGGGAGCAGCAACAGTATCAATGGCAACAGGTGATGACCTTCCAAAAGAAGTAAAAGTATGTATAGCAGATTGTGGATACAGTTCAGTTTGGGAGGAATTTAAAGTCCACTTAAATAAAATCTTTCATATACCACCATTTCCGTTATTATATACAGCAAGCCTTATGAGTAAAATATATTTGGGATACAGTTTCAAAGAAGCATCAACAATAAAGCAAGTAAAAAAATCTGTAACACCAACTCTATTTATACACGGAACAAAAGATAAATTTGTACCTTTTTTTATGTTTAATGAAATATACAAAAATGCAAATTGTAAAAAACAAAAATTGGAGATAGAAGGTGCAGGACATGGAGAAAGTAGTGATAAAAATCCAAAAAAATACTGGCAAACAATACAAAACTTCATATACAAATATATAAGATGAAATGCTTATAAAGAGAGGAGAATAAAAAATGATACAAAATATAGAAACATATGTGCTTTTATTTACAATATATTCTATAATGGGATGGCTGATGGAGGTTGTATTAGGATTAATACAACACCATAAATTTGTAAACAGAGGTTTTTTAATAGGTCCATACTGCCCAATATATGGTTTTGGAGGAGTTGCAATAACACTTTTACTTGGAAACTTTATGCAAACAATGGAAAAAGTAAGTTTATTGGATAGCATATGGATTTCAACAATTGTAATAATGTGTATATGTGGAACACTTGAGTATGTAACAAGCTATCTAATGGAAAAATTATTTCATGCAAGATGGTGGGATTATCATAGATTTAAATTGAATATAAATGGAAGAATATGTTTAGAAACTTTATTACCATTTACAATTATAGGTCAAATTATATTAAGATATGGAAACCCTGTATTTTTAGGACTCATAGGTAATATAAACCAACCATGGCTACATATTATAACAATAATAATAATCTGTATCTTTGCAACAGATGCATCAGTTTCATATAACATAATACATTCATTCAAGAAAATATCGAACGAAGCAAAAGATAACACAGAAGAAATTACAAAAAAGGTTAAAGAAATCATAAGCAAAACTTGGAGAGGAAGAAGATTGGTATCAGCTTTCCCAAATGTTGATATAGATATAATTAGAGAAAGAATAAGAAAAAGAGTAGAAGAAAGCAAAGAAAGAATAGAAAAGAAAAAAGAAGAAATAGAAAAGATAATTGAAGAAAGAACAAAAAGAAAATAAGATTTAGATTTTCCATAAAAACTATTAACATTTAATTATGTGTTCAAATATAATGTAATTAAACACATAATTAAATTTTCATACAAGGAGAACAATATGAAGAAAGATTTTATAAAACTAATTATAAGTATAATATTTACCACAGTCGCATTTTTTATAAAGGAACATTGGATTAGAGTAGCACTATTCTTAATTGGCTATTTGTCAATTGGATATGAAGTAATATTTGAAGCTTTGAAAAACGTAAGAAAAAAAACTTTCGGAGAAGAATTTTTAATGAGTATAGCAAGCATTGGAGCATTCACAATAGGAGAGTACCCAGAGGCAATTGCGGTAATGTTATTTTTCCAAGTAGGAGAAATGTTTGAAGAATATGCAGAAGATAGATCTAAAAAATCGATAGAAAGTTTAATGAACTTAAAACCAGATACTGCAAATGTTAAAGAAAGAGAGAACATTGTAACAAAAACACCGGAAAAGGTAAAAATCGGAGATATTATTCTTGTTACACCAGGAGAAAGAGTACCTTTAGATGGTATAGTGGTGTCAGGGGAAGCTTTAATAGATACGTCTGCACTAACAGGAGAATCTGTACCAAGAGCAGTAAAAGTAAATTCCGAAATACTAAGTGGTGTAATTGATACAAATGGGGTTTTAGAAATAAAGGTTACAAAGGAATTTCAGGAATCAACCTTAAGCAAGATATTAAACTTAGTAGAAAATGCAGGGGAGAAGAAAGCACATACAGAAAAATTTATAACAAAATTTGCAAGAATCTATACCCCTATAGTTATATTACTTGCAGTACTTATATTGGCATTTCCAACCATTATACTAAAACAAGACTTGAATACTTGGCTATATAGAGCACTATCATTCTTAGTTGTATCATGTCCATGTGCACTTGTAGTATCAGTACCACTAAGCTTCTTTGGAGGGATAGGTGGAGCATCAAGAAGAGGAATTTTAGTAAAAGGAAGCAATTACTTAGAATTATTATCTAAATTAGAAACAATAGTATTTGATAAAACCGGAACACTAACAAAAGGTAATTTTAAAGTACAAAACGTAGAAGCAATAGAGGAGAAAGATGAACTACTAAAAATTGCAGCATATGTAGAAAGCTTTTCAAATCATCCAATAGCAAAATCAATATTAGAAAGCTATGGAAAGGAAATAAACAAACAAGAAGTAACTGAATACGAAGAAATTTCAGGAAATGGAGTTACTGCAAATATCAAGGGTCAGAAAGTACATTTAGGAAATAGCAAATTAATGAGCAAAATAGGAATAGAAATAGAAGAAAGCAAAACAGCTTCAACAATTGTATATATAGCAATAGATAGACGATATGCAGGCAAAATAGAAATTTCGGATGAGATAAAAGAAGACTCTACCAAGGCAATAGAGAAACTAAAAAATCAAGGAATAAAGAAAACTGTAATGCTAACAGGAGATAGAAAACAAGTAGGAGAAGAGGTTGCAAAAAAATTAAAGATTGATAAAGTATATACAGAGCTATTACCAACAGACAAAGTAGAAAAACTTCAAAAAATATTAGATAAAAAGAAAGGAAAAGTAGCATTTGTAGGAGATGGACTAAATGATGCACCAGCACTAGCAATGGCAGATATAGGAATAGCAATGGGTGGATATGGCACAGATGCTGCGATAGAAGCGGCAGACATTGTTATTATGACAGATGAACCATTAAAAATATGTGAAGCAATAAATGTTGCTAGAAAGACAATGAAAATATCAAAAGAAAATATAGTATTTGCAATAAGTTTAAAACTAATAGCATTACTACTAGTGTTCTTTGGAGTAGCAACAATGTGGGAGGCAGTATTTGCAGATGTAGGAGTAACAGTGCTTGCAACACTAAATTCTTTAAGAACGTTGAAAAAATAATTTTAAGACTTGCCTAAGCTTTATAGAAATTAAAATTCTTTAGTTGGTTTGTCTCACATCTAGTTCGTAGAAGTTCTTCCGTTCGAACTACTGCACTTGAAGAATTATATTTTTATAAAGCTTAAAATTTAATTTCTTTGCCTTCTAAATAATCCAAAATCCCACTATTACTTGTAAAATCAAATATTAATTTATATGAAGTAAGTTCTTGGGTCTTTTTATTAAACTTTTTGTTAATTTCATTTTTCCCGTATTTTCCATCTCCAATAATTGGAAAGCCAATATGAGCTAAATGTGCTCTAATTTGATGAGTTCTTCCAGAATAATCCAAAACAACCTCCAAAGTTGAAGTGTTGTCTTTTAAATTGCTTTCTATAACCTTATAAGAAGTAACAATTTTCTTATAACCTGTTTTAGGAACATCTGAAATATATACCATTGATTTTTTACTATCCTTAAATAAATATCCAACCAATGTATCAGACTTCTTTTTAGGAATGCCATAAACTAGGCATTTATAGTACTTTTTAATTTCCTTATTTTTAAACTTTTTAAGCAAAATATCTAAAGCCTCTTTATTTTTAGCAAAAAGAACCAACCCAGTTGTGTTCCTATCAATCCTATGACAAGGCTCAATAAAATTATATTTTTTCTGTAATAAAGAAGTTAAATTTTTTTCATTATCATTACAAACAACCTCAATTCCACAAGGTTTGTTTACAACTAAAATATTATCATCTTCATAAACAATATCAAAATCAACTTTTTTAAAAAGAAAATCATCTGAAATATAAACAACAACTTCATCATTTTCAAAAACCGTAACATTTTCTTTAGTTCGTACACTATTAATACGAATATCCTTCTGGCGAAGAGCTTTATTTAGCATATTTAGTGAAAGCTCTGGAAAAGAACTTAATATAAATGTATTTAATTTTTTACCATCATATTTTTTACTAACAATCAACTTTTTCATTATTAGACTCCTAACAATATAATTCAGAAATTTTATTACAAACTATTATACGATATTTTAGAGAAAAATGGAATAGATATAAAAACAAATTAATACAAAGAGTGTAATATATATATCTTTTCTCAACTATTTTGCACTTAGTTCATTTAATCTTAGGTATTGTAATTAAATGCACATTGCAGACATAAAAATATAGACACGTAAATTTAAAAATCAATAAATTTCTTGTGTAAATTTCTTTTAACCACTGTCAATGATTTTTGAAAATGTCCCAAAAATTTTTAAACATAAGCCCTAAAAA
>OLNZ01002690.1_pt1 | contig 10443 bp, 9 predicted proteins | sample 1672981 | NCBI WGS metagenome assembly OLNZ01 (sample SAMEA3136743, study PRJEB25190) | human gut metagenome | biome: human gut; feature: human-associated habitat; material: faeces | place: Austria | collected 2013
ACGAGCAACTGTTTAAAATGACAGCAGAGAAGATCGTGGTCTCCAAGGAACACGACATCACCTTCTGCCTGCACAACGGACTGAAACTGACGGAGAGGGGAGGCGGACAGGATGCAGTGGCACATGCCAATCGGCTATAAGGTTGTGGATGGAAAAATTACCATCTGTGAAGAGCAGAGAAAAATTGTGGAACAGATATTTACAGACTATGACAGCGGGGTGGCGGCAGGCAGGATCGCCCAGAACCTGAAAGGGAGAAACATATGCAATGCAAAAGGGAAAGTGTCCTGGACCCACGCATCCATCGGCAGGATACTGGAAAACCCAAGCTACCTTGGCACAGACTACTATCCGCAGCTCATAGGAGAGGAACTGTTTGAGAGAGTCCAGTGCAGACGGGAAAAGGTGAGGACAGAGCTTGGAAGGGCAGACCACAGGCCCGGCAGGGATGAGAGAATCCTCTTCGGAGGTGTCATCTGGTGTGCAGAATGCGGGGCAGTATGCAGCCATATCCAGCCGAGCCACAAAAAAGAGCGTGGCGGCACTGCCAAGTGGAAGTGCAAGAGTTATGTGACTGGCAGAGCAAAAAACTGCAGGAACAGTTTTATTACAGACGGGCAGGCAAAGCAGGTGTGTGTGGAAGCCATCAATGCAGTGATACGAAACAAAGGCCTGCTCCGGGTACACAGGCAGGAGGAAAAGGTCAGCCCTCAGTACCGGGTTCTGGAGCGGAACCTGCAGCGGATGAAAGAAGAACAGGAACGCACAGAAACAGACCTGATGAAATTGCTCTATGAAAGGGCAGAGGAACGATACCAGACGCTGGAGGTCAGGGATGGGGAGTTCCGGACAGAGGAGATCAAAAACATCCTTGCAGGAAAAAAGGAACTGGAAACATTTGATGAAAATTTATATAGAAAAATAATCGCACGTATCTGGGTGCATGGCGGAAACATGGCAGAAGTGGAGTTTATCAATGGGAGCCGTGTCACAGCCGGATATAAGGATTAGGAGGGAGAGCAGATGGCAGAAACAGCAAAAAAGATCAGCATGATACCTGCCAAGGTACAGTATGACCGGAATGTGAAACTGTCAGAGAAGAAAATGAAGGTCGCTGCCTACTGCCGTGTCAGTACGGAACTGGAAGAGCAGGACAGCAGCTATGAGGCACAGGTGGAGTATTATACCAGCAAGATATCGGAAAACGAAAACTGGAAAAATGCCGGCATCTATGCGGATGACGGAAAGAGTGGAACAAACACCAAAAAGAGGGCAGACTTTAATGTCATGATACAGGATGCCCTTGCAGGAAAGATCGACATGATCCTTACAAAGTCGGTCAGCAGGTTTGCGAGGAACACGGTAGACTCGCTGGTGACCATCCGAAAACTGAAGGAAAAGAACGTGGCGGTGGTGTTCGAGAAAGAGGGGATCAATACACTGGAGGGAACCGGCGAAATCCTTATTACCATCTTGAGCAGTCTGGCACAGGAGGAGAGCCGCAACATCAGTGAGAACATCCGCTGGGGAGTCGTGAGGAAATTTGAAAAAGGCAAGGTCATCGTAAACTGCACAAAGTTCATGGGATACACCAAAAACGAGGATGGTGACCTGGTCATCGTACCCGAAGAGGCAGAGATCGTAAAGCTGATTTTCCGGCTTTATCTGGAGGGCTACAGTACCGGGAAGATCGCAAAGCATCTGGAAGAGCAGGGAATCAAGACCGCCACAGGGCAGGACAAATGGCATTCCACGGTAATAGACAAAATGCTCCGCAATGAAAAATACATGGGAGATGCATTACTGCAGAAAACCTATACGGTGGATTTCATGACAAAAAAGAAAGTCAAGAACACTGGAATCGTACCGCAGTATTATGTGGAAGATGACCATGAGGCGATTATCCCGAAGGAGCTGTTCTACAGGGTACAGGAAGAGATGATGCGGAGGGCATCCTTATGCAAGGCGGCTGTCACCTGGAAGAAGAACCAGAGGAGCAGGTATTCCTCCACCTATGCACTGACCGGCATGCTGATCTGCGGAAAATGCGGGCAGGAGTACCGGAGAGTCACCTGGGCGAGAAACGGGAAAAAGAAAGTTGTCTGGAGATGCAGCAACCGATTGACTAACGGAGTGAAGAAATGCGGGGAATCCGAGACACTCGAAGAGAACACATTAAACAGGGCGGTGATGGAAGCCATCCACAGGATCACGAGTGATGATATGGAATTTATGGAAAACTTCCGGCAGAACATCATCCATGTCATCGGGAACTACAGCACCGCAAAAGAGTCTGAGGAATACGAAGAAAAGATAAAAGAAAAGCAGGAAGAGATGGTGGCACTGATCGCGGAGAATGCAAAGACCGGTTCCTACACACCGGAGTTTGATGAACGCTACCGAATCATAGCAGAAGAAATCAATGCCTTAAAAGAGGCACAGAAAACAGCCAGAAACGAGAAACGGATGGCTGACAGTTATGAACAGAGAATCCAAGATATCGACCATTACTTAAGCACAAGCACCTGCCAGATACCGGAGTTCGACAATGACCTTGTGAGACGGCTGATCTCCACCATCAAAGTGGAATCCAGCGAGAAACTGCTGATACAGTTCCAGTCAGGCATAGTCATGGAGCAGGAGATTCGATATGAGTAAGGCTGCGGCAGGAATGGCAGCAAGTAAATAGGAAACGTTGTTCCTGCCAGTTTATGGTAAGAATAAAATGCCCGATGATCCGGGCGTTTTATTGTTGGCATAAAAATAGGAAACAAATGCAGAACAATAGGAACAGAAAAGTGTGCAATAGGGAAATAAACGGAAGAACGATTATAGAAAGAAACACAAGATTGTGTGACAGGAGAGGAGGAGAAAAGCGTATGAATTATGAGCAACTGATAGAAGAACTGAGGGAGGAAATGTTACAGCTTGTAAACACCAAATGTGATGCACTGCTCCAGATGTACCGGAGTGGCGAGGTGCATACAAGTGTGAAAGATACGATCCGGGAAAGCAGCCTTATCACAGTGTCCCCGGCAGAACTGAAAGGGAAAAGACCGCTGGCAGTCCAGTTCGCACCGGGAGAATGGATAGAGACACCTACATGGAGAAAGGTGGCACAAAGGATTTTGCAGACCTGTAATGAACAGCCGGATATCCATGAAAGATTTATGGAAATGTGTGGAAAAGTAGCCGGACGCTGGAGGACGATCCTTGGCAGTTCACCGAAAGAAATGGATGTACCGATAAAGGTGGATGAGGAACTTTATTTTGAGGGAAAATTTGACACCGAGGCGATGTTAAACATGTTAGAGAAAAAAGTGCTGGAACCGGCAGGGGTTGATTACAGCAGCATTAAAATCCGGTATATGGGAAAAGGGCAGGAAGCAGCGAAAAATATAGAGCATGTACCAGAGCAGGATGCTTTGGAGCATGAGGAGCAGGAACAACATGCACCGGTGCAGACAATGTGAAAAATGATTGTATAAAAGAAACGGGTAGGTTATAATATAGGTGTGGTCAGATGCCTTTTTGGGGATGACTATATCTGTTGCAAAAAGGAGGAAGGCCAGTGAATACAGAATTGAAAAATGCAGTGAAAGCAACAGACAAGGATGCACAGTATGATACGAGTGCAAAGCGTCTGTTAGGACAGAAGAGCATACTGGCACATATACTGGTAAAAACAGTTGATGAGTTTAAGGGCATGAATCCCAAGGATGTGGTTGACTGCATCGAAGGGACACCACATATCAGTACGGTACCGGTAGAGCCTGGACTCACAAATGCAGCCAGCGAAAAAAATGGTGAGAGGCTGGTCGGTTTCAACACAGAAAATGAAGAGATCAATGAAGGTCTGGTAAGATTTGATATCGTTTTTTATGTGCGCATGAAAGATGGATTGTCACAGATTATCATAAATGTAGAAGCGCAGAAAGACGAGCCGACGGGATACGAGATCTTAAACCGGGCAATCTTTTATGTGAGCAGACTGATCTCATCACAAAAAGAACGTGATTTTGAAAACTCCAGCTACGATGACATTAAGCGGGTATATTCGATCTGGGTATGTATGAACATGGAAGAGAGCAGCATGAGCCATGTGCATCTCACAAAGGAAGATTTGATCGGTTCCTATGAATGGAAGGGAAATCTTGACCTGCTGAATATCATCATGCTTGGACTGGCAAAGAATCTGCCGGAACATGATGAGACGTATGAACTGCACCGTCTGCTGGGAGCATTGTTATCTAAGGAACTTACAATAGATGAAAAACTAAACATAATTGGAAATGAATACGATATTCCTATTGAGGAGAACTTCAGGAAGGATGTGAGCGTTATGTGTAACTTGAGTCAGGGAATAAAAGAAGATGGTATTGCAATTGGAGAGGCAGGACTCATTATGAAAATGTATAAGAATGGTTTTACAGCAGAGCAGATAGCCTCAGCCACAGATAAGGATATAGAAGAAGTGAAAGCGATTATTGCAGGGAAGGAACCTGCACTTGCATAGTTCTTTTACAGTAGCAGGAAAACAGTTTACTGCGAATAAAATGGTTGGAACCAAGCCTCCGAGTCTATAATAGATTTGGAGGTTTCTCTTTATATGTCCTGTGTAAAATTTTTGCGAAAAGAATAAATGTGATATAATGTATGAAAAGTTACAAAAATTACAAACTAGTTTATTGGTAAAAAATGATTCAAGTAGAGGATGAAAAAATGATTTTTTTGGATGCAAATGCCTTTTATTCATATTATGGAAGAAGCAAATTAGGAATGACATCAGAACCTGTTGACGAAGAACGTTTAAAAAATATTTAGAACAACAGAGAGAAAAGAGTCTTCCGACTTCGGTATATATTGAGATAATGACACACTTTAGAAATAATCCAAAAGTGTTACAAAATTTACTTGAGTTTAGGTATGCGAAGGGGTTGCCACTTTTTAATAATATTCCAGACTATGTTGTGAGTGAAGATGAAATTACCAGTGTTGCATATATGGATCAAGCAGCTCTCAAAAATTATGCGGATAGATTATTAAAGAGCAAAATTCAAATTGAGAGTAAATTCACACTTTTATTTTTTGAAATTACAAAAGATTTATATGCTCATTACAAATTAGAGATGACAGATGGACTGTCACAAAAAAACAAAGATGCTATATTGGGGTATATTGGAAGAGTTGCATATAAGGAATATCAAAATTTATTAGAGGAAAGAATTAAAGTAGAACTGCAGTCAGGGTATGATGAAAACAAAGAGAAAAAAGTACTCAAGGATTTTTATATCCAAGAATTGAATGAAGCATGTGTGCTTACTAATATTATTATTCAAGGATGTGTTGCTTGCAAACAGGACAAGGAGGATATTATAAGTATTGTACAGCAGACATATCAAAAAAGTATTGAAAGTGGTTTGGATGGAAATACGGGAACAATGCCGTGTATAGTAGATACCTTGGCAACAGACCAACATTTCCTAGATATAGCGAAAGTAAAAGTGTCAGAGATGTTTAAAAAAGGAAAATATTCTGCTACACAGAGAAGATATCTTCGGGATGTAATGTTTACATCATGGTTTGAAAGAGGAAAAAAGTTAGACAAGAATGATATTTTTGATATGCTTTGTGTTGGATGCCTAGATCATATAGATAAAACCAAGAATGCGTGTGTTTTAATAGATTGTGAACTTCCTGAAAAATTAACTCTCACTTCTGAATGACAATGCTGCGCAACTCCAGAACTGTTGATTTTAAGCCAAAATCTATCAATTTTTGTAGTCATTTTTTGAGAATGGTGATATAATAATAGAGAGTTAATTAACTCTCGTTAGGAGGGCGCCATGTATCTAGATTATGAGGTCAAGATTCCGGATTCCAGACACGGAATCACCAGAAAAACAATTCGGGGAATAACCTATATTTACTACGCTTACGACCGCAAATACAGTCCGGATAAAAGATATAGAGGCGACTCTCGATGAAGATGCAGAGCAAGAACGTAGAATGGATATATTTATGTGCAATGTTCGTGATATTGAAGCTTCATTTAGAACCACTATGGAAGAGAATATTATTGTAGAGTTAAAGGCACCAAAGGTTATCTTGTCAAAGAAAGTATTAAGACAAATCGAAGACTATATGGATTTTGTAAGAAAGCAACCTAATTTCAATAGCGAGTACAGAAGATGGAAGTTTATTGCCGTTTGCAAAGAAGTAGATGAGGATGTAAAAGGCAGATACAAGACATTTGAAGACAAAGGGAAAATTGGATTGGTTATACAAGTAGAAAATTACGAGGTCTATGCATTAACGTGGGATGATGTTTTCAAGAGTTTTGAATTAAGACATGCGCCTTTGTTGAAACGATTGAACTATGACAGAGAGAAATTAGCTAAAGAACTTATGAAAGAAATTGAAAACGAAGAAGGACGTGATAAAGTAAATGCATTAACTAATATTGCAATTGGTAAGATTGGTGATGTAAGTTAAGGGTCATTTTAATATGTTTACAGCAGGCGCTGATGTGCTAAGCTGTTATATAAGCGATAGGCTCAGATTTCTGTGAGTGAATCTGAAATTTTGTGCATAAACTGAATATTCCGGATTAGATTCCATCAGTTGTCCGGTGATATGGAAATCACTTTTAGATTTACTTTTGTGCATACAGAATCATAATTTCTATGAGAATATTAGTAAAGGATGCTACGCACCGCAGATGCGGCAGGGCCTTGACTAATATCCCCATAGAAATGGACAAGTAGTCAAGCACAAAAAGGTGATTTCCGAGTACTGGAACTCCGATTTCCAAATTTCCGGACTTGCGATTTTGAGTCGCAAGAATATTCATAAACTTATCAACACATTAGTGGTTTCATGCTGTCAACATATAAAATTGAGTAAAAACCTTTGAGAACTGACTGTACTGCCGTCCGCGGGAGAAATCCTGCGGGCGTTTTTTATTACAATTCCAAGAAGTCTATTGACAATATCATCTACATCATGTAGAGTATATTTATCTACATGATGTAGATAAAAGGAAGGAGGAATCATATATGCCTACAATGGGAGTACTTGAGTCCCGTTTTGCGGATATTATTTGGAATCATGAACCGTTGGCTTCCAGAGATCTTATTAAAATGGCAGAAGAGGAGTTGAGTTGGAAGTCAACCACCTCCTATACTGTTCTAAAGAGATTGTGTGAACGAGGCATTTTTCAGCTTCATGACAAAATGGTTACTTCGCTAATATCACGAGAAGAGTTTTATGGAATGAAAAGCGAGCAGTTTGTCGAGGAAACTTTTGACGGCTCTCTTCCCGCGTTTATAGCTGCTTTTGGCACACGAAAAAAACTATCAGATGAAGAAGTCGAAGAACTAAAAAAACTCATTGACGGATTGAGGAGGTGATTTTATGTTCTTCTATACATTTTTACCCAAACTATTAAATATGAGTCTTACTGCAAGTGTGGTTATCGTATTGGTTTTGCTACTTCGGCTTCTTCTTAAAAAGGCTCCGAAGGTTATCTCATATGCACTTTGGGGAATTGTCCTTTTTCGACTGATATGCCCTGTATCTATTGAATCCAGTTTTTCGCTGTTCGGTTTACTTGATACTCCTGTTGCTGAAAATGGCACAATGGCAAGTCGTATCGAGTATGTTACGAACGATATTGTTCATACAGAGTATCCTAATATTGTGCTGCCAGTTCCCGGTTTTGATGATGCAATTAATAATACTTTGCCTCAAGGGGAGGAGCAACTAAGAGCTGACCCACTTGAGGCACCGATAGCAATTGCTACCTATGTTTGGATGGTAGGTGTCATCGGAATGGGTATCTATGCGGCAGTATCTTACAAACGGCTTCGGAGAAAGCTAATCACTGCTTCGCCATTACGGGAAAACATCTATCTGGTAGATGATATTACATCGCCGTTTGTCATGGGGTTATTTAAACCTAAGATTTATCTTCCATCCTCTGTAGAAGAACAGGAGCAGTCCTATATTCTGATGCACGAGCAGCATCATATCTGCAGATTTGATTATATTATAAAAGCTCTGGCTTTTGTTGTATTGTGTATCCATTGGTTTAATCCCTTGGTATGGATTGCTTTCATCCTTGCTGGTAGGGATATGGAAATGAGCTGCGACGAGGCTGTGATAAAGAAAATGGGAGATTGTGTTCTGGTAGATTATACAGCATCGCTATTAAGCCTTGCTACTGGTAAACACATCATTGCCGGTACGCCGCTTGCCTTTGGCGAGGGCGACGTCAAGGGGCGAATCCGTAACTTGGCAAACTGGAAGAAGCCTGCTTTTGGGATAATCGTAGTGGCGGTTGTTTCATGTGCGATTTTTGCGGTCTGTTTGTTAACGAATCCTAAGCAGGAGAGTTTCAGACTTAGAATTATTATACCTGCCGGTAGTCAGGAGACCGTTGTATATGCCGATGAGGAGATATCCCCTCTGGGAAACTACATTACGGTAACCGCCGATGAAGGTCTTGGAGACACGCAAGTTTCTCTAAAACCAGTACAGGTGAGAACAGAAACAGCCTACGATGAGCCTGCTTATCTTACCCCTGGTATGCCTGTGAAAATGGATGCGGAAAAAAGTGGCTGGTTCAAAATTGGTGTGAATGTGCAAAATAATACGGATGAGGATAAAATTGTTTATGTGAATGTAGATAATATTGAAGTAAGAATAGAAAGTACAATCTTGGATGATATAGAACAATACAGGACTGACTATATTGGCGATGCTCCAAAAGTCTCCTCAATTGCGCAGCTTCTCTCTTATCCAAAGGATTTCCGATATTCATCAATAGAGCTTAAGACCCAGACGAAGCCTTACGAACTCATTGTTTATCTTACTGGCAATGATCCTGTACAGAAAAAGGATTTTGATCTTTGCGCAGCTACCGCTTTTGATCTAATCGGAAATATGGATGTTATTACTTTTTGTAAAGTAGAAACTGGTGAAACTATCGCGTCTTTCGTGCGATCAGATTTCGATAAAGTAGAAGTATATGATCTTGATACTGCGATCAACCAGGCAATTTTGGAGCATTTCTCCGACGAGAATACGGACGGTCTAATCCATGTAGAAAGTCATGTGCTGCTTGCAAACGAGGCCATAAGCGGTACCCCGATGGTTGGTGAAGATACCCACATAGAGGAAGAAACCGTATATCTTCTGGTTCTTCATGAAATCTATAGTACCTATGGCGGCACTTTAGAATCCGTTGGCGGGAGCTATATTCCCACTGCCATTACTTTCGAGGTCCTTGATTCGGGAGAGTATACGTTGAAGGAATATTGGGAACCAAGAGACGGAAGTTATTATACAGACGATATTCGGGATAAATTCCCCGGTGCTGCTGCGGATGATGCGCTGAACGATCAGGCGTATATCGAAGATTTGCAGACACAGAATTACAGTAAGGCACTGGCATGTCTGCATAGTGCGGGCAGTCTGGATACGACGATTGAAAAATTGCTGGATACCATCATGGCTTCTCCGACTGCCTCCTCCAATCCCTCCGATTACACGCAGGCACATGAACCCGAATATCAGGAACTGCTGAGCTACGGGGAATACACCCTCCGGTATTGCTTCTCAGAGTTTTTGCAGGGAGGGCAGACTGAACTACGTGGACAGATTATGGCGTTAATCTGTCAGAATATTATGCTTACATGGGGAGAGGGGTACGCCATTGACCAAGATCTCGTCACTGGACAGGATTGGTTTGATGCTTTCAAACGGCGCGCAGAATCGCTTGACAAACAGTATAGTGATGAGGATATGGAAAAATATTATCCGGGAAGTTGGCTTCTTTTGCAAATAATAAATGAATAAGAATTAAACCATCAGGGCATTATCAGCCAGAGGTTGTTCATAGCAAATTCTTTTATCTTTTTGCTCGGTTCATTGTAAGTGAATCTTGACAAAATCAAACAAATATTCTATATTTAACAACGGAGATTCTATACACAAAAACAGAAAATATGAATACACAAACAAAGCTCAAACCCGTGTGGTTTGGGCTTTTTCCAATTTTATATGAACTCTGAGAACAACAATTTGCAAAAAGTCAATTATCACTTTTTAAAAGTTTTTGGACAGAAATTTTCAAAAAACGGTTTATGCAATACTAACAAATTTTTGGGAAAGAAATAGTCTCGCAAACCTTATGTGTTTACAGAGCAGGGAGTATATATGCTTATGACAGTTTTGCACGGCGAGCTTGCAATTAAACAAAGCCGTGCACTTGTGAAGACTTTCAAGAAAATGAAAGATTACATTTTAGAAAATCGAGATCTTATAGGTCAGCGGGAAATTCTTCAGTTAAGCATGGAAACTGCTAACAACAGAATAGAAATTAGCAAAATCAACTCAGATATGATATCTCTTGAAAAGCAGATTTCAGATGTTGCAGAA
>OLNZ01002693.1_pt1 | contig 10432 bp, 9 predicted proteins | sample 1672981 | NCBI WGS metagenome assembly OLNZ01 (sample SAMEA3136743, study PRJEB25190) | human gut metagenome | biome: human gut; feature: human-associated habitat; material: faeces | place: Austria | collected 2013
TTTTTATATTACACTTCGGTCAGTCGTTATTCGCTGTTTATGGAATTACTTCGATAAAGCTGCATTGATGAGAATTATAAATGAAAACGTTTCGGACGGGTGTCCGTTGTTTTCATTTATAATTCTCACTCAATCAGCTTTTCAAAGACCCCATAGCGTAGACTGCCTGACCAAGTGCAATGCCGCCGTCGTTTGGCGGTACCAGGCGATGTCTCAATACTTTAAAGCCCTCATTCTGCAGTCCTTCATCCACCATTTTCAATAACAGCTGATTTTGGAAGACACCGCCGCTTAATGCTACTGTACCCCGTCCGCTTTCTTTTCTGGCTTTTTGGCAGGCCACTATTATTTCTTCTGCCAGTATCCAATGGAAGAAATAGGCCAGTTTTTCTGTATCTGCGCCTGCAAGTCTGGCTTCCGCAATGGTTTTCACCAAAGCACCTGTGTTCAGGACTGCCTTCACCTGTTCCGGCTTATTTATTTCTGTGGATTCCGATTCCTTATTATCTATGCATGCGGCTAACGGAAATTGCTTCCGCATCTCATCCATCGCATGCTGAAGATCAACCGCGTTTTGATGTTTTTTCTCATACGCTTCCGCTGTAAATTCCAATGCCATGGATGCCTCGCCTTCAAATGTTGAAGCCTTCCGGATTCCCAAAATGGCACTGACACCGTCGAATAATCTGCCGGCACTGGTGGACATCACCGCATTAATCTTCCTGTCCGCCATGGCCATCTGAACTTTGGCATCCTGTACACTGCACAGATTCAGTTTCTCAATCATTGTCATGGCTGCTGCACGGTCTTTCATCTGTCCGTACAGCATGGAAACGGCAATTCGCCATCCTTCCCTGGAGGATGCATCACCGCCGATCTGAAGGAATGGTGTAATACATCCAAACCGCTGAAATGCCTTATAATCTGCCAGAAGGATTTCGCCGCCCCAGATGGTGCCGTCCATGCCATAACCGGTTCCGTCAAAGGAAACTCCGATAACCGGTTCCTGACAGTCATTCTCGGCCATGCAGGATAAAATATGCGCATAATGATGCTGCACTTTGATCACCGGCAATCCCGAGTCTTCCGCGATCATGGTTGAATTATATCTTGGATGCATATCACTGACCACCACCGGCGGTTCCACTTCAAGCAGCGTCTCCAGACGTCCAATGGTCTCTCTCAATGCATTCACCGTTCGCAGATCTTCCAAATCCCCCACATACGACGACAGATAGAATCTTCCGTCCACGCCGATGCAGAAGCTGTTCTTCAGTTCTCCGCCCACGGCCAGAACCTGGCCTTTCCAAGGTGCCGACACCATCACCGGCAGAGGTGCATAACCTCTGGAGCGCCGGATCATATAAGGTTCATCCTTGAAATAATCCATTACCGAATCATCAGCACGGATCCTGATCTTGCGATTGTGAGACAACATGCAATCACACAGATGAGATAATTCAGCGATTGCATCATTGTCATCTCTGCAAATCGGCGCTCCTGATGTGTTGCCGCTGGTCATCACCAGATAATCCGGCATCTGAATGCCATCATCATAATCAAAAATCAACAGCTGTACCGGCGCATACGGCAGCATCACACCGATTTTCGGATTGCCCGGCGCCACAGACGGACAGATCTGACTGTCAGCTTTGTCCAACCGCTCCAACAGCAAAATCGGCTTCTGATGGCCGTCCAGGACTTCCTCCTGTACCTCAGTCACCTGACATTCCTTCCGAACTGCCGACATATTTCGCGCCATAATGGCAAATGGTTTCATCGGCCGGCGCTTCAATTCACGAAGTCTCGCAACCGCTGTCTCATTGGTGGCATCACAGCAGAGATGGAAACCACCGATTCCCTTAATCGCCGCAATGCCGCCCGAGGCGATCACTTTTCTCGTATAGGTGATCGCTTCACGGCCTCTTTCGTCACGGCCGATCAGATAAACCTCCGGCCCGCAGTCATTGCAGCACACCGGCTGGGCATCGAATCGTCTCGACTCCGGATTGTTGTATTCCTCCGCACACTCCGGACACATCGGAAATTCCTTCATGCTGGTCCGTTCTCTGTCATAAGGCAGCGCATTCAGGATCGTCAGCCTCGGCCCACAGCAGGTACAATTGATAAAAGGATGAAGATAGCGTCTGTTGTTCGGATCATACAGCTCCTCTTTGCATTCATCACAAATGGCAATATCCGGTGAAACAAAAATCTCTCCCTTTGTCTTTTCACTTTCTATAATCTCAAACCCGTCAAATTCAGGGCTATTATCAAGATGTTCAACATTTATCTTCAAAATAGCCGCACGCTTCGGCGGTCGTTTCTCCAAATCCTCAAGGAAGCCATCCACCTGTGCTTTCGTCCCCTGTGCAAAAATCTCCACATAAGGCCCTTTGTTGCAGACGCTTCCGTGAATGTGATTTTTAACCGCATGACGACTCACTGTCGGACGAAATCCAACGCCCTGCACAATGCCGTAAACACGAATCTTTCTTGTCTCTGTCTGATTCATCAGCATGCGCCTCCTAATTTGCCTGAAACAGCAAAATGCCGGATGCCGATGAACTGTCCATCAAACTTCGGAAGCATCGACTTCATACAGTCATCCGCAATGACCACATCCCACTTGCTGTCCGCTGCCAGTTCTGTGAAATCATCTTCTTCCTTCAGATAAACATCATCTTCTTCGCAAAGTTCCGGTTTCATATCAAACCAGCTGCAGACCTTCACTTCTGATGCCCCGCGTATCTTTAATTCCTCACGAAGCGCATTCGCCATCACCTGCTGATGCACAATTAATACCTTTTTGCCTGTATAATCAGCCTCCGGCAGCATGGTCTTCACCAAAGGATAACCGACAACATACGGTGTTCCGAACTGTTTTTGAAGATATTTGGCCGTTTCCAGGGCAGATGGTGAAACAACCAGGTTATATTCCGCGGAAGCTGCCTGCTTCACCGCATCCAGGCCATCACCCATGCCATAGCAAACAGCCTTTTTACCATCGGCTGCAAATATCTGCCGTAATTGGTCACCTGCGGATAAATCACTCAGATCCTGCGGTGTTGCACCGATAATGCCGACTCTGCCCTTTTCCACAGACATCTCATCCACCACAAACTTCTTAAAAAGTGCCAGCCAGGCCTTTTCCTGACCTCTATCATATAAATCCATGCCATTCGTATCAATGGTCAGCACCGGAAGTCCTGTCTTCTTCTCCGTCATACGGCCCAGTGCCTTGTAATCCGTGCCGATCACCGCCGGCACCGGCGTACCGATGATCGCTGCAAAAGATACATCCAGTTTCTCAACTGCCGATGTCAACTTTGCTACCAACCGGTCATCCCTTCCGAGAATGGCATCCATATCTCTCAGCCCGGCACTGAAAATAGCACTTTTCCTTGAGAACCATCTTGGTTCATCAAATCCGCAGACATTGCCGACACAGCCTCCCGCATCACAGATCACAAGAATACCGCCCAGTTCATACAAAACGGAGACAGCCCCCGACTGATCCGGTGCAAAAGGTGTCAGATATTTTCTTAATCCCTTCATGGCTGTTCCTCCCATCTATTCTCTGCTTCTGTCAAAGCCTCAAACAATCTGCGAACCCCTGCATAGCCATAAGGCTGTCTGTCCTGATTCCACATGACATTCGGGCAGTTCTGATGATAATAAGCTGCATCCTTGCCAATGGCCATATTCACACCTGAATTCTCACCATCATAATACAGCATGGTCGGTTCCATGTTGGAATAAACTCTCGTCTCAGGGCTTATAGCCGCCAGCTGCTTGATATAAATAAAGTTCTCAGCGGTGATGGTGCCGTAAATCTCAGGCACCTTAAATCCGTATCGTACCAATGCCAGGGAAAGTTCGAAAGCATCGCCGTTCATACATTCCCCGACCGCAAAAGAGGCCTCCGGATACTGCACCCTAAAGGCATCCACTGCCTTCTGTGCGCTTTCTGCCGCTGCCTGATCATCAAAAGTCACCCCCAGCACCTTGCCGAAGGCTCTGTACTGGCTGCCGATCTTGTCAATCTGATACAATCGGGTCAGTTCGATAAAAGGAATCTTCAATCTGTCATGAAAATCTTCCGCCGCAAATCTCGCCTCCGGATGCAGCACCAGATTGAAATTAGCTTCCGACATGGTCTGATATTCCTCATAATCCCTGCATGCAGAAATCTCATGAATGGTCTTCACGCCTGCCTGATGCAGCAGATCATATAGCTCACAATCATCCACAAGGGGTGAAAAAAAGCCCAGCAGATTCACTACATTTCCCTTTTTCTTACGCGGTTCAAGCAGAGAATACAAAGACTGGCGAACATGTACCATCGGCGGCTTTCTGCCTTCACGGGTCAACGCATACATATAACATGGTCTCACAGGAAGACCTGCCGCCTCCTCGGCTTTTCGACAGACTCTCTCCATGTCTGTTCCCAAAAGTGCATCCACACAGGTAATGCAGATCATCACAACTGACGGCTTCTTCTCAAGGCTGTCACAGATCTCTTTCACTGCTTTCGGTATCTTCTTCAAATGACGCCCCGTAACAATATCCGTCTCGTCCATCATCAGATAAAAGAACCGCTGATCATATTCTCTCATAGAACTGATCAATGATGTATTTCTGCCGCAGCATCCCGGTGCCACGATCAGCATAATAGAATCAGGGATTGCCAGCCCTGCACGCTTGACGCCAAAACCTTCCGCACCCGGTGAATTAAAGGCCAGCGTAGCTGGAGAACTGTATATTAAATGTGCGCCGGAAATAAACTGCGGCGGGATATTCTCTCTTCCCATTGCCGCCAGCTCACCGACTGTACAAAAAAATGCATCCTGCATCATAATAAATTTCCTCCTCCGGATTTATTCGCCGTCCTGGGCTTTCTTCGCCTCATCTTCCAGAAGCAGATTGGCCAGATCAAAGAATCTCTGACTGATCTCGGAATCTCTGTCGCCTTCGATGACAGTCTTGCCCTGATCTTCATAGCGGATGATCTCATCACTTCTCGGAATCTCTCCCACAATCGGAATATGACTCTTCTCTGCAAAGGCCTGCACCTTCTCTGTCTCATTCTCCACATTGCGATGGTTCAGTACAATTCCGAAAATACGGGCATAGCTGCGATCTTCAAAATTTCTCACAGCGCTTGAAATATTATTGGCTGCATAAAGAGCCATCTTCTCACCGGATGTAACAATCAGTACCTTCTCCGCATAGCCCTCACGGATCGGTGCGGCAAATCCACCGCAGACAACATCACCCAGCACATCGTACAACACCACATCCGGCTTATACGTCTCAAATAACTTCAGATCTTCCAACAACTGAAATGTTGCAATAATGCCTCTTCCTGCACAGCCAAGTCCCGGTGTCGGGCCGCCAGTCTCAATACAAAGCACACCGCCGAACCCTTCCTTTGAAATATCCTCAAGTCGCTCCGGCTCTTCGTCTTCTTCTCTCATAAAATTCATCACTGGTCGAAGCGGTTCACCCCCAAGCAGATTGATCGTTGAATCTGCCTTCGGATCACATCCGATCTGAATAACCTTCTTCCCCATGGCCGCAAAAGCTGCTGCCAGATTGGAAGTAATCGTTGACTTGCCAATGCCGCCCTTACCATAAACTGCTACCTTCAGCATATAAACCTCCATATGGCCTTGAACGATGTATCAGATACATTGTTCCAAGGTTCTATATATAATAATAATTTCGTATTTTATTCAACAAAGAAAAAACTCCTTTATCTGACGGTAAGGGAGCTTCTAATTATGTATACGAGAAGATAAACTATCTTCCCGATAATTTCCAGTTTACTATTCCTGCTCGGATATTCCTTGCCGTCAGAGTATGCTTATATTCAATTGTCTTGAATTCTTTTTCTGTTGTGACATTCGAATAGAGTACCGTTCTCCCGGCAGTCATTTCGTCTGTCTTTTACGCATTATAGCATATAATTATCAATAATGTAACCCTGGTTTTATCTATTATGCTGTATACATCTATTATTCCTCCCATCGGCTTTTTTCATTCTCACAGATACCATTCCATTTACAGCCTCCGCAGATTTCTTTCCTCTTCCCTGTCACCAAAAGTTGATTCTGCACTTTTTCAGTAAAATCATCGAAGGCTAACTGCTCACCATCTGCCAGACCGCAGGCCTCCAGCACAGCGTTGTCATATTTCTCGACCAAAGTCAGATCTGTACACTGCCCTTCCCGATTATTCGGACAGGCAGAACAGATTTCATCTGTCCCTACATACAGCTGTACATCCATCCCTTTCTGCAATTCATCCAATACTTCTTTCATATGCGCCGAAAAACCATCACTGTAACCTTCACCTTTAAAATAAGCAAGGCACATACCATGATGCGGTCTCAATAAAACCGGCCGAGCCAGCTTCTGCTTGTCTTTCACTTCTGCCATTTTCTTTCTCTCTTTCTGCTTTTCCCTGCATGATTTTATGATTACTGCATTACAGCAGCAATCCGACAATTCCCACAACGATTAGAATCGGGAATGCCAGATAGATCAGACCGCCCACAACCAATCCGATCAGAATAACCGGAAGCAGGACAATCGTCAGCAGGAATTTTGAAATTCCCCAGGCAGCTTTAATACCAAACATCAACAGTTTTCCAAAAACCGCAAAAAAACAAATAATAAATAACAACGTTAACATATTCTTCTCCCCTTCTATCTCTCATAATAACGATTTTGAAATTTTCACTTATTTCAAATAACCGGCACAGATAAATTAGCCGTTGCTGTAATGCTATGCTTCTATTATAATAAAGAGAGCAATAAAAATAAACTTTGAACATATAGAAATAACACTGTTTATTTCTCCGTTTTGGAGTATAAACCATAAAGAGGGATTTTACAATGGGAAGACAATCGACAAGAGCAAACAAAAACATCTACCAGATCTGCCGTGAAGAATGTGAACTGACAAGAGAAAAGGCCAGTGAAATGATGACCGGTGTTTCTGCTTCACGAATTGAAAAAATCGAATACAATCTTCAGGATCCGACACCTTATGACATTGTTCAGATGGCTGACTGTTATAAACGACCGGATCTCTGCAATTATTATTGTTCCCACAAATGTGAAATTGGCTATCGCTATGTACCTGAAATCGAAATGTCCGAACTTTCAAGCATCATTTTGGAAACAATAGCCAGTCTGGATGAGATCAATCCACTCACAGGCCGTCTAATCCAGATTGCCCGCGACGGAAAGATCACAGATGATGAAATTAAAGATTTTGCATTTATCAGCCACAAGCTGGACAAAGTGTCTGTAGCCATTGATGCGCTGAATCTATGGGTTAACAAAACCGCCAGCGAAAACAACATCAATATTGATATGCTGAATATTGAAAAAGCGAAACTGGATAAATAATTGATACAGTGGGCTGTCCGCCATTTAACCCAATATAAATCACAAACAATGTACAAAACTCTGAATAAATGCTATGATATAAAAAGCATTTTTTGCCATATTTTGTTCTTAACATAAGGAGAGTTGATTATGTCCCACCAAAATCCCCCGGATGCCGCCCGGGTATCCCGGATTTTTTTCTATATTTTAATGTTTGCCATTCTAGGCTGGTTTACTTACATGCAGTTTTTCGGTGCCGATGAACGCCGACTGAATGTTAATTCAGATTCCATGATCTACACCGGTACTTTTACCTGGGAGAAGTCTGATGGAACCTCTGAAGAAATTACTGTCCCAGGGCGATATGATCTGCCTGTGGGTGAGACAATGGTACTTACCACACGTCTTCCGGAAGACTATCACGAGAATACCATGGCCATTCGTTCCTCCCTTCAGGATGTCAAATTCTATATCAATGGCACACTGCGCGCTTCTTACAACACCAGCGAGACACGACTGGCCGGCAAAAACTCTGCCAGCCGTTATATTTTCTGTGAGACTTCGGAGGCCGATGCCGGCAAAGAACTCCGCATCGAGCTGACAACCCATACTTATAATTATTCCGGTGTTGTCAATACGGTTCTCTGCGGTGACAAAACAGATATCTGGCTCACTATTTTGAATCAATACGGACCTGCAACTTATATTGCCCTTTTCATCTTTTTTACCGGTCTGGTAACGATCCTTTTCAGCCTGGCACTCGGCATGATCTATCATTCCAGTTTTGATATGGAATACCTTGGCTGGTGTATGATAATGGGCGGTGTCTGGATGATGGGAGAATCCAAACTGCGGCAAATATTAGTTCCAAATGCCTCCGCTCTGGGTTCGCTCTGCTTTGTCATGATTCTTCTGTGTCCGATTCCGATTCTGCTCTATGCAGACAGCATCCAGAAGCAGCTTCATCGCAGATTGTATACCATCCTCGGGGGTCTGGCGCTTTTGGATTTCGCTGTCTGTTCTATTCTGACATTTTTCGGCATTGCAGACTATATTGAAACGCTTCCAATCGGACAAATCATCCTTTGTTCGATACTTGTCGTTGTATTTATCCATTTGTTTATTTATATGCACAGCAGCCGCCGCAAATCAGACCGGCTTCTTCTTCTGGGGCTGTTGGCAGCCATCATATGTATCTCTATAGAAGCGATTTCTGTTTATTTTGTTACCAGCATATCCGGATTGTTCATCGGCATTGGCATGATCATCCTGCTTTTTGTCAATATCATCCGAACCCTCAGAAACCTTCAGGATATGGAATTGCACCGTCAGAAAATTGAAGTTGAAAAAAGCAAACAGCAAACAGAACGCATATCTCTGCAGATGATGCAGACCCTTGCAACAACAATTGAGGCCAAAGACGAATACACCCGCGGTCATTCTTACCGTGTGGCGGAATATGCCGCATTAATTGCCAAAGAACTCGGCTGGTCACAGGATGAAATCATCAACCTGAAACATGCCGCACATCTGCATGACATCGGCAAAATCGGTATCCCGGATTCTGTTTTAAACAAACCTACCCAACTGACAGAGGATGAAGATAATCTTCTGAAAAAACATACAATTATCGGTGCCGAAATCCTCAAAGATGTCACGCTGATCCCGCATGTTGTCGAAGTGACAAGAAATCACCATGAACACTATGACGGAAGCGGTTATCCTGACGGTCTTGCAGGCACTGAAATTCCGATTTATGCCCGTATTATCGCTGTTGCTGATTGTTACGATGCCATGAATTCCCGTCGCATTTACCTAATGCTCTGTCTCAGGATGAAATCTATGAAGAAATCCTCAAAAACAAGGGCACACAATTCGACCCTGAAATTGCAGATATATTTCTGACATTGCTCACCGAAAATCAGATTCCGGATCTGGATGACTTTTCAGAAAGCAGCAGTACTTCTAATCTTGCGGATGACCATCGAACCATCAGCAAATTCATCTCGGATGTAGTGATCACAATTAAGGCACAGGAATATGCCAAGAACTACGACCTGCTCACCACACTTCCGATGCGAAATCTCGGTGAGCGCCTGACGGCGGAGCTGATGCAGCAATCCGACGGATACCTCATTTTCCTTGATATGGATAATCTGAAAAAGATCAATGATATCCACGGACACAAAGCCGGAGACCGGGCACTGAAACTATTGGGCAATCTGTTGTCACGCTACTCCGATGAGGGCGTCGCCTGTCGATTGGGCGGCGACGAATTTCTGCTGTTTTTGCCGGAAGCAACTCATGATTCTGTCACAACACAAATGCAGGAACTCTTCGATCAGTTCCGTTTGGCCATTTCCAAAGATGTCGAAATCAGAAGTGCTACGCTTTCCGCCGGAATCTGTATGTGCACAGCCGGTGATAACTTTGAAAACTGTTACCAGAAAGCGGATAAAGCTTTATATTATGTCAAACAGAACGGTAAAAATCAGTTCTTCTTCTATCAGCAGATTGACCGTAAAGAACTTCTTACCTCCAGTACTGGCAAAGATCTTCAGCTCGTAGCCAAATCCCTGCGGGAAAGCGGCACCTACATCGGTGCCATGGATCTGAATTACCGTGACTTTGCCCGTCAATATGAGTATATGAGTCAGCTCAGTATTCGCAGCCAATGTCATTGTTATCTTGTGATGGTCACCATGGAAACAGCTGTCGACACGATTCCGAATATAGAAGCCATTGAACAGGCTCTGGAATGTATAGAAAAGGCTATCCGCCAGAAGATTCGCCGTGTGGATAGCTGTACCCGTTACAGTTCCATGCAGTATCTGATCATCCTGTTTGAACCGATTGAGACAGAAATACCGCATATTATGGATCGCATTTTCATGCAATATCGCCAGCAATGCGACAACACCGATTTCCGTCCAACCTATGAATATCTGGCGATTGCCGGAGAAAAACAGTAAAATTACACTATTTTTTCACTATTTTTCATTACTTCATCGGCAACAGTTGTCTGACACTTT
>OLNZ01002700.1_pt1 | contig 10418 bp, 10 predicted proteins | sample 1672981 | NCBI WGS metagenome assembly OLNZ01 (sample SAMEA3136743, study PRJEB25190) | human gut metagenome | biome: human gut; feature: human-associated habitat; material: faeces | place: Austria | collected 2013
TGTTTTCTCTGTCCGTTTTTGTGGACTATCAACTAATTCTTTAAAAAGAGCGTTATAAAAAAGAAGATTTCGATAATCACTTTCCATACTTTAATAACTTGTATTTATTGCTATGTAAGTGTTCTTTATTTTGTAATCCACAAATTCAAATCAATGAAAACTTATTACCAGAAAAAGCCTATGATTTTTTAATTTATTCAACTTGTTTAAATGCAAATAAAATTTCATTCACAGACTCAGCTCCAATAACAATTAATTTTTACGAGCAAACATATTTTGATGAATTCTACCATTACAATTTGATGCGTGCAAAAGTTGAATGTTATGGTAAACTTCTCTCCGAAAATCATTCAATTATATCAAAACAAAAAGAATTTTTATCAAATGAAAGCAAAAAAAATGATGCACTTCAAAATTTAAACAACGAACTAGAAAAAAAGAACCAATCATTAAAAACAGAGTTAGATATTCTCAAACTTTCAACACTAAAACTAACAAAAGAAAATCAATCATTAAAAAAAGAGCTAGATAGTTTTAATCATTCAATTTCCTATAAAATAGGTAGAATAATAACTTACTTACCTAGGCTCTTGCTTCATCGTGGCTAATCACGAAAAAATAAGTCTTTTGTATACACTTTTTTCTTAACATCATCCAAGCAATTGTTATAGCGGTTTGCTAATATACAATTGCTTTTTTCTTTGAATTCTTTTAAATCATTAATTACTTGAAGACCTTCATACATACATTGATTATTTAGTGTTGGTTCATAAATGATTATTGAATCTACTTTTTCTTTTAATATTTTTATTACATCTTGTACTGAAGATTGCCGAAAATTATCTGAATTAGATTTCATTGTCAGCCTAAAAATACCGATACAGATTTTTTTGTCAAAAGAGTTTTCATATGCACATTCCATAACTCTTTCTGCAATATATTCTTTTCTTGTTTGATTACTTTTTACAATTGCACCAATAAGATTTTGTGGAACATCATCATAATTTGCCAACAGCTGTTTTGTATCTTTTGGCAAGCAATATCCACCATAACCAAAAGAAGGATTATTATAAAAGTTTCCTATTCTTGGATCTAAACAAACACCATCTATGATATCTTTTGTAACTAATCCTTTTGATTCTGCATATGTATCAAGTTCATTAAAGAAAGAAACTCTCAATGCAAGATATGTATTTGCAAAAAGCTTTACAGCTTCTGCTTCAGAAAAACCAATTAATAATGTATCAATATTTTCTTTCAGTGCTCCTTGTTTTAAAAGATTAGAAAACTCAACAACTCTTTTAGTTAATTTTTCATCATTTTTATCTGTAGAAACAATTATTCTTGATGGATATAAATTATCATATAAAGCTTTTGATTCCCTTAAGAATTCAGGTGAAAAAACTATATTTTGGTTTTTGTATTTTTCTCTTACAGAAATTGTATAACCAACTGGAATGGTTGATTTAATAACAATTAAAGCATTTGAATTAAGTTTTGTTATTTTTTCGAAATTTATCTCCAATGAAGTTGTATCAAAACAATTCTTTTCTGCGTCATAGTTTGTTGGTGTTGCAAGAATTACTATATCCGCTTTTTTTATTGCATCATTACCATTCAGTGTAGCTCTTAAATCCAATTTTTTTTTCAGTAAATATTTTTCAATATATTCATCTTTTATTGGTGATTTATGTTGATTAAGTAAATCAACTTTTTCTTTTAGAACATCTATTGCTGTGACATGATTGTTTTGCGATAATAGCACTGCCATAGCCAAACCAACATATCCAATTCCAATAACAACTATGTTATACATATTCTAAACAGACCTCCAACTAGAAAACATTATTCAAACTATTGCAAAATATACGATTTAAACAGTTTTTCCTCATTTAAAATACACAAACAACATTCTATCTTTGCCATTCATGTCTTTCAGTATTTCATACTCACATCCAGGAAGCATTTCCTCAACAAGCTTAGACATTCTTTCTCTTTGATCCCAGCCCATTTCAAAAGCCATGAATGCTTTTTCTTTCAAAACTTTCTTACAGTTCTTAAAGATTTCACGATAGAACTTCAATCCATCTTCCCCACCAAATAAAGCAACATGAGGTTCAAAATCAACAACACTCTTTTCCATTACTTCTTCTTGAGGAATGTATGGAGGATTAGATACCAATACATCCAGCTTGATACCTTTTTCAATCAAAGGCTGCAACATATCACCAGTCACAAATTCAATATCAGCTTCATTGTTCTCTGCATTCTTTCTAGCAGTCACAACAGCTTCTTCACTGATATCCGTAGCCATCATATGTACTTTAGGTTCTTCCTTAGCCAATACAATCGCAATCGCACCACTTCCAGTACCAACATCCGCACATGAAATCGATTGATTATCCACAAACCACTCATCCATTCTTGCAAGAATATTTGCACATAATTCTTCCGTTTCAGGACGAGGAATCAATACATCTTCATTCACAATCATCTTGTATCCATAAAACCAGGAATATCCAAGAACATGTTCCATTGGTTCATAGTTCAAGATTCTATCCATACCAGCTTCAAATTCCTTTTCCAAGGCTTCTGGCATTTCATCTTCATAATGCAGATATAAATCATATCTTTCTCTCTGCGACAATTCTGTTAAATACGCCATCACAGTTTCACAAGGAATATCCTTGTTGTCACAAAGCTTTTCATATTTTCTAACAATACTAGAGAAAGTTATCATTCAGAAACCTCTAACTTTCTTCTTTCTTCTTCTGCCTGTAAAGCATCAATCACTTCCTGCAGTTTACCTTCCATGATCTGATCCAAATGGTTTACAGAAAAATGAATTCTATGATCCGTTACACGGTTCTGAGGATAGTTGTATGTTCTGATCTTTTCACTTCTATCACCTGTACCGATCTTCGCTCTTCTTTCCTTGCCAGCAGCTTCTTCTTTTTCCTTCTGCATTTCTTCATATACTCTAGCACGAATGATACGAATTGCAGTTTCTCTATTTTCAATCTGAGATCTGCCTTCCTGACAGTTAACAGTAATACCTGTAGGAATATGCACAATTCTAACGGCACTATCTGTCTTATTGATATGCTGACCTCCGGCACCACTCGCTCTATGCGTTTCAAATGTCAGATCATTCATATCCAGTTCAAAATCTTCTTCTTCAATTTCAGGCTGACACAAAACCGTTGCAGTAGAAGTATGAATTCTACCCTGTGTTTCTGTCTTAGGAACTCTCTGGACTCTATGTACACCAGATTCCCATTTCAATGCCTTATACACATCTGTACCCTTGATAGAGAATACAATCTGAGAAAATCCGCCAGCTTCAGAAACAGAAGCTTCCATGACTTGTACTTTCCAGCCCTGGCTTTCCGCATATCTTGTATACATACGATACAAGTCACCCGCAAAGATGTTACCTTCATCTCCTCCAGCACCACCTCTGATTTCCATAATGACATCATTGCCATCTTCAGGATCTCTAGGAATTAACATCTTTTGAATCTTCTCTAAAAGTGCTTCTCTTTCAGGAACACATTCATCCAATTCAATCTGTGCCATTTCCCTCATTTCAGTATCTTCTTCTGTAAGCATTTCTTCTGCCTGCATGATTCTAGAATCTAATTCCTGTAATTCATGCCAGGCTTCTACAGAGCCACTCAACTGTGCCTGTTCCTTAGAAAGCTTTGTAATCTTTCTAGGATTAGAAATGACTTCATCACTAATCAGCTGATCACTGATTTCATTAAATTGCTTCTCTAATTCAATTAGTTTTTCCCTTACTGCGTCCATTCCTCACTCCTCATCTAAGTCCGTATATTCTTCTTTTGTCTTGATGATCATTTTCAATCTTCTCATCGCTTTATTCTCAATCTGACGGACTCTTTCCTTTGTAATCCCATATATTTTACCAACTTCATCTAAAGTTTTCACTGTTCCTGTGCCATCTAATCCAAAACGCATACGAACAATTGCTTCTTCTCTTTCAGGTAATTCTTTCAACACTTTATCAATCTGATCTTTCAAAGCTTCACTCTTAAATACATCTTCCGGACCTTTAATAGAATCATCTTTAATAAAATCACCTAAAGTGCTGTCTTCTTCATCTCCTGTAGGAGATTCTAAAGAAATTGTATCCTGTGATACAGACAATAAATCTGTTACTTTTGCTGCATCCATGCCAGGAATTTTTTCAGCGATTTCTTCTGGTGTTGGTTCACGATTGAACTCCTGGAATAATTCACGTTGAATCTTTTTGATTTTATAGATTTGTTCTGTTGTGTGCACTGGAATACGAATATCTCTAGACTGGTCAGCAATAGCACGCGTTAAAGACTGACGAATCCACCATGTAGCATATGTAGAAAAACGGAATCCTTTATCTGGATCAAACTTCTCTACAGCTCTCATCAATCCGATATTTCCTTCCTGAATCAAATCCTGATAAGACAATCCACGATTCAAGAACTTTCTAGCCATCGCAACAACTAATCTAAGATTCGCATTGATCATGATTTCCTTAGCTTCAGGATCCCCCTGTGCTGCTCTTCTTCCAATTTCAATTTCTTCTTCCGGTGTCAAACGATCAACAGCTCCAATTTCCTGAAGATACGCTTTCATTGAATCAAATGATTTCTTACGATCTACTTGAGATGAAGTATCTTCAGAATCATCTTCTTCCTCGTCTTCATCTTCGTCCTCATCCTCATCATCTAACTCATCTTCTTCATCTTCACCTGACATTAAGATTTCATCATTCTCCTGAATCCAGTTAAATAAATCTTCCTCTTCATCTTCACTGAGATGATTTTTTGTAGCTATATCAATGACATCCTTTTCATTGATTTCATTTTCTTTTTTTGATTGTTCCAAAAGATATTGTTTAATCTCTTCTAATGATTTGTAATTCTTTGCAGGCATAATTGTACCCTCCATTAGCTTGTAAAAAAACTCAATTTCCATGCAATTATACCATGGCAACGCGAATATCTTCTAAATACTCTTCTTAAGAATTGATGAATCAAAAGAAAAGACTTGAGATAAAATCCCAAGTCATCATTCTTACTTAAGTCCGTATTTCTTATTGAACTTTTCTACCTGACCTGCAGCTGCAGCGAATCTCTGTCTACCTGTGTAGAAAGGATGGCAGTTAGAACATGTATCTACCTTGATTTCCTTTAATACAGAACCTGTTTCAAATTCTGCACCACATGATGTACATACAACCTTAGTCTTGTAATAATTTGGATGAATTCCTTGTTTCATAGTTCATTCTCCCTTCTGCCTTATGCCTCTATACGTGCATAAAGAAAGTGCGTTAATAGAATAGCATAAACAATCTTTTTGTACAATAGTTAATCTTCAAATCCAGCTTCATAATACAGTACATTTCCACTGCCATCTTTTACACAAAAAATTCTGGTTTCATTTTCAACATTTACTGTATTGCCTCTTTCCGCTTCATGATTCACAACATCCTGTAAAGCTTCATGAGGTGTTTGATACTGTTGAGAGTGATATGTACATGCTGCATAATACCAATCTGAAGAATCAATCAAAGCCCAGTTAGATGGATCATCCAATCCTTCTAGATCAACAGGCTGATAAGAATACATTTGAACTTCATCTGTTGATGGCTGTTCACCCACATTCAGTGTAAATGTTTTTTCCGATGTATTACCATGATTATCCGAAGCGTGTACTGTTACTGTTGAATCATTCAATGTTACTGTATACCAGCCTGTTTCATAAACTCTTCCATCAAAGGAGTTAGAAAATTTTTCGGGTTCTGCTTCTACCTTAGGTAAAGCTCCATCTACAGAATCTTCAACAGTCTGAACATTTGAATTCATATCATATCCTTCTAACGAATCGATATCAACAGTATCAGCCACAAGTGTAATAACAGGAGCTTTTGTATCATTCACAACAAATTCACACTTCATTTCTGTATCTTTAAATTTATACGTCACTTCTGTATTGCCAACAGTTGCTAATGAAACTGTTTTTGGAGATACACTAACTGCACTATTTTTATTTTTTAAATAATCTAGTGGATCAACTTCTTTGTTGTCATATTCTAGATTCAAGATCTGAAAGTCATTCATTGTACTTTCAGTGAATAGTTTCTTACTAATAGATGAACCTGGTAAATCTGTATTATTTTTTTTCAAAAAGTAATATCCGCCACATCCTAGTATGACTACAAAAGCAATCAAACCACCGATTAGTAACTTTTTATTTTTTTTCATAATGTTCACCATTCTGCATTATTGATAAATGCCATAGCCAACATAACCACCTGTCAAATCATAACTATTTGTACTTCTCTGATTCCAGATCATTGAAATACTGTACCATCCATTATGAGCGTTCCATGGATCATACACATATGTATTACCACCAGAATTTCTGAACAATACAATTGCATGAGTACTGCCACGGCTCGTAAATGTACCTGCACCTACCTGGAATACAACAATATTTCCAGCATTCAGGCAATTCACTAAAGTTCCATAGTCACCAATACCTGTTGTCTTCAAACCCCAATGTTCTGCACCATATCTAATTGCTAAACCAGATCCACCATGTTTTCTACCAGCAAATTCTCCAGTAGTCACAAGATAATCCGCCATAATATTTGGTGTTACTCCATTATGAAGAATTCCATCAACAACCATGGCAACGGCTGTTGGAACACAACCTGTGCTCTGTAAGTTATAACCGTTATATGTTGCGCCAGCCCAACGTGGATCTCTTTGAGAATAGTATGTTGGGGTATATTGAGGATTTTCAACAGAAGTTGTTTGAGAATTTCCAACCTTTGGAGCATTTGGATCATTCTTTGCATAAATTGCAATCTGAACAGCTTCAATTCTTCGGTTGCATCCAACACTTCCTGCAATGCCACCATTTTTTGTCCATCCGAGCCAGCCAATATTTCCTACATGCGCTCTATAGTAAATATCATAATGATTTGCAAGTTCATCTGTAAGAGTGATTTTCAAACCTTCTAAACGTTTATTCTGACCTGTTGTTCCAGCAATTTGACCATTTCCAACAGTGCCTAACCAACCATAATCTTGTACATGAGCCTGCACGTTTACATCACCATATTCTAGCATGTCATCTGATAATGAAACTTGAATAGCTTCCATTCTCTTAGACTGCCCTACAGTACCACCGATGTTTCCATTTGTTACGGCATTTAACCATCCATAATCTTGTACATGTGCAGAATATGAAACTGTTTTATCAACATTTTCAATTTTTACGCGATCTGCCTTATTTCTTAAATAAATTTGAATGGCTTCAATTCTCTTGCTTTGACCTGTTGTTCCAGCGATTCTACCATTTCTAACCCAATTCTGCCAGCCAATATCTTGTACATGCACTCTGTAAATAACATCATATTGATTTGCAAGTTCTCCTGTTAAAGAAACTTTTAATGCTTCAACTCTCTTACTTTGGCCTGTTGTTCCAGCTACCTGGTTATTTCCAACAGCACCAATCCATCCATAGTCTTGTACATGTGTTTCAACTCTGATATCCCCAAGAGATCTTAAGTTTTCTGGAAGACCAATTTTCAAAGCTTCAACTCGCTTACTTTGGCCTGTTGTTCCAGCTACTTGATTAGAAGTAACAGGATTCATCCAGCCATAATCTTGTACATGTGCACAGTATGTAAGTGTTGTATTATTCGCAACAGATGGTTCAGGAGCAGATAAAGTCATAATATCTTCTTCATCTACTGTATACGCCTCATCTTCCACACTTTCTTCAGGAGCATCCACTTTCGTTGCTTCATTTTCTGTTACTTCAACATTTTCATCAGCATCATCTTTTTTTTCTACTTCATCAACTCTTTCTTTTCAGTTTCTTCCCCTTCAGGTGCAGTAGATGGTGTGGGCTGTATTGTTTCGTCTGTTCCAACAGTTCCTTCCCCTTCTTCTACAGTTTTCTCTGTTTCTTGTTGTTGGTTGTCAGTTTCTTCTGCATACACTGGAGAAACTCCCCATAAAGTAACAACCAACAATGAACAAATTGCTTTAATCACTTTCCTTCTCATAAATTCCCCTTATCTAATCCTTTTATTCATATCAACATTACCAGAAATACCTGGAACGCTTCCTTGTGAAGTATATTGCCAGAAGTCATATTTACCAGTATATGTACATGTGTTGTTATATTGAGCTACCCAGACAGAATCACTTCTTAATCCGTTCATATCCATTTGATCTTTCATCCAATATAGATAGGAATAGAAACCAGCATTGTAACCATAGCTATGTACTCGATCAATAAAAGCATTTGCAATTGCCGTCTTATCCTGTCTGCTTAAGCTTGCAACTCTATTATCCTCCATATCAAAGTAGATTGGCAATGATACTCCACCACATTTATTTGCAACATTTACTGCAATATCAGCTTCCTCCATCGCCTGAAAAATATTCGTTGCAATGGAATAAAAATATAAACCAACTTGCATTCCAGCAGATTTAGCAGCATTTACATTTCTAACAGCACAAGTATCTTCAACAGCTCTACCAGATGCACCTCTATAGCCAGCTCTAACAATTGCAAACGAAGCTACTGTAGATACTTGATTCCAATCGATTTGATTGCCTTGCCAACTAGATACGTCAACACCAACTTCAACACGATTTGCATTTGAATTTGATGAAGTACTACTGGATTTTTGCACGATTGCAATCTGTATTGCTTCAATTCTCAATGATTGTCCGATTGTTCCAGAGGTTTCACCATTTCTTTTCCATGACTGCCATCCAATATTCTGTACATGTGTTCTGTAACAAATATCAAACTTATTTGCAAGTTCTCCTGTCAAAGACATTTGAACAGCTTCTAATCTTTTACTTTGTCCGGTTGTTCCAATCACTGCACCAGCACCAACAGAATTCATCCATCCATAATCTTGTACATGTGCACGAATAGAAACACCACCAAGCTGCGCTAAATCATCTGATAAAGTTACTTTCAACGATTCAACTCTTAATGATTGACCAGTTGTTCCAGCAGTTTCATAGTTCATGACAGTATTTTGCCATCCAATATTTTGAACATGTGCTTGATAAAATATAGATTGATCAAGATTCTGAATGTATTCACTTTCGCTCATTCCTGTTGAAGACTGAGGACCATATTTATATTGGATAGAAATACGAATTGCTTGAATTGCCCTAGATTGTCCTGTTGTCCCCGCAACAGCACCATTTTTCTTTGTTGGCTGCCAGCCTAATCCATCAACATATGCCTGATAAAGAATGTTATAACGATTTGCCAATTCACCTGTGAGTGATAGCTGAAATGCTTCCACTCGTTTTCCTTGTCCTGTTGTCCCCGCAACTTGACCATTTCCAACATTTCCAAGCCATCCATAGTCTTGTACGTGTGTCTGAATATTAAGACTGCCATATTTTGTTAAGTCGGCAGGCAGGGTTACAGTGATAGCTTCCACACGTTTTCCTTGATTCGGTTTACCAGAAACTTGAGAAGTTCCTACAGTTCCAAGCCATCCATAATCTTGCATATGTACATTATATTGGACGGAAGGTCTTTCGTAATACGCCTGTCCTGTACCATTACTTGCATATAGCGAAACATCGGAATACACAATTCTTACATCTAATGAAGTAATTGCTAGACCATAATCTTTAGAGCCAGAATATTCTCCATCTCTTGTCCATTCTGTCCATCCAAAGCCACTAATATATGTTCTATACTCAATGGAATACATTTCCTTTAATGAATCATCCAGTTTTGCATAAAATCCTTCAATATTGCTGCCACCATCTTTTCCAGCAACTTCTCCACCATGTTTTTCTTCACTCCATCCATAGTTAGATAGATAAACATTATACGTTACCATCGATGGTTCAATATTTAAGGTATTTAATGTAATTTTCTGAATTGCTTTATCCGTAGATAATTCTTCAGAACTTATTACATCTTCTGCAGATGTTCCATCAGCATACTGTAAAGAATATGAGACACTTGGATCTAGCTCTTCTTCATCCTTGCTAGTATCTTCATTTATTTCTGGAACAGGCGTAACTTCTGGAGTTTCTGTTGCTGACGGCTCCGTTACATCTTCAGATTCATTTTCATTAGAAGAATCATCGCCCACATCTACATTTGTATCCGGTTCTTCCGTTTCAACTTTATCCGTTGAAGCTTCAGGCGTTTCCGTAGGCTCTGGCTGCTGAGTTGTTTCAATTGTTGGGGAAGGAGAAGGTTCACCTTCAGCATAAATCGTTGTAAAGCCACTGCTTACAATTAATAAAGCCGATAATAATATTGAAATATGTTTTTTCATCATTTTTATCGTAAGCGTCAAATAAATACCGTCTACAAAAATATCTCCAGTCTAGGATAATCAT
>OLNZ01002702.1_pt1 | contig 10413 bp, 5 predicted proteins | sample 1672981 | NCBI WGS metagenome assembly OLNZ01 (sample SAMEA3136743, study PRJEB25190) | human gut metagenome | biome: human gut; feature: human-associated habitat; material: faeces | place: Austria | collected 2013
AGATATTCAAATACAGTTTGTGAAGCTCTGTAACCAAGTCGACAAATCAAAAGTTGTAGAGAAAAATATATAAAAAACAATAGAAAAAAGGGGAAAGTATATGAGCACATTGTTTATGATAGGAAATGGATTTGATCTTAATTGTGGAATGAAGACAAGCTATAAAGATGTATATAGGGGCTATGTTAAAGAAAAGTCTGATTCCAATTTGATTAATCAGTTTAAAAAGGATATTAGTGCTGATATTGATAATTGGAGTGATTTTGAAATGGCACTTGCAAAATATGCAGGAAAATTCAGTGATGAAAACGAACTGTTAGAGTGTTGTAGAGATTTTAATGTGTACATGAGTAAATATTTAAATGGTGAAATGGAAAAATTTCAGAATATTTATAATTTAAATAAAGACAAGCTAAGAACAGAATTTTTGAGGTCATTAACTGGATTTTATAAGGGTGTATCACATAATGTAGATAATATCATGAAAGAACGAGAAATTGCTGATGTACTTAGAATGAGTGTGATTTCATTCAACTATACGAGGGCATTTGATCTTTTGTTTTCAGATATATACAAAAATATAGAAATGAATGTAAATGAAATTACTCATTTGCATGGGGTATTATCTGATGATCCTGTTTTAGGTATTGATAATGAGAATCAATTGAATACAACTTTTCCGCTTTCTAAAAGAGGAAAAAGAAGTTTTTTAAAACCTGTTTTTAATGAGAATTACGATAGTGAAAGGGTAAGAAGAGCAAAGCTTCAAATAGCGAGTAGTAGCACTATATGTTGCTTTGGATTGTCAATGGGAGAGTCGGACCTGACATGGAGAAATGAGATTATAAATTGGCTGAATGAGAACATTGATCATCATCTGTTTTTGTATCATTATAAATTATCAAGTATAATATTTAGAACTGCAGATGAAAAAATGGATAAAGAAGATGATGAGAAGGAAAAACTTCTTGCAGAGTGGGGAGTAACAAATGAAGAATTGTTGGATCAAATACATATTCCATGTGGACGAAATATATTCAATATTGAAAAAAAATTGATGGAAGAAAAAGCACAGCAAGGGGACATTGATGATATTAGTAGTATAAAAAATACTACTAATATCATTGCAAGTATGGTTCCTGCATTATAAAAGGGGATAAAGTATGGTTACTAATTTTGATTACCTGAAAAATGAATCGAGATTCTCTGATTTTGCAGAGGTTGCAATTTCTGCTGAAAAGATTATTTTAATTGATCCGCAGGCAAGTATTATTAATTGCCGCAGGGCAATGGAATTTGCTGTCAAATGGATGTATTCCGTAGATGAAGAGCTGGAAATGCCATATCAGGATAATTTACAGAGCCTGATGAATAATGAAGACTTCAGAGACATTGTAGGACCGGATATCTGGAAGCGTATGGATTATATCCGTCGATGTGGAAACAATGCTGCACACAGCAATAAGAAACTGGGAAAAGATATTGCGATGCTGTGTCTCGAAAATCTTTTTATTTATCTGGATTTTGTGGCATGCTGTTATTCTGGTAATTATGAAGAACGAACTTTTGACAGATCAGTTTTGACAGAGCGTATTGAAAAAGCAAAGGAATCTAAAAAGTTAGCGGATGCAACAAAGGAGCAGCTTGTCAGGGAGCAGGAAAGAGCAACACAGCAGGAGCTGGATCTGAAAAAACTGATAAAGGAAAATGCATCCTTAAAAGAAGAACTTTCTGCCCGCAGACAGGAACAACAGCAGACCTATGTCCCCAAACCACTTGATTTATCTGAATATAAAACGCGGAAGCTTTACATTGATGTAATGCTTATGGATGCGGGGTGGATACAGGGAAAAGACTGGATGAATGAAGTAGAGCTCCGGGGAATGCCTAATAAATCAGAGGTAGGATATGCAGATTATGTGCTCTATGATGATATGCACCGACCGCTGGCACTGATTGAAGCGAAAAGAACGTGTGTAGATGTATCCAAAGGGCGACAGCAGGCAAAATTATATGCGGATTTATTGGAAAAGCAATGTGGAAGAAGACCTGTTATTTTCCTGACCAATGGGTTTGAAACACATATTATTGATGGAAGATATCCGGAAAGAAAATGTGCAGCTATTTATTCAAAGCGTGATCTGGAAAAGTGGTTTAATCTGTTATCCATGCGAACAAGTCTGCGACATGTTGTTGTAGACAAAAATATAGCAGGCCGTTACTATCAGGAAGCAGCAATTAAGGCAGTTTGTTCAAATATGGATGAAAAGAACAGAAGAAAAGCACTTCTGGTCATGGCGACGGGATCGGGAAAAACGCGAACAGTAATAGCACTGTGTGATGTACTGTTAAAAGCCGGATGGATAAAAAATATTTTATTTTTGGCGGATCGTAACTCATTGGTTACACAGGCGAAACGAAGTTTTGTAAATTTACTTCCAAATCTTTCCAGTACAAATTTAGTGGAAGAGAAGGGAAACTATAATGCACACTGCGTATTTTCCACTTATCAGACAATGATGCATTGTATCGATACAGTAAATGACGATGATGGAAAGCTATTCACCTGTGGGCATTTTGATCTTGTAATATGTGATGAAGCGCATAGATCAATTTATAATAAGTACAGAGATATATTCACATATTTTGATGCACCATTGGTAGGGCTTACAGCAACACCGAAAGATGAAATTGATAAGAATACCTATGAAATTTTTGAATTGGAAAATGGTGTTCCCACATATGGATATGATTTGGCGCAAGCAGTCAAAGATGGATATCTTGTAGACTATGTTTCAGTGGAATCAAAGCTGAAATTTATTGAGGAAGGGATCGTATACGACGAATTATCAGAGGAAGATAAAGAAATATATGAAGACACATTTGAGGATGAGAATGGAAACATTCCTGAAGCGATTGAATCATCAAGACTAAATACATGGATTTTTAACGAGGATACGATCAAGCAGGTTTTAAATGTTTTGATGACAGAGGGACTTAAAATTGAATACGGTCAGAAAATCGGAAAGACCATTATTTTTGCAAAGAATCACGATCATGCAGAAAAAATATGGGAAGTGTTCTGTAAAGAATATCCACATCTTCCGGACTATGCGAAAGTAATTGATAATTACATGACTTATGCACAAAGCGCAATTGATGAATTCTCTGATCCAAAGAAAATGCCACAGATAGCAATTTCTGTAGATATGTTAGATACCGGTATAGATGTTCCCCAGGTTTTGAATCTTGTATTTTTTAAAAAGGTTATGAGTAAGGCAAAGTTTTGGCAGATGATCGGTCGTGGAACAAGATTGTGTCCGAGGCTTTTGGATGGAGAGAACAAGCAAAAGTTCTATATTTTTGATTTTTGCGGAAACTTTGAGTTTTTCAGATTAAATAAAGGAAAGGCATCAGCAAGTGAAATTGCATTACAAGGGGCAATTTTTAATTATAAGTTTGAGATAATTTATAAGTTACAGGATATTGCATATCAAGAAGACAGATTGATCGCATATCGAAAAGCATTAGTTTCGCAGGTAAGCGAACAGGTACGGGAGCTGCCTAGAGATAACTTCTCGGTAAAACAGCATTTGAAATATGTGGAATTATATTCTGCAGAGTCAAATTATCAATCATTAACTTATGAGGACACATTGCTGGTACGTGAGGAAGTAGCACCTCTTATATTACCGGGAGGAGAAGATGCAAGTGCTGCAAGATTTGATGCACTTATGTATCGGATCGAACTTGCCTATCTGATAGGAAAGAAAGATACAAGAGCCAGAAGCGATCTCTATAAAAAAGTAAAAGGAGTAGCTGGAGTAGCCAATATTCCGGAGATTCAGGCACAATCAGAGATGATCAATAAAATATTGCATACAGATTATGTGGATCAAGCCGGAATTGATGAATTTGAAGAAATCAGAGAAAAACTGCGAAATTTGATGAAATATATTCAGACAGGAACGATCAAGTATGTGACAAATTTTACAGATGAGCTTTTATCAATAGAATGGAAAGAGTCAGAGCTTGAGAATGATGAACTGAAAAATTACAAAGCAAAAGCTGAATATTATATCAGACAACATCAGGATAATATTGTAATTGCAAAATTAAAAACAAATAAACCTTTAACGAGCAGTGATGTTGCCAGTCTGGAAGAAATTCTTTGGAAAGAAGTTGGTACAAAACAAGACTACGAAAATGAAATCGGTACAAAACCATTAGGTGAATTTGTCCGAGAAATTGTGGGACTTGATATGAATGCTGCTAAGGAGGCTTTTTCCGAATATCTGACTGATACAAGTCTTGACAGCAGGCAGATTTACTTTGTGAATCAGATTGTGGAATATATTATTCATAATGGAATGCTGACGGATTTTTCAGTGCTTCAAGAGTCTCCATTTACAGATCAGGGAAGTGTAGCAGAAATCTTTTCTGATATGTCACTGTGGATGGGTATTAAAAAAGTAATTGATACAATTAATGCCAATGCTGCAGCATAGGCAGACTATAAGAAAAATGGAGAGAAAGACAGCATCTGACCATGCGAATGTAACAGACATATTAGAAGCTCTTAGTGTTTTGAAGATACCCAGCAATTCCCGTACATGGATGTACGGGAAAGGCACATCTGAGCCTGGATGGCGAATATGTGCCGGTTGCGTGGCATTCATATAATGAGATCAAAACACTTAGAGCTTCTTTATGTCTGTTATTTGAGCATGGAAAGATGCTGTCTTTCTCTCTCTAAATAAAATATGGATTACTATAAACAAATATCAACTATGGCAATTCTGCACAAAACATGTCCTGTTACATTGTACAAAATCACAATACTGCACAAAAATGTCCAATTTTGACAGTAAACCAAGAGCACTTTGACAGAACAAATCCTCCCTCCTTGTTATAATCAGAACATAAATTGCGAGCAGTTAATTGAGAAGGAAAGGAGGAGGAAGATGAGAAAGCAATGTCATAACCCTTACATGCCGCTTTGGGAACATGTACCGGACGGCGAACCCCATGTATTCGGAGACAGATTGTATGTCTTTGGCAGCCATGATCTGGAAAACGGCAATGAGTTCTGCGAACAGGATTACGTCTGTTGGTCGGCTCCGGTAACGGATTTGTCGGACTGGCGCTGTGACGGTGTGATCTATAAAAAAGAACAGGATCCGTACAATCAAGATGCCCTGCCGCTGTATGCACCGGATGTTGTAAAAGGACCGGATGGCAGATACTACTTATACTACTGTATCAAGTTTCAGGATTCCATCAACGTGGCGGTCTGCGATACCCCGGCGGGCGAATACCGGTTTTATGGCAGAGTCCATTATGAGGACGGCCGTGTGATGGCGGAGAACCAGCCATATGATCCATCCCTGATCTGCACAAAGGACGGTATTTTCCTGTATTTTGGCTTTGCCCCCTGTATGATCAATATTCCGCGATATAAAGGACAGGACTTAAAAGGCGGAAGCGTTTTACAACTTGCCGATGATATGCTGACAGTACAAAAAGGACCGGAAGTGATCCTGCCGAGTAAAAACTACGGAAAGGGCACAAGCTTTGAAGGAAATGAGTACTTTGAAGGTCCATCCATCCGTTATATCAACGACAAATATTATCTGGTATATTCTTCTGTCAATACCCATCAGCTCTGTTATGCGGTCAGCGAGAAACCAATGGAAGGCTTTACCTACGGCGGTGTGATCGTAAGCAACGGAGATGTCGGTTATCAGGGCAGAAAAGAAGAAGATAAGCTGATGAGCGTGGGAAACAATCATGGCGGACTTGTTTGTGTAAACGATCAATGGTACATTTTCTATCATCGTCACACTTACTTAAACCAGTACAACAGACAGGCATGTGCGGAAAAAGTTTATTTCAGACCGGACGGCAGTATCCCACAGGTAACGATCACGACAAGCGGTATGAATCCGGAACCGTTATCCGGAAATGCCACATATCCGGCAGTTTACTGCTGTAATCTGACAAACGGACATATGGGGCCGCTTTCTTCGCTGGGACGTACCAATCCGGAGGTGGATTTCCCGTATCTGACAAGTGTAGAGGATGAACGCTACATAACCAATGTCAAGGACGGAGATCTGATCGGCTATAAATATATCAATCTTGCCGAGACAAAGAAAGTTAGCATAAGCTACCTCTCTGACGGAGAAGGAAAGCTTGAGATCTATACGGAAAACGGCAGACAGAAAGAAGAAATCAATCTGCCGAAGACGGACAAATGGACGTGGGCAGATGCCAAGACAGCTTTTACGGAGGAGAAGGAACTGTATTTTGTTTATAAAGGAACAGGAAGCATTTCCTTTCTGACCCTGCGGCTGGAAGCATGATACAAATTCAAAAGAAAAGGAGAAAAACTATGAAAGAGAATAACAAACCTTCATGGCGTGAGATCATTTCATTTGCACTTGGTGACGGTGGTTGTAACCTTGTCTGGACAACGATCGGATCCTATCTGACATTATATTATACAGACAGCGTTGGACTGGCTGCAGCAACAATCGGTACTTTAATGCTTTTAACAAGATTACTGGACGGTATTTCCGATCTGATCATGGGAAGTATCATCGACAGAACACATACCCGCTGGGGTAAAGCAAGACCATGGATCTTATGGACAGCAATCCCGATGGGACTCGGACTTGTGCTGATGTTCAGCGTTCCCGGTTCACTGACGAGCGGCGGCAAACTGACTTATGCATGTATCAGTTATGTGATCATGGCAGTTGTTGTTTATACAGCCTGTAACCTGGCATATAATACACTGCTTTCTCTGGAAGCACCGAATCCAAAGGATCGTGTTACGATGAGCTCCATTCGTTTCTTCGTCACAATGTCAGTTGTATTATTCATCAACTACAACTGCAACAACTTTGTTGCAAAATTCGGCTGGACAGGTATGGCAGCTATCTTCGGTACGATCGGTGCAGTACTGCTTCTGATCACTTTCCTTGGAACAAAGGAACGTACCAATATTGAAAAGAACTCTGCAAAAGTAGAAGAAAAAGACAAGATGAGTGTTGGGGAATCTTTCAAGATCCTGTTCAAAAACAAATATTTCTTATTACTGGCAATTGTATTTGTTATCAACTATACAGTACTTGGCGTCAACAACGGACTTCGTATCTACTATGCAAGAGACGTACTTGGTAACGCCGGTCTGATGGGTACTTTAACACTTTGCTTCATTTTACCAAAGCTGATCGGTAACCTGATCTACCCATATATCAACAAGTTACTCGGTAAATGGAAGAGCATGATGATCGGTTATGTGATCGAGCTGGCAGGCGTTCTGATCATGGGTCTGACACAGACAAGCTTTACAACAGCAGTCATCGGTCTGATCTGCCTCGGTATCGGTGGTATTCCACACAATGCAGGATTATTTGCAATGGTAGCAGATGTTGTTGACTACGGCGAATGGAAAACAGGTGTCCGTCTGGACGGTCTGACAAACTCTGCAACTTCATTCGGTATGAAGGTTGGTGCAGGTCTTGGTTCCGCATTAGTCGGCTGGGGACTTGCATGGGCAGCATATGACGGAAAGCTTGCAGCACAGACAGCAGCAACGATCGCAGGTATCAAATCCGTATTTACATTTGTACCGGCAGTTCTGATCGTGATCGGTCTTGTGACATTATTCTTCTGTAACCTGGATAAGATCTATCCACAGATCGCAGCAGGTCTTGCAAAAAAGAAAGAGAACAAGTAGAGTATACGGAAATCCCATATTGTAGAAAACCTAAGCAGGGAAACGGAGTTGCAATATTGTTTGCAGCTCCGTTTTTCGGTATACTGTTTACAGAGAATGAGGATTTGAAGCGCAGATGTGCAAGCACGTCTGAAAAGAGGTAAGGAGGCTGTTATGTATTCTGTCTATGAAAGTATCAATTATGATTCCAACCTGCTGGTGAATGCATTCGTGACACCGATCGAAAGCAGCACGTTTCACTGGCATAATGAATATGAGCTTCTGGGTGTCCTGCGGGGCAGTATCAGTGTACATATCCAGTCGGAGGAATGCCTTCTTACGCAAGGAGATCTGCTTCTGATCAATCCAAATGAGATCCATGCCTTTCAGAATCCGCAGAAGGAGGAAAATCTCTGTATGATCCTGCAGATCAAGCCGGAGCTGTTTCATGCGGATGATAAGGACAATTCGGAGATACGGTTTTATGTAAGCAGTGTGACAGAGGATGAGCCGGTGGTCGGCTATCAGCATTTTTTCAGGCGGATGGCAAAGATCGCTTATGAGACATTGAATGAGGAAAAGCATGCCAGATTCCGTGTCAGGGCAGAGATTTGCTGTCTGATCGCGGATCTGTTCGATTATGCTGTCTATGATATCCGCTATCGGGACAGTGCTGCGGAAGATGGCAGAGAAACGATCATTCAGGCAATTTCCTACATTGAAGAATATATGGCGGAAGATGAGCTGGCAGAGCTTTTATGCCACAAGCTGGGAATGAGCAGAAAGACGCTGGACAGAAGCAGCCGGGCAGTGCTGGGCATGACGATCAAAGAGGTGATCGATGATCTGCGGCTGGAAAAAGCAAAGGAGCTTCTGAAAAATACGAATAAAAATATGAGTTATATACTGGATGCCTGTGGGTTTGGATCAGAGAAGACGTTTTACCGTACTTTTCACCAGAAAACAGGACTGACGCCGAAGGAATTCAGAGAGAAGGGACAGCACCAGAGTCATAATGATGTCCTGAAGGGCTATCTGGATTTCAGTATTCCGGAGGCAAGGGCGATTTTGCGGGAGGTAATAAGGCAACATGAGTAAGCAGGAAACAACAGATTACAGAGCTTATCGAAGTACATTTACAAAAAAGGCACAGCAGATCGTGCAAAAGCTGTCTCTGGAAGAAAAAATATATTTGATGAGTGGGCTTCGGACGATGGAAGAGGTGCGGAAATCCATTCAGAAAAAGGTCAATACACATTATAATGAAGTACCGTACCGGGCAGGCGGAATAGACGGAAAAGTACCGCCGGTTTTATTTGCTGATGGCACCAAGGGTGTTGTCTGCGACAGGAAAACGTACACCTGTTTCCCAGTTGAGTCGATGCGTGGCGCTTCCTTTGATCCGATGCTGGAAAAGGAGATCGGAGAGGCAATCGGTGCGGAAGTATTATTAGCAGGTGCTAACTTGTTTGGCGGCGTCTGTGTGAATCTGCCGTATCATCCGGGCTGGGGCAGGGCACAGGAAACCTTTGGAGAAGATCCATATTTACTGGGAGAAATGGGAGCGGCTCTGGTAGAAGGTGTACAGACAACGGGAGTGATCGCCTGTGTGAAGCATTTTGCCTTTAATTCGATGGAAAATGCCCGCTTTGAAGTTGATATAACATGTGATAAGAAGGCAGAGCAGGAAGTCTTTTTATCACAGTTTAAAAGATGTGTGGAAGCAGGGGCAGGTGCTGTGATGAGCTCCTATAACAGCTATCGGGGACAGATGTGCGGACAGAATGCCTATCTGCTGCGGGAAGTTTTAAAAGAAGACTGGCAGTTTGACGGATTTACCTTAAGTGATTTTAACTGGGGGATCAAGGATACGGTCACAGCAGCAAATGCGGGCATGGATCTGGAAATGCCGAATACGTATTATTATGGAAAGAAACTTCTGGAAGCCGTGCACTTTGGCAGTGTTTCCGAAAAAGTGATCGATGAGGCGGCGCTTCGGATCGTGCGGACACTTCTGGCACATGAAGAGAAGATAAGGCAGTATGGAAAGATCGATGCGGAAAGGCTGCTCTGGGATGACAGACAGCTTGCGAAAAAAAGTGCGCTGGCCGGTATCACGCTTCTGCGGAATCAGAATGGAATTCTGCCGCTTTCCGGCAGATGTCACAAGATCGTTGTGATCGGCAGACTGGCGGATGAGGATGTAATGGGGGATCGTGGCTCCAGTCAGGTATATCCGCCTTATCAGGTGACGATCCTGCAGGGCATATTAGAACAGGCAGGGCAGGAAGTGATCTATTACAGGGGAGAAAGTCTTTCCCACTGTAAAAGACTGGCAAAAGAAGCGGATGCAGTGATCGTTGTAGCGGGAAACAGTGCAGCGGAGGAAGGCGAATATGTCTATGCGGATATGGAAGAGCTGTATGTTAAAAGCATGGGCGGTGACAGGACACAGGGGATTGCACTTCCGGCGCATGACAGGGAAATCCTGTCCGCTGTGGCACAGGTCAGACAGGATGCAATTGTGGTGCTTGTTGGTGGCAGCTCCTTTACGATGGAAGACTGGATCGGACAGACAGGGGCGCTGCTCATGGCTTACTATCCGGGCATGGAAGGCGGTCATGCACTGGCAGATGTTCTGTTTGGCAAGGAAAATCCGGGCGGAAAACTGCCGTTTGTGATTCCAC
>OLNZ01002705.1_pt1 | contig 10407 bp, 9 predicted proteins | sample 1672981 | NCBI WGS metagenome assembly OLNZ01 (sample SAMEA3136743, study PRJEB25190) | human gut metagenome | biome: human gut; feature: human-associated habitat; material: faeces | place: Austria | collected 2013
CACCACCACAAAGGTGCCTGTCCCCTTTGTGGTGGTCCTGTACCACCAAGATGTGCCAAATGACTCCGTATGCCTAGGTTCGTAGATGTGAACCCAGGCCTCTACCTGCGGAAATACAAAGAGCCGCCGCAAGAGCATTTATGCCCACGCGGCGGCTGAAAATGGCTATGAAAGCTTGCGCTAGCGGTTGCGGCGCTTGGACGCGACGAAGCCGGCGCCGATGACGGACGCACCGGCAATGCCGAGGGCTGCCGCCGTCATCGCGGCGCTATCGCCCGTGGCGGCCAGGGCGTCGGAAGCGTTTTTGGTGGCAGCAGTCTTGGTCGTAACGGTCTTGGTGACCGTCGTGGTGGTCTTTGCATCCTTGTCTACGGGCTTGAGGTCAGGCTTCTGCTCGGGATTGGGCATGGGATCGGGCTCCGGAGCCGGCTCGGGGTCCGGCGTTGGGTCCGACTCCTGCCCGTCTCCAAAATCAATCACCACATCATGGGCGACCTCGGCAGAACCGACGATATCCGAAATCGTAGACGAACCGGCAACACCGATGACCTGCCCGCTCTGGGAACTAGTCCATTGCCCCGTATCGACATCCTTTTTCACATCGCGCACGGCACCGTCCATCGGAATCGTAATCGTCGCGTTCCCTCGTAAATCGATCATCGCGGCATGGTACAGGGTCGAATTCACGACGTTGCGGTTGATCGCATAAATCCCCGCAGTCGCGCCCGAAGCCTCAATCTTCGATTTGAAAATCTGGATACGAGGCGTTTCAAACCTGGTATTTGCCTCTGCCATGATTCCAAAACTTTGATTGCGATCGGCGTCGATGCCGCTTGCGGCAGACAGGCTTCGAGACGTGAGGTTCGACTTCTCGACAAGCATCCACACCGCACCGTCTTGCGAGCGTGCGCTGATACCCGCCGAGAGCGAAGCCGCACTACCAGCCGAAAGCGTGACATCGGCTCCGTTGACGATTTTCATGAGGGTATTCTTCTTGATACCAAACGTATTGATGCACATGGAAGCCCACGAGGCATCGCCAGTCTTAATCGACAGACTGGCGCCATCGACGGTGACATCGCCGCCGTGCTCATAAGCGGAATCCGGCTCTTCCTGCTCGCCTTCCTGGGCAGCGTGTCTGTTTGGAATGTTATCAGCATGGATACCGCAGATGATCTGCGTTGGACGCCAAGATCCTTCAGCCGATTTCGCCTCGATTTTGACATCAGCGCCCTTATCGATTGTCACGCTGCCGGCCGTCGCGCGAATGCCCGCCACGTTTTCCGCTGCACCCGAAGCCGTCGCGTTGACGCTGACGCCGCTGATGGTCACATCGCCGCCGGTCCTGCCGTCTCCCGACGCCGTAATCACATCGTTCTGGGCCGTCGCATTCAGGGTGCCGTCGCCGGTAATGGCAAGGTTACCGTTCTTAACAGCGATGGCGCTCTGCCCGGCGTCGGCCGTGACGGTGTTGGTGCCCGTCACGCCGATGGTGAGGTTGCCCTTGGCGCCGATGGAGCCGCCGTCGTAGCCGTTGAGCTTCATGTCGTCGGCGCCGTCCCAGGACCAGGTTCCCGCCTCGTCGCCGGCAGCGGTGCCCGCGTCGTACTGCGTGCCGCCCACGTTGACCCAGTCGGCGGCGAGCGCCACGCTCGGCAGCAGCAGCTGGCCGGCCATGAGCACACAGGCCCCCGCGCAGGCGAGTTTTGCGCCCACGCGGCGCCATGTTCCGTGGGAGAGCGAGCACGCGCGGCCGTGGTCGATTGGGTTGTCATGGATTTGCGTTCGCATGTGAGCCTCCTTGTCGTAAGGGGTGCCTCCGCTGTTTTATGTTGCGGAAGCTTGCACTAGCGGTCGCGGCGCTTGGACGCGACGAAGCCGGCACCGACGACGGACGCACCGGCAATGCCGAGGGCTGCTGCCGTCGTCGCGGCGCTATCGCCCGTGGCGGCAAGAGCGCCCGCGGACTTCTGGACCGTGGCGACCTGCGCGGCCGGCTTGGGGGCAGCGGCCGTGGAGCTCGCCTGGGTCGGCGTCACGGACGGCACGTCGGTCCCGCTGCCGCCGCCCGGCTGTGGAGTGGGAGCCGGGGTGGGTTCAGGCTGCGGGGTGGGCTCGGGTTCGGCCGCATCTCCAGAGCTGATTACCACGTTGCGGGCGACCTCGTCGGAAGTTCTAATGTCCTGGATGACAGACGACCCGGGAACGCCGATGACACGCCCACTTCCAACGGTGTCGCGCACGGTACCTCCGTCGGGAATCGCAATCTTTAACCCTCCCTCAAGTTTGATATAGGGGGCCCTGAAGGACCCCAGATTGACGGCATAGACTGCCGCCGTCGAGCCCGACGCCACAACATTTGATTGAAAGAAGCTAATTCGAGGGGTAGCCGACGGGGAGCCAGACTGTGAAAAAATTCCATAGACATCTTTGCGATTTGCCCCTACAAGCTCATCAGTCCCGGCATCACCTTGAGCCGTGAGGTTCGAGCGACTGACGCGTATCCATGACGCCCCGTCTTGCACGCGTATCCAAACACCAGCCGAGATTTTTCCTGCGCTCCCTGTCGCGAGCGAAACATCCACCCCGTTGGCAATCTTCAAATATGTTTCCGTCTTAATACCAAACGAATACAGAGCGACCGACATGCCCCCTGCATTACCCGCCGTCGCATTTAATTTAGCGTTGTCCACCATGATACAGCCACCATGTTTGGCGCTGTAGTCTGCCTCTTCGGCCTGTACACCCTCGATGGCAGAATGCCTGGGAGGAACATTTTCGGCAAGGACCGCAAAGACATCGGCGTTCGACTTTGCCTCGACATGGACGTCGGCACCATTCTTTATGGCTATGTCGCCCGCTGCCGCATGGATACCAATGGATTCATATGCTCCGCCCGTGGCTGTCACGTTAACGTCAGCGCCATCAATGGTCACATCGCCACCGGTCCCGCCGTCTCCCGACGCTGTAATTGCATCGTTCTGAGCCGTCGCATTCAGGGCGCCGTCGCCGGTAATGGCAAGGTTGCCGTTCTTGACAGCAATAGCGCTCTGACCGGCGTCGGCCGTGACGGTGTTGGTGCCCGTCACGCCGATGGTGAGGTTGCCCTTGGCGCCGATGGAGCCGCCGTCGTAGCCGTTGAGCTTCATGTCGTCGGCGCCGTCCCAGGACCAGGTTCCCGCCTCGTCGCCGGCAGCGGTGCCCGCGTCGTACTGCGTGCCGCCCACGTTGACCCAGTCGGCGGCGAGCGCCACGCTCGGCAGCAGCAGCTGGCCGGCCATGAGCACACAGGCCCCCGCGCAGGCGAGTTTTGCGCCCACGCGGCGCCATGTTCCGTGGGAGAGCGAGCACGCGCGGCCGTGGTCGATTGGGTTGTCATGGATTTGCGTTCGCATGTGAGCCTCCTTGTCGTAAGGGGTGCTTCTGTAACACCATGTTACGGGAAGATAGCCGGATCCCGGGGCACAAATTCTCATGTGGCGCACCTGCCAGCGCAAAAGGCAACGAGCATGCGATTGCCAAGCGCACCCCGCCCCCCGAAAGGCCCGCCCCCACCGCCATGGTCTACAATCGAGGACACAATCATTCGTCCATCCAAAGGACCGTCCTTGAACCTAAGCAAGCCTAAAATCAACGCTCTTCTGGCACTCGCGCTCTTCACCTTCGCCTTCCTTGCCGCCGAGTTTCGCTTCGACGTCAACGTCGGGCTGCTCGCCGGTGCCGAACGCGTTGTGATCGCACAGGGCTTTATTCTGGGCGCGAGTGTACTCGGCTTTATCGGATACGCGCCGCTGCTCGGGCTCGCACAGCGCAAAGGCCACTCATTGGCAGCCGCCAACGCCGCTGTTCCCATCGCCATCCTGGGATTGACCCAAATCCAGTCCCCTACGGCTCCACTTGCCCTCGAGATCCTAGGCTGCATCGCATTCTTTGGACTCGGACTGTTAGGCGCCGCAGCGCACCACGCCTTTTCGTTGGCATTCCAGGATGATCCCAAGCTCGCCACCGGTGCGGGAGCGGCCTATGCTGCGGGCATCCTGATGCAGTTCGCCGTCAACCTGCTCAATTGCGGCGGCATCGCAGAGCTCATCGTCCTTGGCACAGCGACTATCGCCATCTCCGCTTTCAGCGTAGTTCCCCAAAAGGCCGCCGAGAGCTCCAGCTCCGCCATCAACCCCTTTGTTGAGCCCTCTCACGCCCTCGCCAAGCAGGCGTGTTGGAGCATCGCGCTGGTCATGATTCTTGCCTGCTTGTTCTCGACCCTCGACAACGTGGTCACACTCTCCAACGCCCACGGCACCATTGCCGTGCAAACCTGGCCGCGCCTCTTTTTGGCGGCAAGCGGCCTTGCCGCCGGTCTTATCTTTGACCTTGCCGAGCGCCGCTACATGGGACTTGTCATGCTCGGCATCGCCGTGCTCTCGACCATTTCCATCCTGGCCGTGGAGGCCGGCGCCGATCCCAACCTGGGCCTTGTCGTCTTTTACCTGAGCTCGGGCTTTTTCGTCACGTTCTTCACTGCCACCTTTACACAGCTGGCACCGCGCATGCATGCGCCCGCTCTTTGGGCTGGCATGGGCCGCGCCGCCAACAATGCATGCGCATTCACTACATCGGGCATCTCGCTTGCTCTCGTGACCTCGGATAACGTTGCCCTCATTATGATCGGCGCGCTCGTTTTGCTCGTCGCCGCCTGCGCGGCATTCGTGGCAGCCGGCCTGTTTCGCCTGCCCCAAACCGAGCAGGAGCGCGAGCGCGAGCAACTGGCAAAAGAAGCACTCACCGCCCCCACCATCGAAGAGCAACGCCAGGCCTTCATCGCCGACCACGCTCTCACCCCGCGCGAAGTCGACGTGCTCATAGCCGTGACCCAGGATGAACGCCCGCTCAAGCAGGTCGCCGAGGAACTCGGCATCTCGATGCGCATGGTACAGCGCCACCTGAGCTCTATCTACCAAAAGACCGACACGCAGACGCGCGCCGGTCTCGCCAAAGCCTTCCCCTCTGCCTAAAACAAAAACCACCACAAAGGCCCCCTTTGCGGTGGTTTGAGCGGAGCAGAAGGCCACTCTGCCAGTTTGTCTCAGTCTGTAACAGATAGGCCCCTAAAAGCAGGCTTATTGTTACAGATCGAGACAGTAAAGGGACACGAAGCGATCCTTCGCAGCAACGACCCTCTAGTAAAGCGATGCGACATATCGGCCAAAGCCTGGCAATGCAAACTCAAAACGTCCTTGTAGAGGCTCTTCAATTACCCCAGCCTCTACCAGACGCTTTTTATACGTTGAAATCGAACCGGAACTCTTCTTAAGCCTCGCTGCCAGCTCTTGCCTGGTCGTCGTCCCAACCGGATTCATTGCACGAAGAAATTCAAGGTCCCCTCGTGAAAGTTCCGCCGCTGTTGAAGCGAAAACTCGCGATTCCAGCTCCTCTTGCGCAAGTTTCGCGCCTCGTTCGACATCCTCAATAGAAACCTCGGAGGCTTGGCGCGAAGCATTCCATGCCCGATACCCCACCAACTGGAACATAAATGGAAAGCCATCGATCGCCTTGGCAGCGAGGTCAATCGCCTCATCAGAAATCGTCTTGCCGCCGTCCTCAATCGTTAGTCGAAACGCTTCTTTTACCTCAGTCGGTGAAATTGATCCCAGCGAATGTTGAGCCGCGCGACGAAGAAACGATGTCGATTTCCCCGTCAGCAGCGCCAGCACGCGAAACGGCAGCCCCGCCATAAGCAAAGCTACCTTTTTATTCTCGCTTACAAAGTGCTGGTAGGTAGTAACAAGCTCCGTCATTTGCGCAAACGATACATCCACTTCGTCAACGGCGATAAGCACCCCGGTGTCAGTCGCTTCAAGCTGAGCAAACAAAGCGTTCATCTTAGTACGCCAGTTAGCGCCCTCAAATTCAACATCGATGTTTTCCCAGCTCATGCTTCCTACGTGGGCAATGCCGACACTGTTCACACGCCTAGAAGCGGGCTTTTCGATCAGATGGGCGGCTGATTCGTTGAGGCGCTGCAAAATGTCTTCGAGCATCCCCTCCGAGGCCGTCACATTCGCTGTAATCCAGCCCTCTTGCTGGGCGCGGTACGACAGATATGCCAAAAGCGCCGTTTTACCTGTACCACGTGCACCATAGAAAACCGAGCAAAGATTGGGATCGGAGTCGTCATTTTCAAACGCCAGCACCATATCATCGATGATTTGCTCACGGCCGGCCATATACGCCGGTACACGTCCGAACATCGGCGTGAATGGATTTGCCTGCCTGTACGCCGTCGGTGCCGCCATAAAGCCTCCCTTGAACTCATACAACTTAATTATGCCCCTACAATCTTTAAGTATTTTGAGCATCTTTGAGTTTTTTGAGCATCTTTGAGTTCTTTGAGTGATCGGCCCCCGCAGAACCAGTTGACTTTCCCCGCCTAAAACAAAAACCACCACAAAGGTGCCTGTCCCCTTTGTGGTGGTTTTTGATCGATTAGCCTTCGAGCTGCGCCACTTTGTAGCGGTAGGCGGCGGCGATGACGTCTTTACAACCCTCGCGGCCCAGCTTGGCGCGGTTGACGACGATGTCCTTGCCGCTCGTCATCTTCCACTTGCCGGCGCTGTAGCGCTTGTAGAATGCCTCGCGCGCCTTCTGCTGCTGTTTAACTAGCTTGGCGCCCTTCTTTTTGTTGAGGCCGCGCTTTTTGCGCACGATCTCGACGCGGTCCTCAAAGGGAGCGGTCACCAATACGGCAATGTGGTTGGGGTTGTTACGCAGCAGGTAATCGGACAGGCGGCCTTCGATAATGCAGCTCTCGGTCTCACCCAGATCCAAAATCACCTGGCTCATCTTTTGGAACAACTTGTCCGAGTACGAACGCGCATCGTAACGGTCGGGCAGAAAAGCCATGTTCTCCACGGCCAGGCGCTCGTCGTAAGCGGCCATCTTGTCGAGCGACTCGCCCGCGCGCAGCGAAGCACGCACCAGCAGCTCGTTATCGTACAGCGGAATCCCCAACTCGTTGGCGAGGATGCGTCCGATCTCGTGGCCCTCGGCACCAAAGTCGCGCGCGATGGTAATGACCACGGGGCTCTTTTTGTTCTCCAGATCGCTCATCGCGATTCCTTTCTAACAAATGAGAAATAGGCGATTCCTGATTCTCATTTTGTCACTTACGACCGTCCTGGTTTCCCAAGTGCGGCAGATTGCCCCGAAAGAGGAGCGCCGCGTACTAAATGTACGCAAGCGACGATTGAGGGGCAAGATGCCGTGCTTGGGGAAGCAGGACTACGCTGCCACAATACGGCGTTGATATGCTCGGACCAGCAACGAGATACCAAAGTTGAGCACAAAGTACATCGCAAACACCAGGCCGTAGAGCATAAGCACCTGCGACAGGTCGATCGCGTGAGCCATCACAACGTTTGCCGTGTACATGAGCTCGGCCACGTTAATGCCCGAAAGATACGAGCTGTCCTTAATGACGGTCGTGCACTGGCTAAACAGCGCCGGAATGATCGTCTTAAACGTCTGCGGCAGAATGATATAGCGCATGGTGGCAAAGAAGCCGAAGCCCTGGCTCTGCGCCGCCTCAAACTGGCCGCGCGGAATCGAGTTGAGGCCGCCACGCACAATCTCGGCCATAACAGCGCTGGTAAACAGCGTAAAGGCGATGGTCGAAATCACAATGTCCAAACCCTGCACCGTAAAGTAGATAAACAGAATCCACAGCAGGTTTGGCGTACAGCGGAACAGCTCGATATAGGCGCTCACCAAAATACGGAACGGGCGGGGCGCATAGCTTTTAACGAGCGCCAGCACCGTGCCAAAGATGAGCGAGAAAAAGATCGACAGCGCCGAGATCTCGATCGTCTTAACAAAGCCGCCCCAAATGTAGAGCAGGTTGGTCGCGTTGAAGATTTCCATGCGCTAGGCCTCCTCTACGTTGTCGAGTCCCAGCTCGGCCAGGCTCACGCCGCGCGGACGCTCCTTGGAGCGGCGCTCGAGCCACTGCACCAGCATGGCGAGCGGAAAGCAGATGATGAAGTACATAAGGCAGCAGACGATGTATCCCTGCAGGTAACCGTACAGACTCACAAAGTTGTCGGAACGGTACATAAGGTCGCCGCCGGCCACAAGCGCCAGCACCGACGTGTTCTTGACCAGGTTGAGCGCCTGGTTACACAGCGGCGGCAGAATAATCTTGAATGTCTGGGGCAGCACGATGTACCAGTACGCCTGCGCACGGGTGAAGCCCTGGCTCTGGGCCGCCTCCATCTGACCGCGCGGAACCGCCTCGATACCAGTGCGGATGACCTCCGAAATGTAGGCCGCGTGATACAGGCCCACACCCAAGAAGCCCAGCACGAACGGCGCGATGCGCACCGGCTGGTCGGCACCGGTTATGGCCTGCAAAAACTGCGGACCAGCCATGTACATAAAGAGCACCTGCACGGGCAACGGGGTGTTCTGGTAAAACTCCACATACACACGGCTTATGGCGCGCAGCACGCGCGAGCGAGTGGTAGAGAACACGCCCAGCAGCGTGCCCAGCACCAGCGATAGCAGCAGGCCGGCAACGACCACCTGCAGCGTCACGCCAAAGCCCTCCCAGAAGGGCCCCATGTTTTGAAATGTCGTCGACCAGCGGTCGGCGTCAAACAATCCTTCGAGCATTTGATTCCTTCCTTGGACGATGCGCCTATACAAGACCCCAGGTCTTGACCTCTTGGTCGAGCCAGCCATCGGCCAGGCGATCGCAAACTACCTGATCGACCACAGCCGAAAGGTCGCAGCCCTTCTTGGTCGCCACGCCGTAGCCCTGCTCGCCAAACTTGACCTCGGGCTGCAGCAGCTCAACGGTCTCGTTCATGTAACCGGCCAGCGTGGAGCGGTCCATGGCAAAGACGTCGATATTGCCGGCGTCGAGCGAACTCTTGATGATGGGATAGCCGCTAAAGGCCCTAAACTCGGGCTTGCAGCTAAAGCCGTTGTCCTTGATCATCTGCTCGATCAGGCCCTGCGTGGTGGCACCCTGGCTCACGCCAATAACCTTGCCGTCCAGGTCCTCAATCGAGGTAAAGCCCGAACGTTTCTTGACCATGAGTCCCACGTAGTCGGTGCGGTACGGCGTCGAAAAATCCCAGCTCTTCTTGCGCTCGTCGGTGATGGTGTAGGTCGCCGCGACCACGTCGAGCTGGCCGTTATCGATCAGTGGGCCGCGCGTCTTGGGCGTTACGTCGGTAAACTCGACAAGCTCCTGGGCGCGGGCCTCCTTGTAGCTCACGCCGAAGACGGCAGCGGCGATCTGGTAGCACAAATCGACTTCCATGCCCTCAAAGCGGCCCTTGGCGGTGTCGTAATAGCCGTAGCCGGGAACATCCTTCTTAACGCCGGCATTCAGATGGCCACGCGACTTAATGGCCGCAAGCTTGGACCCCTTGTCGGAGCCCTCGCCACTGGTGGAGTTGCCACAACCGGTAAGCGCGGTCCCCGTCAACGCGAGCATGCCGGCGCCCGCCAGCTGCAAAAAGTGACGGCGCGACACGGCCGCCCTCGTCATATCCGTCATGTCCATCACCGCGCCTAGTGCAGAATCTTGGACAGGAACTCGCGGCAGCGCGGGTTCTCGGGGTTATCGAAGAAGTGCTCGGGCGTGCCCTCCTCCAAAATGCGGCCGTCCTCCATAAAGATGACGCGGTCGGCCACCTGGCGTGCAAAGCCCATCTCGTGCGTCACGCAGATCATGGTGATATCTTCCTGCGCAAGCTCGATCATAACGTCCAGAACCTCCTGGACCATCTCGGGGTCGAGTGCCGAGGTCGGTTCGTCAAACAGGATGATGGGCTGCTTGGTGCACAGGGCACGGGCGATGGCGATGCGCTGCTGCTGACCACCCGAGAGATTCTGCGGATACTCGCCGGCCTTATGCGCCATGCCGACGCGCTTGAGCGCAGCGATGGCGATCTCGGTCGCCTCCTCCTTGCTCTTCTTTTGCAGTTTGATGGGCGCGAGCGTCAGGTTGCCCAGCACCGTCATGTTGGGATACAGGTTGAACTGCTGAAACACCATAGAGCTATACTTGCGAGCCATCTCCAGGTGATTCTTTTTGGTGAGCGGCGTACCGTCGATGACGACCTCGCCCGACGTGGGCTCCTCCAGATAATCGACGCAACGGATGAGCGTCGACTTACCCGAACCGGAAGGCCCGATCATTACGAGCTTCTCGCCGCGCTTGACGGTGAGATTGATATCTTTGAGCACATGCAGGTCGCCAAAGTACTTGTTGAGATGCTTGATCTCGATCATGTCTGCCATGAATGTCCCTTCCCTGCGTTTACACGAGTTGAACTATTGTACGGAAAGAACCGCGTTTCCGCAGCCCACACTACATTCCCGTAAAGAACCCGCAACCTT
>OLNZ01002707.1_pt1 | contig 10402 bp, 10 predicted proteins | sample 1672981 | NCBI WGS metagenome assembly OLNZ01 (sample SAMEA3136743, study PRJEB25190) | human gut metagenome | biome: human gut; feature: human-associated habitat; material: faeces | place: Austria | collected 2013
GGGTCATCTCGCTGACGCCCATGCGCAGGGCGCCGGAGGCGGTGAAGCCCTCCTCATCGGGGGTGGCCTGGTAGTTGACGATGACGTTGTTCTGCTCCAGGCGCTCGGCGATCTCCGCGCCCTCGCCGTAGCCCACGGAGACGATGACCTGGTGGGTCTCGGTGTAGTCGATGGCGGGATCGCCCACCACGTCCAGGCCATAGCTCCTGAGGCTGCGGGCGAAGGACTTGGCGTTGCGGATAATGGCGCTCTGATACGCGTCGCGGAACTGGTTCATTTCATAGGCCGCCATGAGCATACCCAGCTGGGTGCCCAGGTGGTGGTTGGATACGCTGCCGGGGAAGGTGCGGCTCTCGATGGTCTTCCACAGGCCGTATTTCAGGTCCTCCTCCTTATAGTTGACGCCGATGACGCCGCGCTGGGGGCCGAAGAAGGTCTTGTGGGTGGAGCCGGTGACGATCTCCGCGCCCTCCTGGAAGGGGTTCTGGAAGTGGTCGCCGATGAGGCCCAGCACATGGGCCATATCGTACATAATGGTGGTGGGGATCCTCTGCTCGTCCACAAAGCGGCGGATCTGGGCCACAGGCTCCTTATGCAGAACCATGGACTTGCCGAAGATGATGAGCTCGGGACGGTAGCGGTCGATGAGCTTCTTGGTCTCCTCCACGTCCATCTTATAGGGGTTGTCCCGGCAGACGGGGAAGTTTACCACGGCGGGCTTTTCGGTGACGGGGTCCACGGCGATATAGTCGTGGAGGGCGCCCATGGGCTGGGCAGACAGGTGACCGCCCTTGATGATGTGGTTGTTCATGACGTAGCCCAGGCGCTTGGCATCCTTCTTGCGGTCGAAGCGGTTCTTCCAGTCCGTCAGGGCGGAGAACACCGCCATGTTGGACATCTGGCCGCTGAGGGTGCGGGTCTCCACCTCGGTGCAGCCGAAGTAGGCGCGCATTTCCTCGGTGAGCATACGCTCCACCTGGTCGATGAACTTGGTGCCCTGGTAATAGAACACCTCCTTCTCATAAAAGGCCAGGATCTTCTTGTGCTCGGCATAGCGGCAGGCCGGGTCGCTGCCGGACAGCAGGCGCACGGCCCGGCTGGGGGTATTCTCGGAGGGAATCAGGTTCACGCACTGCTCCTGACGCCAGACGTGGTTCTCGATGGCCTTGTGCAGCAGGGTCAGGGCCTTGCCGGTGCGGTCGCCGCCGGCCACGGTGCGGACCTCCTCCTGCTCACCGTACAGCAGGGGGCGGGCGAAGGGAGGCGCGCCCACGCTCATGTGGCGGGCGGGGATCACGGCCTTCAGGCGCTTGCCGCGGATATCCACCTCCACGGTGTCGTCCACCAGAACGTCGCTGTCGATATAGCACAGGCCGATGGCACGCTTGCCGCTGGCCTCCAGGATCACGGTGGACAGGCCCTCACCCTGGGTCTTGAAATAGGGCACCATGGTGCCGCTGGTGACCCAACCCACCAGCTTATCGCCCTTGTAGATCTCCATTCCGGCCCGCATGACGCCGCGGTCCAGCAGGGCGATGGGGGCGATCCTCCGGGGCAGGGCGGACATGTCGGAGAAGTCCCGGTCCATGTGGCGGATAAAAGCCTGGTGCTGACGCTCCAGAGCGGCGCGGCCGATGAAATCCCCCTTCTGGGCGGAGAAGCTCACGGCAAACTTGGCCAGAGGCACGGCGAAGATGGGGATCTCGGTGCCGTCGGGGGCAACGCCCATCTCGTGGCCGTACAGGGGGAAGGACGCCTCCATGCGCAGGGTATCCCGTGCGCCCAGGCCGGCAGGCCGCGCGCCCAGCTCCACCAGACGGTTCCACAGCCACACCACGTCCTGGCTGCGGACGTATACCTCGTAGCCCAGAGGCTCGCCGGTGTAGCCGGTCTTGGCGATGCGGGCCTGGCGGCCCTCCAGGGACACGGTGCCCAGGGAGTTCTTGGTGGGCTCCTTGGTGGGGGACTCGCCGCCGGAGAGGGTCATGAGCATTTCCTTGCTCTTGGGGCCCTGGACGGCGATGGAGGCCCATTCGGCGCTGATGTTGGTGATGGTGCAGTCGAAGCCGGACAGGGCCCGGTTCAGATGCTCCAGATCCTTGTCGATGTTGGCGGCGTTGACCACCAGCAGATAGCTGTCCTCCTGGAACAGGTACAGATACGCGTCGTCCACGGCGCCGCCGTTCTCGTTGGGAATGATGCAGTACTGGGCCATGTTCAGGTCCAGAGCGCTGACGTTGCTGGTCAGCACGTGCTGGAGAAATTCCTTGCGCTGGGGGCCCTCAATCAGCAGGCGGCCCATGTGGGACACGTCGAACAGGCCGCACACCTGGCGGGTGTACAGATGCTCGGCGATGATGCCGGACGGATACTGGATGGGCATTTCCCACCCGCCGAAGTCCACCATGGTGGCCCCGGCGGAAACATGCACGTCGTACAGCTGCGTGCGCTTCAGTTCGCTCATTTTCTAAGCTCCTCCTTCAAAGTTGTTCCTTCCTGTTTTTGGGCAGCAAAAAAGGGCGCAAAGCCGTTGCCTTGCGCCCCCGTATCCTAACCTGAGAGATTCCCCGCCCCGGATGAGGCGAGTTGCACCTTCGGTGGCCGGACATATCCGGCCTTTTCGGAGTATCGTCCGGACCCGGTCCCTTTTGCCTGAGAGCTTCTGCGTTCCCCTTCGGCGCCGCGCAGAGCGCGGTCTCTCCCGAGTCCATCCACCGATGATCCCTATTCCGTTGTTATGTCCATTCTATCACGGGGCGGGAAATGGTGTCAACGCGAAACATCGGGCCCGGGTAACATTTGGATAAATGGTAAAAAACGGAGGTCCGTCTTTGGGCTATCTGACCAAGTGGAGGTCGTGAAGCACGGCGTCCGCCATGACGCGGCTGCCCAGGCGGCTGGGGTGCATGCCGTCGCGCTGGTACAGGTCCGCCGTGTTCCCGGCGACGTCGAAGGCCGCGCCGAAATCCACCCGCCGCAGGGAGATGGCGTCCGTCAGCCTGCGCAGCCACCGGACGTATTCCGCCGAGGCCTCAAGAGCCCGGTCCATGTCGCACACCGGCTGCCACTGGGCCGGGATGGTGCGCACGGGATATGGAATGCCCACCACCGGCCGGACCCCGGCGGCCACGCACTGGTGGACCATGGCCATGACGGCAGACTTGGCCTGGTCGGCGGAGCCGGTGAGCATAATGTCGTTGTCGCCGCCCATAAACAGGACCATATCCGGCTTCTGGGGCAGGGCCTGGCTCTGGAGCCGGACCAGGAGGCCGGTGGAGGTATCGCCGGCCACGCCGGCGTTGACCCACAGATGGGGCGTCTCCCGGTTCAGCAGGTCCACCCAGCCTTCTCCGGGGGCCAGGTTGTATCCCGTGGTCAGGCTGTCGCCCAGGCATACGATCTTCATGGCTTCCTCCTCTGTTATACGGAAATCTTGCGGACGCCGGGGTTTTCCCTGAGAAAACGCAGGGCCTCCTCATGGGTAATGGGGTCCGGCAGCCGGATGGACACCTCCAGGCAGAGCATGCTGTCCTCCCGGGTCAGGGTGCTGTCGGTGATCTTGCCCCGGTGCTCCCGGACCAGGCAGTCAAAGGCCTGCATCAGGCCGTCGCTGTCCGTCATGTGCACCGTGACCTCCTGGGTGATCTCCGCATCGCCGCCCACCCGGAACCGGTGCAGCACCAGCTGGATCACCACCAGCACCACAGCCTCCATCAGGCCCAGCCAGTACATACCCGCGCCGATGGCCATGCCCACGGCGGCGGTGCCCCACATACCGGCGGCAGTGGTCAGGCCCCGGATGGAGCTGCCGTTTTTGAAGATGACGCCGGCGCCCAGAAAGGAAATGCCGCTGACCACCTGGGCGGCAATGCGGGCGGTGTCCGCCCCCCGGGAGCCGTCCAGAGCGGCAGTGTCGACGAATGCGTATTTGGACAGGATCATGAACACCGCCGAGGCGCAGGCAATGATGCAGTGGGTCCGCACCCCCGCCTCCTTCTGGCGCTTGGTGCGCTCCAGGCCAATGGCCGCGCCCAGGGCAGCGGACAGCAGGATCCGGAACAGAAATTCCAGATTATCGTATAGGGTCAAGGTTGACTCCGGCAAAAAGCCCGTCAGACCGGTCAGCATAGAATTCTCCCCCTTTTATCACATTTTCTCCAGCTCCGGCCGGAGCATAGCCCGGGCCTTTTTCCGGGCCCGGGTCAGGGCCATGCGGACGCTGGTGGGCTTTACGCCCATCTCCCGGGCCAGCTCGCTGTCCGAATAGTCCAGAATGTACCGGGCCTCCAGCAGCCAGCGGGTGTCCTCATCCAGCCGGGGCCATACCCGGGCCAGGGCATTCAGCTCCACCCGGCGGGACAGCAGCTCATCCATGTCCGGCGCGGACGACGCCTCCGGCGCGTCCTCCAGCGGCACCTGGGGGTGGCGGCGGTTATGGCGGAGCACGTTGTACGCCGTGTGGCGGCAGGCGGCGGCGATATCCCCCGGCAGCTTGCTCTCGGCCAGCTGCCGCACAACGTCTATCCGGTCGATGAGCCGCAGCAGCGTCGTCTGGACGGCATCCTCCGTGGCCCATTTGTCGTCCAGCACCTCATATGTACACTGATACATCAGGCGATGATACTGCACAAACAGGCGGGACATATACGCGCGGTCGTCCTCATCCTGGATGGTAAGGATGCAAATCGGCAGCATATGGTTCCCCCTTTCGCGCAGTCGGCAAGATGTTCAAAAGATTCAACATTTTATATTATAATATTTTTTTTGAAAAAAACAAGAAAAACGAAAAAAATCGGTTGCATTTTGCGGATTACGGTGTTACGTATATAGATACGTCTGTAAAAAGGGCAAACTTGCGAAAAGGAGGGGTGCACCGTGCAGGAGAGGAATAGCAAGCAGGAGGAGGCCCTGTTTACGCTGCTGATGGACCAGGTCGCGCGGCAGGAAAACCAACAGGCCCGGGAGGCCATGGAGCGCCTGGCCCGTGACCCGTCGGCTGCGGTGCCTGCGCTTTCGCAGCGGCGGTGCATGCAGACCATTCAGCGGGGCCTTCTGCGCCGGGATCTGCGCTCCGCCGGACGGGTGCTGCGGCGGCTGGCGGGCCGGGCAGCGGTGATTCTGGCAGTGGCGGCGCTGTGCTTCTCGGTAGCCTTTGCCGTGTCCCCGACCCTGCGGTCCCAGACGGTTCGCTGGGTGGTGGAAACCTTCGACACCCATACCCTGCTGCGCCCCGGGTCCCGGATGGACCGCAGCGGCGGGTCCTCCCTCCCCTCCGGGCTGACGGTGGGCCGGCTGCCTACCGGGGTGACCCTGACGGAAACAAACCTGAGCCAGGGGATCTGGTTTTACCGCTATGCCGACGGCGACGGCTGCTGGCTGGAGATCAGGCTGATGGCTTTCAGCGGCGACGGCGTCATGTGCGTGGACACGGAGGACGCCGATATGCACCGGCTGACCATCAACGGCTATCCCGCATTCACCACCCACAAAAACGGGATGTCCACCGTCGTGTGCACGCTGGATGACTGGAGCTCCGTTCTGACCGTCACCGGCAAGGGCTTCTCCGTGGACGACCTGGCCCAGGTGGCGGAGGGGGTTCAGGTGCGGTAAGGAGGGGCGCTTTTCCTACCGGACCGGTGCGTTTATATCTTGACAAAGATCGCCGGGCATGATAAAATCTTATCACAATCCAAGGGGTGCTGGCGCAAGCCGGCTGAGATGCGACGTATTGCCGTCCGGTCCCTCAGACCTGATCCGGGTAATGCCGGCGTAGGAATGCGACCATACCGCTTTGTATCCGCATTGCGACGCCTGCGCGGCCCGCGATGCGGATATTTTTTTCACGGAGGAGAAAAACACATGAAAGTCAGCAAAACACGCATGATCTGTGAGGCTGCCATCTTCATCGCCATGGCGGAGATCCTCAGCCTCATCAAGCTCTATGAGTTCCCCAACGGCGGCTCCATCACCCTGGAGATGCTGCCCATCATCCTGTTCGCCGCCCGGTACGGCTGCGGCTGGGGCTCTCTGGCGGGCCTGGTGTACGGCACCATCACCTACCTCATCGGCAACAAGTTCTCCATTGACTGGACCACCATCATCTGCGACTACTTCATCGCCTTTGTGGTACTGGGCTTTGGCGCGGGCCTGCTGTCCCGCCGCAAGTGGAGCGTTTACTATGGCACGGTCATCGGCGGCCTGCTGCGCTTCCTGGCCCATTATCTGGTGGGCGCCCTGGTGTGGGGCAAGTGGATGCCCGACGAGTTCTTCGGCATGACCATGACCAGCCCCTGGTTCTATTCCCTGCTGTACAACGGAAGCTACATGCTGCCCAGCATCATCCTGTGCCTGGTGGTGTTCGCTCTGCTGTATAAGCCCCTGCGCAAGTATTTCACGTCGGCCGACCTGCTGGCGGCCTGACGCTGTCCCTTCCCCTTTCCCTCCAGGGCCGGCGTGTGCCGGCCCTGGAAAATTTTTTCCAGGAGAGCAAAAAAAGTGTTGACAAACGCCGGAAAGCGAGTATAATAAATCTTGTTCGTCAGGAACATAGCGGGATTGTGTAAAGGTAGCACAGCGGACTCTGACTCCGTATGTGAGGGTTCGAATCCTTCTCCCGCTGCCACAAAGAGGTTACAAAAAAGATGTAGCCAAAGAAAACCCCGATTTTATCGGGGTTTTCGCCATTTATACGGCGAAATTTCAGCAAACGATTTTGTAGATATAAAAAAGGTATTTTCCCTTTGTAAGAGGTTTTGAACTCTCACACAACCGAATAATGATACACAGGCAGATAGAAATCAAAAATCTATCTGCCTTTTTTATTACCCAAAAAGGAGAAATCTAATATGCTACAGAAAGAATTAGCCAAACGGCTCAGGGCTCGGTATGACACCAAGATGGACGGCAACGAATGGCTGGAAGTGTCCTCGGACGGCATCCCCCTCTGCCGGATAAAATACAACGGTCAGTATTTGAGCAACGCCGACCAAAACCTCTCGGATGAATACCGCAGTAAAATTGCAGATATTCAGGATGAGATCTCTACGGTGCGAGAATATGTCGGACTCTACGAACACGCACCGCAGATGAAAGCTGCCGATGTCTCCGATTACAGACAGCTTGCCGCCTTCGGAGATACCGTGTTGGCGGCGACCTACAGCGAAAAGAACGGCTTTATGTTCTGCACATGGAAACAGAATGCAGACGGCGATTCGGTGTTCTGGGGAGATTACTCGCCGAACTATGAATATGTCAAGGAAGCCTTTGCCGTGCGCTCCGGTCTCGTCAGCAAAGACCGCCTGTTCAGTGAGAATGAATCGGCTGCAATCTGCTCATCCTCCGCAAGCCATTTTATTGAGGTGGGGTTGACGCTTGCTTTGCTGTTCATGTGAATCACTCCTATAGATTTTTAAGAGATTGCCCTCTCACTTTCCCTTTGCCGAATTTTTTTGCGATTTTCCCGCTGCTTTTACTAATTCTCCGAAATATTTTGGCTCAGCTTCACTAACTGGCCAATAAAATGATGTAAACGCCCTGCGGCAGCACTGCACAAAAGAAAAATTCAAGTCCACAATGTGTATATGCGTATATTCTCTTGACCAGGTGGGAATGTTATGATAAAATATGATTGACCATAGATTTTCCTTAAAATCAGGAGGTGCATTATGGCATACATTACACGAGAGCTTGAGCGCAAGTTCTTAAAGCTCAATGATTTTTTCAAGGTTATCCTTGTTACGGGCGCAAGGCAGGTCGGCAAAACGACGATGTTAAAGCACCTTGCAGGGAGCGGCAGGACCTATGTCACGATGGACAATACAATGGCGAGAGAGCTCGCACAGTCTGACCCCGTGCTGTTCTTTCAGACCTATAAGCCGCCGATCCTTATTGATGAGGTGCAGAAAGCGCCGGAGCTGTTCGAGCAAATCAAAATTATTTGCGATGAGAGTGACGAAAAAGGTCTCATTTGGCTGACCGGTTCGCAGCAGTACAATATGATGAAACGAGTACGCGAGACACTCGCCGGAAGAATCGGCATTTTGGAGCTGTACAGCTTGTCCGCAAGAGAAAAAGCAGGACTTGTATTCGACACGGATTTGGACTTTTCGCTTGCTACCTTACAGGCAAGGCAGCGTAAACTGCCCAAAAATGATGTGATTCAAGTTTTCAATCATATTTGGGAAGGCGGTATGCCCCAGGTGCAGGGCGCGGACGACGAACTCCGGCTGGAATATTTCAATTCCTATGTTGACACCTACTTGATGCGTGATGCTACCGAAGCCGGCAGCATCACCGATACCGTTCGTTTCCGCAAATTTCTTGTGGGCTGTGCTTCTCTTGTTTCGGAGCAGGTCAATTATTCCACATTGGCTGAATCTGCCGACATTGCACCGAGTACCGCAAAAGAGTGGCTGAAAATCCTCGTTGGATTAAACATCATCTATCTGTTAGCCCCCTATTCCAACAACGAGCTCAAACGCCTCAGCAAAACACCGAAGCTGTATTTCTGCGATACAGGACTATGTGCGTATCTTTCCATGTGGCTAACGCCGGATACGCTGCGAAACGGCGCTGCAAGCGGCCATTACTACGAGAACTATGTTGTGATGGAGCTGGTCAAGAACTACGCCTACGCAAAGTCCAAGGTAAACCTCACTTACTTCCGGGATTCCAATGCAAAGGAAATTGATGTGTTCGTTGAGGAAAACAATGTCATTCATCCGTTGGAAATCAAAAAGAGTGCAGCACCAGACCGACGGGAGATCAAAAAGTACAGCGTAATTGACAAAGCTTCTTTGATCCGTGGCAACGGCGGCATCATCTGTATGTGCCAGGAGCCGATCCCGATTGACGCGGATAACTGTTTTATTCCGAGCAACCTAATCTGATCTGTATCCAAGCACCTGCTTCGGCAGGTGCTTTTTACGCATTGCCCAGAATGCTTTTCAGCTTCCTCAGCGCATGATCCCTTTTGCGGTAAATGTAAATCACTCCTACCGGGTTTTATGAGATTGCCCTCTCACTTTCTCTTTGCCGAATTTTTTTGCGAGATTCCCACAGTTTTTTGCTCGTTTCCAAATTATTTTTCGGAACAGGGAGAATGGAGGAACTCTATAAAGCAGCGGAAGGCGACACTAACCTGAAGCGCATCCGTGAAAACCGGGGCTTATCTCAGGCAGAGCTTGCAGAGCAGTCCGGCGTGAATCTGCGCAACATTCAGATGTACGAACAGCGGGTCAATGGCATTGACAAGGCGCAGGCAAACATCCTCTACAAGTTGTCCCGTGTTCTCGGCTGCAATGTGGAAGACCTGCTGGAAAATCCCATGATGTAATTTCATTCCTGCACCTGCTTCGGCAGGTGCATTTCCTATCTGCGCCAATCCCTGATAAACGGTGATGTTTGCTTTTTCCCAAAGAGGAACGGCATAGTCCTTACTGGGCTTTCCCATTCGTGCCGCCCTCCTTTTTCTCATAAAGGCGAGCATTGTAATCTGTTTTGTTCATAGCGAACACCTCCTTCAAATAGAAATAGCCGCCTGATTTCTTTTGAAAACCAAACGGCTATGTACGCTATATTCAGTTCGTTAAACTGGAATTTGTTTTATAGAGGTCTTTGCAAATACACCATATCTACAAGGTGTACACCACACTCATATATCGGGTGGTCATAATGATCCGTAAAGAAATTTGGCACGGTATGCGAGCGTACAAAGCCACATTTTTCATAAAAGGGTATCGTCAACGGGCTGTCGCCGGTTCCCACTTGCAGTATCGAAAATTGTCTGCGGTATTTTTCAACAAGAAATTCAATCAGCGCTTTGGCATAGCCTTTTCGCTGAAATGGGGGAACTGTAGCGATATTCTTAATTTCAAGTATTCCATTCCCTTCGTCCGTTACGACACACTCGCATTTCACTCCGTCATCATCAAGAACATACATTTTACCATTATAGAGATAACGGTCAACCATATCTTCCTGCTCATCCGCCAACAGGAGCAAATCAAGATATTGTTTTTTGCTTTCTGTAACTTCTACAATTCTCATCAATCACACCCACAAATCCCGATTTGTCATTCTGATTTAAGAATATTATACTACGATATTGTGACTTTTTCTACCGTCAAGTTTCGCAGTATGTATCTGCGGTATGGGGGGCCTCCCATACCGCAGACGGATCATCCTTCCAGCTCATTTTTGCGCTTTGTACTTCTCTGAACCGGAATGGAGAGCAGCTCTCTTGTACGCTCGACCAGCTGCTTTTCAATGGCTGTCAGCCGCTGCTCCGGCAAATTGAGGGACGGATGACGGGTGAACTTGAAGTCCACCATTCGCCGCAGCTGCGCCTTCTGCTTTGCACCCATTACCTCTTTACACACATCCTCATAGGAAATGCGGTAGG
>OLNZ01002708.1_pt1 | contig 10402 bp, 8 predicted proteins | sample 1672981 | NCBI WGS metagenome assembly OLNZ01 (sample SAMEA3136743, study PRJEB25190) | human gut metagenome | biome: human gut; feature: human-associated habitat; material: faeces | place: Austria | collected 2013
TTTTGAACTGTTCGTGGATATCAGCAGGGAAATTCTTCAGCGTGAAACGATTACCTTTATTTTTCAGCCATTTATTGAAAACGCCATGTATCACGGCCTGGAGCCGAAGATTGGAAAGGGAAAGATTTCCCTTCGCGGCTGGCAGGAGCAGAATAATATGATTTTCACTATTGAAGATGATGGCGTGGGAATTGATGATATGTCCAGACTGGAGAATGGTTATGGAGTGCGCAATGTAATAGAGCGTATAAAGTTGAATTACGGGGAAAAATACGGCGTAACATTTGAAAGCAGTCCAGGCAATGGAACGAAGGTAACGATTGTGGTTCCGGTAAGATAAGGGATAGGGAAATGCAGATACAAGGAGGATTTTCATGTATCGCTTAGTGGTAATTGATGATGAATATATAGTTGTGCAGGGAATTAAGGCTTTAATTTCCCGTCTGAAACTGGATTATGAGGTAGTGGGTGCAGCTTATGACGGAATCCAGGGACTGGAAGTGATCCGAAGTGAGAAACCGGATGTAGTAATTACGGATATCCGAATTCCGGGGCTGGATGGTCTGTCTGTGATCGAGGCAGCGAAGGAAGAATGTCCGGATACATATTTTATTGTGATCAGCGGCTATTCTGAATTTGTGTATGCGCAGAGGGCGCTTACTCTTGGCGTAAAAGACTATATTGATAAGCCGGTTACAGCAGATAAACTGAAAAATGCCCTTACCAGAATTGAAGATGAATGGGCGAAGACTCGTCATGAAGATAATCGTAAGGCACAGGCTAATCGTGAGAAATTTCAGGAATTGGAAAAAATTTTTGAGAGCAGTGTAAAATGTATTACAGACTGTGATGCTGCAGCATTTCGGGAAGAATGCCGGCAGGCAATCAGATGTCTGCAGGAACTTTTCCCGGAGCTGCAGGATTTTCGCAGGGAATTTTACAAGCATCTCTGTGTGCTCAGCGATGTACTGATCGAAAGCCAGAAGCAGGTGGAACGAGGGTTACTTGTTTCTTTTCAGGAGATGGCAAAATGTCAGAGCATAGAAGAAGTACAGGCCTATGGGGAAAGCGTTCTGTCTGATATCAGCAAGCATCTGACAGCAGACCAGATCGGAAGCAAACACAGAGTTATCCTGGAGCTTCTTACTTATCTGGACGAGCATTATGATCAGGATATCGGGCTGAGTGAGCTTGCAGACAGAGCCGGAATGAGCACGGCGTACTTAAGTGTTCTTTTTAAAACAGAGGTTGGCACATCTTATGTGAAATATCTGACGGATCTTCGCATAAAAAAGGCGAAGAAGCTGCTGCAGGATGGATATAAGGTTAATGAAGTCAGTGAAATGGTGGGCTATAATAATTACAGATATTTCTGTGATATTTTTAAAAAACATGAGGGCATGACTCCCAATGAGTATAAGGGAAACGTGTGGAAAGCAGAATGATAAAAACAGGATTTGCAAAAAAATGCACATATTCAAATTGCTGAATATGTGCATTTTATATATTTAGCACAAGTGAATGCCTGGACAAGTGGAACTTTTTATAAAAACAGTCTAAAAAAACTGTACATTACCAAAAAAATTAGGCACTGGTAAAAAAACAGAACAATGGTATTATATAACCATAAGATATTTCCCGGGGATACAAAGAAACAAATTAAACGTGACCGAAAAGTAAATGGCTATCAAGAGTAAATTATAACAAAGTTCAATAATTTTGAAAATTCTGGAGGAATTTATAATGAAAAAGAGAGCATTAGCTATTTTAATGGCAGCATTAACAGCAAGCACAATGTTTGCAGTTCCTACATTTGCAGCAGATTACTCAGGAGAGGATCCGCAGCTTGAGAAAAACATCAAAATCCTTACCATCTGGGCAGAAGATAATGACAATGGTATGCTGTTAAACAAAATCTGCGAAGACTATCAGAAAAATGTAAACCCGAATTTTACATGGGAATATGAAATGGTTGCTTCTGACAACCTTCAGCAGAAAATTGCCACACTTGCAGCATCCAATGATCTTCCGGATCTGTTCGCTTACGAAGCAGGTGCTCCGCTCAGCGTTCTCATCGATTCCGGAAAGGTTAAAAATATTACAGAAGCTGTTGACGAGATCGGAACAGCAGATTATTTAAACAGCGGTGCTGTTGAGCTTCTGAAAGGATTATCCGGAACAGATGATCTTTATGATCTTCCTCTTGGACTGAACGTGGAAGGCTTCTGGTACAACAAAGCTCTGTTCGAGCAGGCAGGATGCGAAGTTCCTACTACATGGGATGAGTTTGAAGAGGTTCTTCAGAAACTTTCCGATGCGGGTATCCAGCCTCTTACAACCGGCGGATCTGACAAATGGGGTGCAACCCGTCTGATCAATGCATACGCAGTAAGAACCGCAGGAAACGACATTATGACAAAAGCAGCTGACGGCGAAGTTCCTTATACAGATGAGAAACTTGTTGCAGCAGCTGATAAGATTGCAGAGTGGGCAGAGAAAGGATATTTCGGAGAAGGTATCACAACAGTTGATATGAACACAGCTGGTTCCATGCTGATGAGTGGAAAAGCAGCTATCTTCTACAATGGTTCCTGGTTTACACAGAACCTGACTGATGATTCCCAGAACCCGGCAGGCGAGGACGGAATCGGATTCTTCAACATTCCGGTTGCAGATGAGTCCATCAGCTCCGCTACTTCTTACTCTATGAACTGTGGTAACATCCTTGCACTTGACAACGACAAATATGATGAGGCTACTGGCTGGTTCCTGAAATACTTCATGGAGAACATCGGAAACGTAGCTATGGAAGATCAGGGAACTGTTAAAGGCTACACATATGATGTTGCAGCAGATGATATGGATAACTACACCAAGCTTGTTCTTGACGAGATTGACAAATCCACAGAAGGATTTGCATGGTGGGAAGCAAAAATGCCTAGCGAAATCTCCAAGACAGCTCAGGAAAATGTACAGCCTCTGTTAAACGGCGAAATGACTGGCGAAGAATATATGCAGTCCATCCAGGATGTATATGACATGCAGTAAGTAACAGCTTTGGCAATATAAGCTTTGAACTTCAAATGGGAGTGTTTGCCAGCAGACACTCCCGTTTTTGTTGAAAAAATTCGAAATTTTAATGGTTTTTGACACAGAAAGGAAGGAATTTTATGAACAAGGTATTAGGTAATAAGAAAGCGATATCCCTTTTCGTAGTTCCGGCACTGATTATTTACACCATTATTGTAATGGTACCGGTTATCTGGTCGTTGTATTATTCATTCTTCAGCGGCAGCCCGGGACTTCAGTGGGAATTTGCCGGATTTGACAATTATGCAAGACTTTTTAGAGACAAGAACTTCTTAAATGCATTGACAGTAAACTGTAAATATGTATTGGTAGTAACCGTTGGCCAGGTTGGAATGGGACTTTTACTTTCCCTGATGTTTAAATTCTGGCTGAGAAGATGCAAAACTATCGTAAGAACTCTGGTTTTCTTCCCGGTAGTACTTCCTACTGTTGCAGTAGGTCAGCTGTTTGCAAAGATCTATGAGATTCAGCCAAACTATGGTCTGTTAAACTCATTGCTTGACTCTCTTGGTTTTACGAACCTTGTTCAGCCATGGATCGGTCAGTCCAGTACAGCTCTCTGGGCATTGTGCGTAATGGATATCTGGGTAGCCATGGGATTCTATTCTGTAATTTTCTATGGAGCACTCCTTGATATCTCTGATGATATCCTGGAAGCAGCCAGAATCGACGGCTGCGGTGGATGGCAGTTATTTAAAAACATTCTTCTTCCGCTTCTTCGTCCGATGGTAATTACCAGCCTTGTATTCAGCTTCTCCGGAACTGTAAAAATGTTCGAGTCTGCTATGGCTCTTACCAAGGGTGGTCCTGGAAGTGCAACAAAATCACTGTCCATGTATATGTATGACGTTGCATTTACTTATAATAAGGTTGGTTACGCCAGTGTTATCGCAATCGTGATCTTCCTGATTTGTGTAGTTGGATCTCTTGTTATCAACAGATTTGATGTGAAAGACTGAAAGGAGGAAATATTATGAAAAAAGTAAAAGCAGCTTTTCGAGGAATTGTAATTTTCCTTCTTTGCGTAATTGAGATCTATCCGTTATTCTGGATGCTTACTGCATCCTTCAAGAAACAGGCTGAGTGGAGTGAGAAGCCAGCTTATGCGTTAAATGATGGCTTTTATTTTCAAAACTACTCTGATGCATGGACGAGAGGACATATGTCCACTTTCTTTAAGAACAGTTTGATCACTACATTAGTGGCACTTGTATTTATTGTATTTTTCTCAGTAACTGTTGGTTTTGCTGTAACAAAGATGAAATGGAAATTCAGAAATGCAGTTGCACAGTATTTCCGTTTCGGTATCATGATTCCGGTGGCAATCGCTTTGATCCCGCTGTTCCAGATTTACAGCAGATCAAACCTGTTAAATACCAGAACATGTCTGATCATTACGTACATAGCATTCGGTTTGTCGTTGTCCATTTATCTGGTTCAGGGATATCTTCGTTCCTTCCCGGATGATATTATGGAGGCAGCTGTTATTGATGGCTGCGGTATTTACAGACTGATGTGGCATATTGTAACACCACTTATGAAGAACTCTATTGTAACCGTACTGGTTCTTCAGTTCTTCTTCAAATGGAACGACCTTCTGTTTTCCATGACATTCATCAGTGATTCTGCACTGAAGACTGTTCAGACAGGACTTCTGTACTTCTCTGATGAGTTTGGATCCAAGAACTGGGGTGCAATCTTCGCTTCTGTATCCATGAGTGTATTCCCACTTCTGATTCTGTACATGGCACTGAATAAGAAACTGATGGAAGGTATGACAGCCGGAGCTGTAAAGGGTTGATTTTATGGAAGATAAAAGGACAGAGCAGTATAGACAGGAATTAAAAGAATTTGTAATGTCTCACACGGAGGATGTGCTTAAGAATCCGCGAAGCTTTATCCGTTATCCGTTTATTGATCCAGGTTCCGTTTACGATGGAAATGTATGGGACTGGGATACCTACTGGTCCGTATATGGCTTTCTGAATCTGGCGGATTCCTACCAGGATCCGTCTGTGAAGCCAAGAATTATAGAGCACGCACAGGGAAATATCCGCAATTTCTTCGACCATCAGCTGGAAGATGGATATATTCCCATGATGATCGAGGTTGCAGACTGGCCGGAGCCTTATCTGAATATGAGGCATAAGGAAGGCAAAATTATGAATATGCATAAGCCCTTCCTTTGCAGCCAGATGTGCCTGATCAGTGATTATACCGGTGATTATGCCTGGACAAAAGAATTTCTTCCTGGCGTGGCGAAGTATTTTGACTGTTATGATCACTATTATTTTCATGGAAACAGCGGACTGTATGTATGGCAGGATGATATTATGATCGGTATGGACAATGATCCGGCTACCTTTGGCCGTCCACCATTTTCCACTGCGAACATTTACCTTAACAGCTTCATGTGCGTAGAGCTGGAAGCTGGTGCCAAATTATACAGACAGTTCGGCAAAGAGGAAGAGGCGAAGAAGCTTCTTGAGAAACGTCAGGCATTGATTGAGGCAATCCAGCAGGAATGCTGGGACAAACGTGACCGTTTCTTCTATTCTGTTGATGTGGATATTAAGACCAGAAAATATGACTGGTTCCATCAGGGGCTTGGGGTTTTCTGGAAAACACTGCCCATTAAAATTCGTGTATGGTCCGGATTTATTCCTATGTATGCAGGAATTGCCACGAAGGAGCAGGCTGCAGACATGGTAAAGCATATTTTTGATCCCGATACCTTTGGTTCTGACTTCGGTCTGACCACGCTTTCAAAGGATGAAAAAATGTTTGACCTGTCTGTTACCAATAATCCGTCCAACTGGCTTGGCCCGATCTGGCTGGTTGCAAACTATGTGGTATTCCGCGGACTTTTGAACTACGGATACCGCATGGAGGCGGAAATTATGTATAAGCGCACCATGCGCCTTCTTGGAGAAGACCTGGAGAAAACAGGCAGTCTTCATGAATACTACAACCCATTTAATGGAGAGCCGGTTATGAATGGCGGCTTCATCAACTGGAATGTACTGGCACTGAATATGGCAGACGAGCTGGAAGGCAAGAAGCCAATGTGCCTGCCGGAGCTGCTGGAAAAACAGGCAGAAAAGTAATCATTAGAATAAGGTTTTTCTGCTGTGAGGTAAGTAAATATAGGAAAAGGATTGCAGAATACGTGGGATTTTGCAGTCCTTTTTGTTTGCCAGATACTGTACAAAAAAATGCAGAGCGGTTATACTTAAACTATAAGCTCTTGCAGGGAGGTGCTGAGGAAATGGGGCAGATAAAAGAAAATATTTATACTGACGGGAGGACTATAGTGTGATTCAGAACCCAATTCTTCCGGGATTTTGCCCGGATCCAAGTATTATACGAGTTGGAGAAGATTATTATATTGCAAATTCAAGCTTTGAATGGTGGCCTGGTGTGAAAATCTATCATTCTAAAGATCTGAAGCATTATGAACAACTGCCATCGCCGCTGAACCGAATGAGCCAGCTTAATATGGTTGGCGAGGGTGATTCCTGTGGTGTATGGGCACCAGATATTTCCTGGGATGGGGAATACTTCTGGCTGGTTTATACGGACGTGAAAACCCGTACAGGAGGACTTTTTAATACCCATAATTATCTTGTAAAATCAAAGGACATCCGTGGCGGCTGGCTGGAACCGGTTTATCTGAATAGCTCAGGCTTTGACCCATCTGTATTTCACGATACAGATGGAAAAATGTATATTGTGAATATGATCAACAATTTTAAGGGAATTCTGGTACAGGAGTATGACCCTGAGAAGGAATGCCTGGTGGGAGAGGCGAAAAATGTCTTTCCGGGAACCGGACGAGGCTATACAGAAGGTCCACATATTTACCATATTGGAGAATATTATTATCTGCTGATGGCAGAAGGGGGAACCGGATATGAGCATATGGTAACTATGGCAAGATCCCGTTCCATCTGGGGACCATACGAGGAAGATCCAGGCAATCCGGTACTTACCTCTGATGTGGATAATCCAGAGAAACTGCAGAAATGCGGACATGCAGATTTTGTATGCACTCAAAACGGGGAGTGGTACATGGTACATCTTTGTGCAAGACCGCCGAAGGGGAGCAGACAGTGCGTGCTTGGTCGTGAGACTGCAATTCAGAAAATGGTATGGAACAAAGAGGGCTGGTTAAGACTGGCCTGCGGTGGAAGATTTGGACAGTGGGAGACAGAGGAGCCAACTGGAATCCCGGAGTGTCTTTTCCCAGAGGAAGATGGGAAGGATTATGGAAAAGAAGACTTTGATTTAGAAATTGCAGACAGTGCTGAAAATAATGAAACTGCAAAGAATGCGGACATTGCTGAAATTCTTTCGAAAACAAAAGAGTATCTGAATGAGAAGAATGCTGTGGACGAAGAATGTGATAAAAAGTTAAGTATGCCAGTGAAGAAGACCTCTGCGCTTTTAGATGTGCGCTATACTTCCCTGCGCCAGCCCTATGACAGCTACACCAGCCTGACAGAACGTCCTGGCTATCTCCGCCTCTACGGTCAGGAATCCCTGAATTCCTGCTATAACGTAAGTCTGGTGGCGCGGCGGCAGCAGGACCGCTATGTTCAGGTGGAAACCTGTGTGGAGTTTACTCCGACCTGCAGAGAACAAATGGCAGGACTTGCCTATATGTATGACACTGGCAATTTCTACCTTCTGGTAAAGAGCAGAGAGGAAGAGTTTGGCTCCCAGACACTTGATTTGAAAAAGCCTGCAAAGCTGCGCCTGATAAAGAGCGATCACTTTGATGTAGAAGATGTGATTCCGGCAATCTCCATCCCGGAAGAAGGCCCCGTATACCTGCGCGTAATCACCACCCAGGAAGGACTTTACGCAAAATTCTTCTGCTCCCTGGATGGAAAAGACTATCAGGAACTGGCTGAAGTCACCACCAACATTCTCACCGACGAGCAAAGCGATGGATTCACCGGTGCTCACTTCGGAATGTACTGTCACGATATGACCGGGCTGAGACGGTATGCGGATTTTGATTATTTTGAGATTTTCAAAGCGCGTAAAGAGCAATAAAAAGGCATTTAGAGACTTTTTCAAACACGCATTGGACAGATAAAAAATTCATACATTTTCTTAATAAAGTAACATTGCAAACCCCATGTTTTTGACGTATTATGATAGTAGAAAGCATGGGGGATTTTTATTTATACGGGCAGTAAATCAAAGTCTGCGTCCTCATAAGATGTCAGATGCGGCAGTGATATCGAGACAAATCCGCAGCGCGTATTTGGAGTTTTGAAAGAGAGATATATAAAATATAAGAAATCTAAAATGGAGAAGGAGACAAGAATAATGAAATTAAATTATGCAAAAACAATAGAAAAATGGGGCATTTTTGAAGTGACCATAAGCGGTCCAAAGGAGGGAAATCCATTTTATGACCAGTGGATTAAAGGTACTTTTTGTTGTAAAAATGAGAAGAAAACGGTAGATGGTTTTTACGATGGCGATGGTGTTTATAAAGTAAGATTTATGCCGTCTTTTACAGACAAGTATACTTTTGAAATTGAGGCTTCCTTTGATATTAACGCGGGGGAAGAAGTGCCGGATGAAGAAGCGCCTGAACATAAGCTTGGAATTGCTGATGGTGGGAAGGAAGCAGAAAAATGTGCTGTCAGAAATATACTGACCGGCAGTTTTACTGTAACTTCTCCTTCCGCGGACAACCATGGTCCGGTTCGTGTTGCAGGCACCTATTATCTTGCATATGAGGATGGAACACCTTATCACTGCATTGGAACTACCTGTTATGTATGGAATCTGCAGAACGAAGAATTGCAGAAGCAGACACTGAAAACTCTGGAAGAAAATGCGTTTAACAAGATCCGTTTCTGTATTTTCCCCAAGCACTATGACTACAATCTTCATGAGCCAATTACCTATCCTTATGAGGGAACACCCTGCGACAGCTCTGTGTTAAATGAGAATAATTTCGCAGAATACAATGGCTGTGCACCTGGCAATGACTGGGACTTTACCAGATTCAATCCAGCCCATTTTCAGCATATTGAAAAGTGTATTCAGGCACTTATGAATCTGGGAATCGAGGCAGATCTGATTGTTATGCACCCATACGACAGATGGGGATTCTCCATGATGAAAGCAGAGGATGATGACCGTTACTGGAAGTATGTGCTGGCACGTTTTTCAGCATACCGAAATGTATGGTGGTCCCTGGCTAATGAGTATGATCTGATGCACGAAAAGACTCTTTCTGACTGGGAAAGATATGCCCGCATTATCTGTGAGAAGGATCCTTATCATCATCTCAGATCCATTCATAACTGCAAAGCGTATTATGATTATAACTTGCCCTGGATCACTCATTGCAGCATCCAGAGAACTGAGACATACCGTTCCTCTGAGCTGGTAAATGAGTGGCGCGAGAAATATCATAAGCCTGTAATTCTGGACGAAATCTGCTATGAGGGCAACATCCAGTTTGGCTGGGGAAATATCAGCGGTGAGGAAATGACAAGAAGATTCTGGGAGGCATTCTGCCGTGGTGGATACCCGGGACACGGTGAAACCTACCTCAGTCCGGATCGTATTCTCTGGTGGTCTCATGGCGGCGTTCTTCACGGAACCTCACCGGAGCGTATCAGATTTCTTGCAAAAATCATGGAAGAAACACCGGGACTTGGTGTGGAACCTATGCCCTGCAAATGGGATGAGGTTGCTTGCCGTGCTGCCGGTTTCCCGGCAAGGAAAGATTATTTTATTTACTATTATTCTTTTATGCGACCGGGCTTCCGGGATTTCTACTTTGATGATACTACAGAGTATCAGGTGGAAATTATCGATACCTGGGAAATGACCATTACAGATGGTGGAATTCATAAAGGAAAGTTCCGAGTGAAGCTGCCGGGAAAAGAGTATATGGCAGTGCGCCTACAGATAGCGAAATAATAACCATATTCATACAAAAAGCCCAGTTGTGTATGCAGCTGGGCTTTTTGAGCATAAAATTCTTGAATCGTTTTTCTGAATTTGTTATGATTCATATTAGAATTTATGAGAAATAAACAGAAATATTTTTAAACAGGGAGGAGATTTTTTTGGAAGAAACAAACATCAGTCAGGAGCAAAATCCATTGGGAACGGCTCCGGTAGGTGGTTTGATCGGGAAATTTGCAATTCCGGCAATTATCAGCATGCTGGTCAGTGCTTTGTACAATATTGTGGACCAGATTTTCATTGGTCAGGGCGTTGGAATGCTGGGAAATGCGGCTACAAATGTTGCATTTCCTGTAACAACTATTGC
>OLNZ01002710.1_pt1 | contig 10400 bp, 8 predicted proteins | sample 1672981 | NCBI WGS metagenome assembly OLNZ01 (sample SAMEA3136743, study PRJEB25190) | human gut metagenome | biome: human gut; feature: human-associated habitat; material: faeces | place: Austria | collected 2013
CCTGAATGACTTTTGCCTACTTTTCTTCATAGAAAAGTAGGGCCCCGGCGGCGAGGCGTACAGTTCATGCCTTTGCAAAAGGCTCCGCGACGCCTTTAGGCGACTACAAACTCGCCCTAAATAAAATTCTTTTGCCTACTTTTCATCACAGAAAAGTAACCCCCCGCCGGGTAGGCGTACAAGCTGTCACCCTTTGGTGACTCCGCGCCGCCGACAGGCGACCACAAACTACCCCCCAAACATCACAATAAATCCCATCAAACTATTCCCTAATAAATCCATATCATATGTAAAGCCAACCCAGTATTTCCCTATTTTGTAAACTTTCCATTAAAAAAAGTGAAATATTAACCTTTCACATGCAAAAAAGGGGCGATTTGCAGGGATTAGTGAAAGGACTTTTTCTCACCGGCAAAAAAATCTTTCCTGTCGGCTTCTCTCCCCGAATAACAAATCGAGAGCCTTTTCGCCCCACCGGTCAAACAGGGGCGCCGGTCTAACTTTTTATCTTCCAGCAGGCCTCATCGGGCAATTTGGGGGTCTGCCTTAAGCGGGACCCTGCCTCCCAACAGTACCTTGAAAATTGAATAAAAAATCTCCCCCGTACACTTGGTACGAAGGAGATCCGGAATCTCTGCTATTTGCTGTCACTTATCCGGCTTTTTTGCGCCGGAAGGAGATCACTGCGACACAGGTGCCGATGGCAAAAGCCCCCAGAGCCGCCGCGTAAACCCACCAGCTCACCGGATGGGTTTCATCGGGTGCTGCCTCCACGGTAAAGTGGGTGGTGGCATCTCCCCTTGCCGAGCGAATGGCCAAAGCATGCTCCCCTTCGGCCAACTGCTCCAGGTAGCTTTCCCGCAGCTCTACGATGATGTTGCCTTCCCCATTCCGCTTCTCGTAGCTTTCGGAGGGCAGCACCGCGCCATCTACCAGCACCTCGGCAAAGTCCTCAAACGCCGCATCGGAGCGGAAGGTGAGGGTGCTGCTTTCGCCCTTTTTCCACCGGGCATCGCTGCCCTGTATGATGCTCGGCGGCACCTTTTCGGTTACTGTATTCTCCGCGGTGAGCTCCGTTTTGCCGTTCGCGTCCGCAAAGTACTTATCACAGGCGGTGCAGTGCCAGCATTCCACCCGGCCATTGGCCGCCGCTGTGGCGGCTATCGCCTCCAGCTTTTCCAGGGATGCGTGGCGGGTGGGATCGGTCTTGCCGTATTTGGCGCCGCACAGGATGCAGCTTGCCCGCTGGGTGCAATTGGGGGTACCGCCGCAGCACTTCCCGTTTTGCTGGTCGAAGCAGCCGCTGGCTGTGCAGCGGCGGGTATGGGTCCCATCCCCATTGGAGCGCCAGGGGCCCCACTGATGGATGGTACCGGGGTCCGGCTCATCCTTGCTGTCATCCGGCCGGATGATGACAATGACCCGGTTTTCGGTCCACCGGGCGGTGATGGCCATATCCCCGGCCGGCATGGTGGTGGGGCTCTCCCGATCCCACCCGGCAAAGGTGTAACCTGTTCTGGTGGGAGCAGCCGGAGGGGTGATGGCCGTGCCGTAATCCTGGGTGATAACGATATCTTCCCCGCCGTTTTCCGGCTTAAAGGTGATGGTGTATTGGTTGACCTGCCACCGGGCGGTGATGGCCATATCCCCGGCCGGCATGGCAGTGGGGATCTCCCGATCCCACCCGGCAAAGGTGTAACCTGTTCTGGTGGGAGCAGCCGGGGCGGTGATGGTAGTACCATAATCTTGGGTAATGGGAGCGACCTCGCTGCCGCCGGCGGTATCAAAGGTGATAGTGTACTGGTTGAGCTGCCATTTTGCCGTCAAGGTCATGGCTTCGGTCACGGCATCGGCAAAGTTCCATTTTTCTTCGCCCTTGTACCAGCCGATGAAGGTATAGCCCTCTTTAGTGGGGTCGGCAGGTTGGTCGGCAGGGGTGTTGGCACGAATCTGGGATGGGGCGGCGCTTTCGCCATCGGACAGGAAAGTGACCGTACAAGCCCCCATGACCTCTCTGTTAAAGGTGCCGCCGGAAATTCTGCCCGGCGTTTCTTCCGGAGCGCTTGTGTCGTTGATATTTGTTACCTTTCCATTAAAAATACCGCCGGAGATGGTGCCGAAAGAACGACCGCTCTCGTTGGTCACTTCGCCACCAAAGGTACCGTTTGTGATGGTACCGCGGTTCACCACCGAGCCGGTAAACTGGCCGCCGGAGATGATGCCATTATTCCACACCGGGCCGGTAAAGGCACCGCCGCTGATGGTCCCGCCATTCGTCACGGAGCCATCGAATGTTCCGCCGATGATCTCGGTGGGACTATTGTTCGCATCGCCGCCGCCGATGGACATGGCGTCGCTTTCCACATGCGCCGTGCAGCCGCTTACCGTTACATTATCCCGAATGGTCAGATTGCGGACGCTGTAAAGGCCGCCGCCGGCGTATCCATGGTCTACATCGCTTTGGATCGCGCGGCAATCCCGGATGGCAGCCGCACCGGAGAGGACGGTCGTGCCGAAGTTGCAGAGACCGCCGCCGCGGGTATCGTCATTATTCGCGGTCTGTGCCACGCAGCCGGTAATGGTCCCGGCAGACATCTCGAACCGGCCGCCATCTTCCACATGAACACCGCCGCCCTCGCGCGCCGTACAGCCCACAATATTGCCGCCCCGCATGAGGAGCGTGCCGCCGGGCGCCACATAGATACCGCCGCCGGTGTAGTAGCTGCCGCCGGTGATGGCGCCGCCCTTTATCACGACAATGTTTTCACCCTCGGCATCCTCTGCCGCCAGCCTCCACAGGGTGTTGCTCTTATCGAACTTGTGAACGGCATTGGGATTGCTGTCAATCAGCGTCAGCTCTCCATTTTGGGTGACATGGATCAAGTTGCTGCCCTCGTCAGTTGTTTTCAGTAAGTGGCCGTTCAGATCGATGGTCACCGCTCTTTGTACCGTCATATAGGCGGTGATCCCAATATCCCCGGTCAAGCGGATGACCGCGGTATCGGAAGTCAGAGCATCAGACAGGTTCTTTGAATCGGCTACCTCCAAAAAGGTAGTCAGTTGCAAGGTGCTTTCCTTTTGGATATTGTAATCCGCCAAGGTACGGCCGTTCTCCAAAAACTTACCGCTGAAATACAGGTATTGCTGATCCGGCGGAGTGCCTTTCTTATCCTGGATCTTCTGCTTGACATTATCGATGCTGTCGCCGCTTTCCACCTCCAGGGTCAGCGGTTCTTGCCAGCCCAGGGCGCTGCCATCCACATAACTTGGCATGGCATGGGCGGTGGCGAGCAGCATGGCCAGGGCCAGCAGTACGGCTGATATCCTCTTTTTCATTGTTCGGCACCTCCTTAACTGTATCGATGCGGGTTGCTTTCCTCCTCTTTTTAATTATACATCACTCCCGACCGAAATGCCATTGGCAGGTTTGCCCGGAAATGACACGGCTTTATGGGCAATATGGCACAAGGGGCAGAAAAGCCGCCCGTGGGCGGCTTTTGTGGGATGCTTAGGACCCCAGCAGGGTGACTGTGATGGTGAAGGTCTGGCCGCGGCCGGTACGGCTGGCCCGGTACAGGCTTATTTCCACGGTATCGCCGGGCTTGTGCTGTGCCAGGATATCGCTGCAATCGGCACGGCTGGTGATGGCCCAGCCATCAATGGAGGTGATGATATCGCCGACCTCGGCGCCTTGACGGCCTACATCGCTGTCCTCATTGATGGACATGATGCGCAGACCCGCCGGGATGCCGTAATAATTGGCTTCATTGCTGCCTACTTCCACCACGGTGATGCCCAGCTGTGCCCGACCGGTCACCCGGCCGTGCTGCATTAAATCGTCCAGAATGGGCAGGGCGGTATTGATGGGGATGGAGAAGCCGATGCCCTCGTAGCCTTCCTCCACCAGCTTGCTGGAGGTGATGCCCACCACCTGGCCGTAGGTATTGATGAGGGGGCCGCCGCTGTTGCCGGGATTGATGGCGGCATCCGCCTGGATGCAGACCATGGTGTAGCCCAGCTCGGTGGTGATGGTGCGCTGCACCGCCGAAATGTAGCCGACGGTTTGGGTGGAGGCCAGCGCCAGACCGCCGGGATTGCCGATGGCGACCACCATTTCGCCGACCTCCAGCTCATCGCTGTTGCCGAAGGTAGCCGCGACCAGCCCCTCGGGCGGGTTCTGCATTTTAAGCAGAGCCAGGTCGCTCTGGTTATCCGTCCCAATGACGGTGGCATCATAGCTATCGCCATTTTGCAGCACGACCTCGAACTTTTCGCCGCCGCTGACCACATGGGCATTGGTGATGATGTAGCCGTTTTCCGAAAGGATGATGCCGCTGCCCTGCGCGGTGGCGCTGCTGCCGTAGGTGATGATGCCCACTACCGAGGGGGCGCACTTTTTATAGATGCCGGCGGGAGTCAAAAGGCCGTCTTCGGTGGTATCCGGCACATTATCCTCCGGCTTGTTCTGCTGGTCGATCTCCGGCAGGTGCTCCAGCTCATTGCCGATGGACGAATCCTGATCCGGCTGCGGGGCAGGCTTGCTGCCCCAGACGGAGGCCCCGACGCACAGCGCCCCCACCAGCAGGATGACCACCCCCATGGCGATGAGGAAGTACTTCAGGCCGCTGCTTTTCCGGGCGCGGGCGGGGCCTTGGCCGTAGTTGCCCCGGTAATCCTGGTAATCCCAGTGGTAGTTGCTGTCATTGCTGCGGTTTCTCATGCTGTTTCTCCTCCCGGCCGGCAGCGGGGGCCGCCGGCAATGTGGTAAAGCTGGCATCTACCATAGGGGCTTTGCGGTTGACGCCTTTTTTGTAGTGGGCGGGGTCGGCCTTGAGGCCGAATACAAACTCGGTGTATTCCCCGGGCTGGCTGCGGACGAAAATCTCGCCCTCGTGGACATTCATAATGGTGCGGCAGATGGAAAGCCCCAGGCCCACACCGTTTTTATCCAGGCTGCGGCTGCGGTCGGTCTTATAGAACCGGTCGAAGAGCCGCGGGATCTCCTCCGGCAGGACGCCGGAGCCGGTATTGCGCACCGCTACCATGATATTCTCGCCCTCGGTATAAAAGTCGAAGGAAAGGGTACCGCCCTCATTGACAAATTTGACGGCGTTATCGATGAGATTATACACCACCTGCTGGATGAGGTCGGCATCGGCCAGCACCCAGTAGCGGTCGGTATCCAGTCCCTCCACCTCGATGTGCTTTTCCTCCAGCCGCTGCTCGAAGCCCAGCAGGGTATTGGTGACAAGGGAGGTGATCTCCACCTCGGTGGGCTGGATGGTGCGCTCGCCGGCCTCGATCTGGCTAAGGGTGAGCATATTGCGCACCAGGCGGGAAAGGCGCTGGACCTCACTGGAGACGATGCGCAGATAGTGGTTCTGCCGCTCCGGCGGGATGGTGCCATCCAGGATACCATCGACAAAGCCGCCGATGGTGGTCATGGGGGTTTTTAATTCATGGCTGACATTGGCGGTAAAGCTGCGGCGCACCGATTCGGTGAGGGCCAGCTCGGTGGCCATGTTATTGAAGGCGGAGGCCAGCCGCCCAATCTCATCATCGCCCTCCACCGGCACCCGGACCGAGAAATCGCCCTTAGCGAAGGCACGGGTGGCGGCAGCCATCTGCCGCAGGGGGTTTACCAGGCTGGTGGTGACAAAATAAATGACGATAAAGCTGACCACCAGCACCACGATGGCCGCGATGAGGAACATCTGGAGCATATCGCCGGCCAGAGCACGGTTGGCAGCCCGGGCGGTGGCCATAACGGCACCCACCAGAAGGCCGTTTTCATCCACCACGGGGGTGGCCACGGCGTACTGGGGGTCTTCCCCGGTACCGGCCATGACCACGGAGCCCTGATAGCTGCCGGTTTTGGAGAGGCTATCCAGGACAGCCTGCGGCACCGACTGGGGGATGGCGCTCTCGGTAGTATGGGCCATAATGAGGATATCGCCCTTGTTATCGGAAAGGTAGATGTCGGCCTCGATGGCGGAGCCCAGCACGGCATACACCGGCTGCAGGGTATCGCTGCTGACATAGCGGTACTCGTGGGCGGCGTAATTTTCCATGGTGAGGCGGGCGGCCTGGGTCACATTTTTCTCCAGCAGGCTGATTTTTTCCTCCCGCAGGTAGTCATTGGCCAGCACCATAAAGATGGAGCCGACCAATACCATACTGAGCAGAATGATGGCGCAGCACACCGAATAGTACTTGCCCATCAGGGTTTTCTGCGAAGTTTTCATTCTTATTCCTTGACCTCGAACTTATAGCCGACGCCCCAAACGGTCTTGAGGCTCCACTGATCGCTGACGCCTTCCAGCTTTTCACGCAGGCGCTTGATGTGGACATCGACGGTGCGGCTGTCGCCGTAGTACTCGAAGCCCCAGACCTCATCCAGCAGCTGATCGCGGGTGAATACGCGGTTGGGGTGGCTGGCCAGGTGGAACAGGAGCTCCAGCTCCTTGGGCGGGGCATCCACGACCTTGCCATCCACCTTGAGCTCGTAGCGGGTCATATTGACGGTGAGCTTATCGTAGCTGACCTCCTTGACCTCACCTTCGGCGGTGCCGGCGGGGCTGCTGCGGCGCAGCACGGCCTTGATGCGGGCCACGATCTCCTTGGTATCGAAGGGCTTGACAACATAGTCATCGGCGCCCAGCTCCAGGCCCAGCACCTTATCGAAGGTTTCGCCCTTGGCGGTGAGCATGATGATGGGGCAATCGCTCTTTTGGCGGATCTGCCGGCAAACCTGCCAGCCATCCAGCTTGGGCATCATGATATCCAGGAGGATAAGAGAGGGCTTTTCGCTCTCGAACTTGGCCACGGCTTCTTCGCCATCGTGGGCCATTACCACCTCGAAGCCCTCCTTTTCCAGGTACAGGCGCAGCAGCTCGCAGATATTCAGGTCGTCATCGGCTACCAGGATCTTGTCCATCATTGCTATTTCCTCCTTACAGGTCATAGTATTCTAATTTATATTATAGCACCGGCGGGGTCTTTTGCATAGCGCCGAATGTGGCGATTTTGTTAAAAAATTGTGAGGAGGGCGGACGCTGGCAAGGAACAGGCGTCACCGCCCTAAAATTTTCCGTTGCCCACCTGCGGCGCCCATGGTAAAATGATAGAAAACCTGCCGCAGCGGCAAAAACATACAGGAGAAAACGCCATGAAAAAGATGCTATCACTCGCAATCGCTTTGGCACTTTGCTTTAGCCTTTGCGCCTGCGTCGGCAACGCCCCGCAGGGAAAGTCCGCATTGGACTGGGACGCAATGCAGGAGGAACTGCAGGCCTCCTCGGAGGTTCTGACCGCGCAGCTGACCAACTTTGCCTTTTACTCTGGAGATATCCTGGGAAGCTCCGCCTATCCGTTGGAGGTCCGGCAGGTCCATCTTTTTATTTTGAGTACGGTAATGTTCATGGAGGAGGAGAAATACCTGTACCATGATTTTGTCACCATGGATGATGAGGGATGTTACCACTTTCCAAAAGAAAAGATACAGCAGATGGCCGAGGAGGTGTTTGATATTCCGGATTATGAGTTTGGTGAAGATACCTATGTTCCCGAAACCGGGGAGTATGTGTTTTGGTCCGGCTTTGGATGGGGGAATACTCCGGTGTGCAGGAACACGGAGGTTCAAATTGATCGGGAAAAATCCGAGGTAAGCGTCAGTTACGAACTGCACGGCAATGTGTATTATGAAAATCCCTATAAAATTGGGGACTTCCGGACCCGTTTCTCCGTAATGACACGGCCGGACGGCAGCTTCTTCCTGCATTATCTGGATACCGTTTCCCTCTGATGAGGCAGGTCACACCCCCAGCAGCAAGCGGACCGCAAGGGCACTGACCAGCGCCGCGGTCAGATCCCCGGTGAGGGCAGCGGCCATGGTGTGGCGGGTACGGCGGATCCCCACCGCGCCGTAGTAGACCGCGATAGCGTAGAAGGTGGTCTCTGAGCCGGCGGCCAGCACACTGCCTACCCGCCCGATGAAGCTATCCGGGCCGTATTCCCCCAGCAGCTGGTGCAGCAGGGCGGTACCGCCGCTGCCGGAGACCGGCCGCAGCAGGGCCAATGGCAGTCCCCCCGCCGGGAAGCCGATAAGCTGAGTCACGGGGCGAAGGAAGCCGGTGAGGACATCCAGGGCGCCGCTGTGGCAGAACATGGTGACCACCGTAAGCAGGCAGACCAAGGCCGGGGTGATGGAGGCGGCGGTTTTGAGCCCCTCTTTGGCTCCCTGCAAAAAGCAATCGAACACATCCACGCCGGAGCAGAGGCCCCAGCTGAACAGGCCGGTGATGAGCAGCGGGATGAACCAGGCGCTGAATGACATGGAATGCCCTCCCTTTTGATGAAATTCGCGGATGGGGTGAAGGGCGCCCGCAGAGCGCTCCGGCTGGGCCGGAGCCGGCGGCCGAAGGCCACCGAAACCGCCCGGAAGGGCGGTTTGCCCTGCGGGCGCCCACCCCCTGCACGGGCCTGCCTTTATTCCGGCCGGCGGGACTTCCCGCGCAGCAGACGGTCCAGCAGCAGGACCACAGCCAGGGACGAAAGCCCGGTGAGCCATACCGCCGGCAGGATCTCCATGGGGGCGGCGGAGCCGGCCTGCTGCCGCAGCGCGGCGCAGGTAGTGGGGATAAGCTGGAGGGAGGCGGTATTCATCGCTACAAAGGTGACCATGGCATTGCTGGCGCTGTCCTTATGGGGATTCAACTTTTGCAGCTCCCGCATGGCGGCAAGACCCAGGGGAGTAGCGGCATTGCCCAGGCCCAGCAAATTGGCGGAAAGATTCATGCAGATGGCCTGCATGGCGGGGCTGCCCTGCGGCACCGTGGGGAACAGCCACCGGGTGAGGGGACGCAGCAGCCGGGCCAATGCTTCCGTAAGGCGGCAGCAGCGGGCAATTTTCATCAGGCCGCTCCACAGACACAGCATACCGGTGAGGGCAATGACCAGGCTTACAGCTTCCCCGCAGCCGGAAAGCGCCGCGGCGGAAAGGGCCTCCATCCGGCCGGTGAAGGCCGCGGTGACGACCGAAAAAATGAGCAGGGCGGTAAGGATACCGTTCATCATGGGCGGAGCTCCCTTCTTCGATTTGGCGGGAATAGAGATGAATTATCAACATCTTTTTCTCCTTACGGGAGCGTATTGCGCTAATGTTTTCCTTTTTTGATGTGTTTTATCGAATTATGTAAAATAACGGAATCTGTGCGCATTTTATCAATTTTAGCAACAATAACCAAAAAAGCGGCAAATTAGGGGCAAAAATTATCCACAAGATTTGCGAAATTGTGCTAATTACCTCTTGAATTTCATGGAAAATAATAGTACACTTAGTAGCAAGGTAGAGAAAAAGCGAGAATATTAGAAGATATTGTAAACCGCCAGCAAACCACCTAACTTTATTAAGGAGGAACCTGTACCATGAAATCCACCGGCATCGTAAGAAAAGTTGACAACCTCGGCCGTATCGTTCTCCCTGTAGAGCTTCGCCGCACCCTCGGCATCGACATCCACAGTGATGTTGAAATTTATGTAGACGGTGATCAGGTCATTCTTAAGAAGTACCTGCCCTGCTGCATTTTCTGCGGCTCCAAGGAAGAGCTGGCTACCTATGACGACAAGTATGTCTGCCGCAGCTGCCGCACCAAGCTGGGCAAGCTGTAATTCCCAAACCACAAAAGACAAGCGAAGCCCCCTGCCGTAGGACGGGTGTCCGTAAAACAGTATTGCGCTAAGATTGACGAAGCGGCACGAAACCGCATGGAGCTGATCGTGCCGGAGCTGGCGAAGCGAAACGGCGTGACCGAGAAACTGAAAGCCGACACCAAATGGAATGGGTACGGCAGATGAACGCTTGCAAGGCACAGGCAGAGGAAATTGTGAAAATCGAATTGATTTACGATTGAGTGAGGAAGTCTGGGCAGAAAACTGTTCGGACTTTTCTCATATATTCCAAAGTTGCGGCAGAATTGTTCACAAGTATATTGAGCAACAAATCGGAACTTGAGGAAGGAGATGATTGTATGAAAAAGTTTATAGCATTGCTTTTAGTATTGGTCTGTGTGCTTGGCTTGGTCGGTTGTAGCAGCAAGTTGGTAGAAGGATCAGAAAAGGCCTATTCTGGAACTGTTACCGATAGGGCTATGAGTGTTGTAAATGAGGGAGATAGGCAAGGGCGTTCATACATCATAATTTCTACTGGTGATGAAGAGATTTGCTTTTGGCTTACAAAGGATTGTGAAACCAATGCAAAGATTGGGGATGAAGTAATTATCGAAAGTGCAATAGAAGAACAGACGGACTTGCTTATTGCAACAAGTATTACAGTTGAGTAAATCCCAGTTTGTCGAACTGATAAAATCCCTTTAGGAACTAAAGGGCGCACTTCTATACTC
>OLNZ01002719.1_pt1 | contig 10388 bp, 9 predicted proteins | sample 1672981 | NCBI WGS metagenome assembly OLNZ01 (sample SAMEA3136743, study PRJEB25190) | human gut metagenome | biome: human gut; feature: human-associated habitat; material: faeces | place: Austria | collected 2013
ATAACATCATATTCATCATAATAAAGATTAAATGCTCTATCTGTATCATAATCAACATTAAGAAGCACTCTTACCTTATCACCGGCTTTTATATCAGATATGTCAGTTTCAGATTCTTCATTGCTTTCACCATCCGAACTGTCGCCTGCTGATACAATACATCCATCATTGACCCAGCCTATTCCATCGTCAATAAGATATGGGTTGGAAGCCCAGGGAATAACCCTTGTTATTCTTCCGCTATTAAATCCGGCTGATGGTGTGAGTGCAGCTTCTGATGTAGATGAGGCATATATTGCATTATATTCAACATAATCTCCTATCTCATGCTGCAGCTGCTCTGTAGTCTCATCAGCACCGGCATTATTATCTTCATCCGCATTATCATTATCTTCAACATCATCATTCCTGTGATCATACTCATTCGCTTTTGTAAGTCTGTCATAGACTTCATCATACATTATGTCATAATCTACTCTTGTGCCATCATTTAAATAGTAGTCACTAGACTCCTGCGACATAGCGAATTTATCCTCGCATATCTCACCATCATCATTCCAATGCGCTTCCCAAATGAGGGCGCCGTGTTCTATGAGTTCATCTACGTTCATATAATCGTTTAACCAACTATGACTTGCGTATATACCCTTTGCTGTTATGTCAGACAACGCATCAAGCCATGTAAGTGCAAACTCCTGTGTATCGTGGTAATCAATTTCATGTGCAGCCTTATATCCGTCTGCATCCTCAATATCAAGATACAATCCCATTATCGGATTACACTTGTTGTACCATTCTCTTATATGAGCAGCTTCACTTAATGATTCATCATTGTTTCCTGCATACTGATAAATATATAATCCGTATGGGATACCTCTCTTCTCACATTCATCTATATATGTCTGTGCCATGCTATCGCACTGGCTGCACTCACTATCATCTTCGCTTAAGTCATTGCCATAGGCGCAGCGGATAATCACGTAATCAAAGTTAGCTGCAATGTAATCAAAATCAAGTTCTCCCTGGTGTCTGCTTATGTCTATTCCTTTTTTCATAGTCTTATTCCTCACTTTCTTTTTATATATTTCCGCTATGTGCGCATAAAAATAGCACACATAGCGATTACTACATGTGCTCATTAGTTAATATATGTTTTATTGTTACTTACCTCTGGTACTGCCTTGTCCTCTGCAAGCTCATCATCATCTGGCAGTTCTGATGTATATTTACTAAGAAATGTCTTAACATATAGCCACACATTTCTAACCGGCAGACCACATAAGACCATATTTTTTAATATGCTTACAATCTCATACGCTATATAAAGCAATGCAAAAAATCCGGAAATTCCTATACTATTTCCTATATGCTGTCTTATTTCCTCCGGCAGAAAACCAATCATGTTAAATCCTGTTATGTAGTCAACAAGCACAAGTAATATTATAGACAAAATCATTCCACATTTTCTTATTGCCCCATTAATTCCAAAACAGCTATTAAAATCTCGTTCCTTAATTGCTCTTAAGATACCAAAAATTGTATCTATTATTACCGCTATTATAACAAGCTGTATCAATTTGTTATGTGCTGCTTCTACATACATATATTTTAAAGTTATCATTTCTTTTTTCCTCCTAGAATTTTATATACTCTTTAATTAATATTCACTTTAATATTAGGTGCTCTAATCATCTCTATTGCCCTCCTTTATTTACTAAATTCTGTTACAAGCTCATTTAATTTATTTTCAAATTCTGCTGTATCTTTCGTATAAGTCGCCTTATTTGCTATATATGCCTGGGCATTAGCTATGTTACGATTTATAGACAACCCTCCATTTTCTGAGATTGTAGCATTCATATACATAATGTCTGTTGCTACTCCATTCTCTTCTACACTGCTTGTTCCATTTAATGTTATAGATTTGTTTACATTTAACATTTTTACCTCTTTCTACCACTCCTGTGGATTTTATCCATTATTAACACCTATTGCCATCCATCTGGTTCCATATGCAAATGATGTTGTTGGTTCATACACCGAATACTTAAAATAAGTTTCTGTAACTTCAGTCAAACAAATATTTTCATTAGAGAATAATGTCGTAGGCATAACTGAAATTAATGGTGGTGCAGCATATGATTTTTGAAATGTAATAATATATTCTTTCCAGGATCCACTACCAAAATTCCAGTTAGTTCCCCATTGAACAAACGGAATCCCATAATCAGCACTTATTTTTCTACCATAGATTAAACCTTGACTTCCTATCAAACCAATTGTATTAGCACCTTGGCTATTAGCTAACCAGAAAGCGCCGCCATTGTCCTCAAATCCTGCTCTTGTAACTAATTTACTATTTCTATAATAATCAAATCCATCTTTATAATATTTGGCACCATTTTTTCCTGAAATAATTTCAGATTCTTCTTTAAATATCGAAACTGCCTCATTACTTAGCATTATTTTATAGTCACTTTTATTATTTGTTTTATATATTGTAACTCCATTAAAAATGGTTCCTGTGCAGTCTAACGTATGCCCTAAAAATTGAGAAGTTATAAAACCAGATGCATTTATTTTTGTTGATGCAACCGAATTTTTTAAATTTACACTTCCATTATTTATTTCCAAATAACCATTATTCAGATTAAATATACTTCCTGTACTATCAGCAACATAATTAGAGCTTTTAAGCACTCCGGCTGTAACTGTTCCCAGGTTTGCGGATATTGCAGACAATGTAGATACACTTAACTCTGCCGCTGTAACTGCATTAGCGGCTATCTGATTGGCTGTTATTGTCTTGGAAGCTATCTTTGCGGCTGTAACTGCATTGGCAACAATCTTATCCGAGGTTACTGCATTTGCGGCTATTTTTGCCGAAGTTATAGCACTTGCTGCTATTTTATCTGCATTAACTGCATTTGCCGCTATCTTTTCTGTTGTTATTGCATTTGCGGCTATCTGTGTTGCTGTAACACTGCCTGTATATATCTTTCCGCCGTTAATAAGGGTCTTATTATTTGCAGCACACCAGCTTGCAATTACAGAGCCTTTAGCTTCTGCATAATCATTTTTAGGTGTTTTGGATGGCTCAAGATATACTGTATAACCAGTATTATGAGCTATGTTTGTTTTAGTTGTATATATTGTTACTCCATTACTCCTGTTAGGTGTGAACAGATTATACTTTGCCCCACCACGGAGCATAAAATAAATCTGACTGTGCTGAAGAACCTGACCCACATATGCTGGCATTTTATTACAAAAACGATAATTATTCTCCTCCAAATAACCAGCGGCATCCGTTGTTCCCCAGCCACCTGCTAATACTCTTAAAATAAGATTGCAGGTAAATCCCTGATTGTGCGTAGACCATATAGGTTTGGAACCGCTATTAAGCTGAACATTACATTCATAGTTATGTAAGCCGTTATATGGTATAGATGAATTTATTAATACTGGATAATATGTATCAGTATTATATTTTGTATCTCTTAAATCTACGGTTATCTGATATCTTTTCTTGGCGGCGGCTATATCATTCTGCGTACCAGCATCAAGTTTTCCAATTACAATCGAACCTGAAGCTATCCTGTCTGCGGATATATAACCACTTGTAATCTTTCCTGCATCCATATTGGCAATCTTGGCATTCTGTATTGTTGCATCTGCTATTAAGGCATTGGTTATAGAGGCATTTGCAATGGCATTAGTTCCGAACTGACGTAATACCCAGCCTTTGCCATCGAAGTAATACATTTTATTAGAATCTGCTGTATTAAACCATATATCATTAGTTTTTCTACTCTCCGTTGAAGGTGTTGTTGTCTGATAAAATATTGTATTCTTGCCATCTGCTGTAAGCTGTGCTCCTTCCGCGGTCTTAGAAGCCGCCGCCGATAAGAGTTTAGCTGCTTCCGCCGTGCTTAATGCACCAGCCGCATTTGTATTAGCTGTATCTGCCTTTTGTGCTGCATTTTCTATATCTTTGTCTGTTGTATTCATCCAGTCTGTGACATCTGTTCCAAACTTGGATGTATCTATTGCTCCTTCAGCTATCTGCTTACCGTTAATTGTTCCTACCGTGATATTGGCAGCCTTAAGATTGATTACCTCGATGTTAGCGGCATCTATAGTTCCACTTGTTATTTTATTAGCAGTTAAATCTACTATCTTAGCATCTGTTATGCTTCCGTCCGCAATCTGAGCTGTACCAACTGCACCTTTGTCTATCATTGCTGTCTTTATAGAGCCGGCCTCGATATTACTAAGCTTTATGTTAGCATACTTCAAATCTGCATCCTCGGCTTTTAGATAATTAGTCTTTATATCAATTATCTCTGCATTTACAGCGGTGATTTTTTCTGCCGTAACTGTATTAGCCTTAACCCAGTCGGCATCAACCTTCTTTGCTATTAATTCCTTTGCTAATATCAAATCAGAATATATTCTTTCGTTCTGCTGTGTTGTCGGACCTTTAAAATCTGTTTCAGTCTCAGTTTCCGTCTTCCCATAAGATGTAACAGTCATAGCCATACCGCCATCATATTCCTGTACCAAATTCATAACCGGCATTTTATATTCACCAGTACCATCATTGACAGTTATGATATCCCACGGATCCAGGCGTATATCTCCAAGTGTCTTTAACGAAGCTCCTCTATAAGTAAATCCTTTAATGCTCTGATATATATAACTTAATCTGTCTGACGTCATAAATGGGTTAGAAAAGGTTATTCCCAGTTGTCCACCGCCCTGCGTTAATTCAGTCTGGCTATCCACATTACAGTTAACATAGTCCAGATGAAAGTTGCTTTCATTATGCTCAAATGACATAATTCTTGTTTTATCTATAGAATATTCACATTCTTTATACCACTTAATAACAATAGTTCCGGCTCTGTCCACGCATGCAAATCCACCAGCTAATCCAGCTATATAGCCTATCACCTCTCTGTATGTATATCCAACTGGTTTAGTCTGTATCATTATGTAATCCAGACCACTTACGTCTGCCGGAACACCACAGCTTGTACTTATCTCACTTAAAACCGAATCAGCACTTGCTGGATATGTCAGATTAGATATATACAGCCCTGTAGTCTTCATCATTCTGTCATATGCTGTAAATGTCGTTGTTGCCTGATCACTTTGTGGGTGCTCTGCTGTAAAAAAGCCAAGTGGAATATATTCATACTTTCCACTTGGCAGCTTTAAACCTATCTCTACTGGTATCTCTGTGTTTTCAAATAATTCATCTATCTTCTTAAGAGTAATCTCTATCTTAGCAGATACCGCCGACCCTAGCTGTAATGCTTCATCTGCTGTACTGGACGTCTCGTAGCCCAATTTTTTAAATCGGGAATTATACCATTTTCCATTAATTCTTAATCTGGCTTCAAAAGTCCTCGATGGACTTCTTATTGTTTCTTTAAAAGCTTCCGTTACATTGTTATACATACACTTACTCCTGTATCATAAACTCTATTGCAGTAATATCTTCTAATGTAGTTCCGTCATATCCTTCTGAATCGCACTCATTAACATCTTCCAGCTTAATCATATGCACATCAAGTTCTGTTTCAATGTTATACATATCATCAATTTCTTTAATTACCTCCTGCTCCTTGTCTTCTGCAAACTTGTAAGAGCCATCTTCTACGACTGCATTCCCATTTTCATCCTTTAAAGCATTTTCCTTTAATACTCGTGTTCTTTCAGCGTTATATACCTCTAATTCTGCCAATAATGCTTTAAGATTTTTAGCAATTGCATAATTAACCTTAACCGGCCAATGCCTCTTTGAATTCTGTAACTTCTGTAATTCTGCTGCACTTCTATCAATCTCTTTGATTGTAAATTTCATATTATAAATCTCCTTTATTGTTGAATAATAGATACACTTGCACTTCTGTAATAGAAAATACCATCATCAAGCTCCCCAATTACTTCCTTGCTTAGTGTACCTCTGTAACTTGTTATTGTTATATCCTGTCCATCATCATGAAATGTTATTGGGAAGAATCCGGCAACAAGCTTACTCTTAATAAGAACCAGCTCATCTTCCTGAAGAACTCCCCAGGATATAGATAAAGTCTTCTTTTCAGCAACTACATCACCTAACATTGTTCCGTCAAGTGCTCGTCCTGTTGAAGAAGACCATATTATCTCATCATCCACTTTGATGGACACTGGAGCCGGAAGCTCCTGTCCATCACACTGCAATATCAATTCATCACATCCTTAATGTATAATCTCACATTTTCCTGTCTGCTTTGTATGTTCATTTATCTTATCAACTACATATTTCTTAAGGCTCTTTCCATCAAGCTGTATATCAAGATCTAATGTTTCCAACACTTTAAGTATCTGCTTAAGAATACTTATAGCCTCAGACAACAATTCAGCACTTGATGCCATAGCTGCTGCCTTCTGTGCCATATCAATAAGCTTATCCTCTGGAGCTACAACTTCGCCCTGGTGTCTGTTATCACCTATCATTGCAAGCTGTGGAGTATTTGGTTTTACATATCCACCTTCTGCAAGATATGGAATACTGCCAAACCCAACTTCCGGCAAATCAAACCCGAAATGGTCACCACCTATAACCGGTACCCAGTCAGGTACATCAAAGCTTAAGCCATTTACCTTACGAACCATCCAGTTAATACCACTTTCTAATCCGTCAAGCATACCATTTATAAGTCCAATCACCATATTTATAGGACCCTTTGCAATATCGCCTATTGTTGAGAATATATCGCTAAATGTATTAACAATATCATTCCACGCATCCGACCAGTTTCCGCTAAAGACATCTTTCACGAATACCAATACATCATCAAAGACTGATAATACATCCTTGATAATATCTATTACATTTCCAAACTTTTCCGTTGCAATATCTGATATCCAGTCCATTACTGGTGCTAATTTAGGGATAACATTTTCTACAATCCAGTCAATAACCGGTTTCAATATATTCTCCCACAATACTTTAATAACATCTGCAACATGACCTATAATGTCAATTATTTTTGTCATCAAAGGTTCAATGTGTGAACCCCATATTTCTTTTAGTTTGTCAGCTATGTTGTTAAGTACCGGAACAAAATATGTATTATATACATCTAACAGCTTGCCAAATGTATCGCTAAGACCTGTTTTTACAGTGTCAAATAATGGTGAGATATGCTCATCATACATCTGTACAGCTTTATTACAGGTTTCTTCAATCACAGCCGTTATCTCATCTAATACATTCCTAATAGGTTCCAGCGTTGATTCAAATGCCTGCTTGATTTTATCCGTATTTTCGATAACCGGGTCCACAAACGTTGAAATCAAATCTGCCACGAATTGGTTACATAGAGACACTATTGTTATAAATGGATTAACAAAAATACCTATCAAATCAGCAGATATTCCCTGTGCTGCATCACCTCTGAATATTTCAGATATTTGCGAAAGGAACTCCGAAAAATCACCAATCTTATTCCACAATACAGCCCTTGCATCAAACATTTCAGATAATCTTATCTTAATAAAATCCTTATTAGATGATAAATATTTATCTATTCCACCTAACAGATTCTCACTTATCGAAGTACCAATATTCACAAAAGAGCCTGTTATCCTGCCGGCATTCATTACTATGCTGTCAAAGTAATTCTTCGCAGAATCAACTACATTTCTATCTGTAAATATATCTATAAGACTATCTTTAATGCTTAAAAGCAGTTTCCGCTGTCTCTTGATGCTTTTCTCAAAGTCAGTACCTAAACCTTTTTTAAAGCCTTCCTTGAATGTTGCAGCAATATCTTCTATTATCTGCTTGAACTTATTAAGTTCATCTCCTGCTTTTCCAATTTCATTAGATACATTAGTACCCATTCCGGATACTGAACCCGATGCTGTGCCAGTACCTGATGAACCAGACGAACTGCTATCATCCGTCGGCTCTGTCAGCTTATTTATCTGGTCAAAGCCTGCAAGGGACTTCTCAATATCCTTTGCTGTCTTCTTAGCTGCATCTCCTATTCCGCTTACATTATCTGCAGCACCTCCAGCATCATCTCCTATGCCTGCTATATCAGCACTTATACTTCCCATAGAGGATGATATATCGGCACCTGTAAGCATCTGCACGAAACTAGCAAATCCATCTGCCACTTTCTGCAGACCTGCAAGCAGACTATTAAATCCACGCAGAATAGGTGTAAACAATGCTATGAAGCCTTTACCTAGACTAGCCTTTAACTGCTGAAACCTTAATGTAAGTATTCTTGTCTGATTCGCCCAGGAATCCTGTGTCTTAACAAAATCTCCTGTGGCATTGGACAAAGCACTTGTAACGTACTGATAACGCAGCATTACTTTTTCCTGCTCTGTCATCTTGGCTGTAGTTTTACCGAAGCCGTTATTAAGTGCATACTGGTCTAAGTTAGTCTGAGTCATAATCACACCCAAGTCCTTGAGCGTTTCAGTCTCACCAGTCCAGATAGATTTCAGCTTTGTATATGCTTCATCCGTACTAAGATTGTAAAATGATGCAACATCACCGGTTAATCCTGTGACATTTTCAGCCATATCAAGTGCCGCCTTACCTGTAATACCCATAGCATTACTCATCTGGCCAAACACACCCATGTACTTCTTAGCCGATAATTCCGATAAGCCAAAGTTAGTCATAGCATTGGAAGCCCACTGGTCTGCCTGCCAGCTTAAGTCCTTAAATGCTGTATCTACGACATTCTGTACTTCTGTTACATTAGAACCTACTTCTATGCAATCTTTCGTAAACTTAGTAACTGCAGCTATACTTAGTCCTGCAGCTATCTTCTTACCAAAACCACTAAATATGCTTGTAGCCTGCTTAGCCGCCTTATTGGAAGCTCCTGTAAGCTGATTAACTATCTGTGAACTATCTATTCCAAGTTCCAGAGCTATCTGACCTACTGTATCTGACATTCGCCCTCCTTTCTGACACAATTAAAAAGCTGCCTACTTCTTTGAGTAAGCAGCCTTAAAATCTCGTTGTAATCGTGTCCAATATTCTATATACTGTGGTGTTCCCACCATTTTCCTATTACGCTTCAGAAGCCAGTCATCATGTATCTTTTTCTGTTCCTTAGTAAAGCTATTGATAACTTTAATGTCTTTCTCTGCCCTTATACTTACTACTCTTCCAAGTGGTGTTTCAGGCATTATTCCAGATAATAAAGAACAAAATTCCGCCCAAGACATATCATCTTCCGTCCGTAATCGTATGCCATACTGTGACAGGAAGCTTGACTCTATCAATTCCCAGTCATCATATATGTCATAATATATTTCACTATGAGGGTGTATTCTCCTCTCCATATGTGCCTGTGGCAACACCCATTATTGCATTATACATTTCCTTATATTCAGGAAGCGGTAAGTCCATAGTCTCAATCTTATCTGCTGCCTCTTTGCCAATAAGCATTTCAAGAGCCTTTGTTATAAATCTCATTCCGTTGTCACTATCTTTCTTCTTTTCAGCCTCAGCAGCCATAGCCTGTACATTAAGAATTGTGTTCTTTCTGTTATTCACAGTTACCACTAAGTCATCAGTAATACGAACCATAGGTAACTGGTTTGTAATCTTCATTGATATGTCTATTACTTTAAAATCTGTCTTTGCCATTATTCAAATTCTCTCTTTCTTTTTTATTCTGTATATGGAATATATGTTGGTTTTCCATCTGACTGTGCTTCCCATTCAAGTGCATCAATGCTTGTTGAGTCTCCTCCAAGGGAAGTTACATTTATAACTGCTGGGATAAGAAGCTGGTCAAGGTTTGGGAAAATAATTGAAACCCAGGTATTACATTCCTGTCCTGTCTTTAAAGCCAGGCTTGCGATATAATCATTACCTTCATCACCATAATTACGCTTACCACCCATAGTCATACCCAATGATTTACCTGTTGTAAGTCTTCTTGTCCAGCCTGCCTGATCCATTGGATTCCATTCTTCAATTGTTCCATCTACGGATATGCTTAAGCTCTCTGCATCTTTTACAACCTTTGTTTCTACTGTTTCCGGTGTATCTGTGCTCTTTCTTCCTGTTATGCATACACCGAACTGAATTGTATGCACCGGATTAACGCCAGTAAGAGGTGTTGCTCCTGCATTATATCCAGCTAATTTAGTATTCTGTGCCATACCTTTACCTACCTTTCATAATAAATATCTAATTCTATTACACTCTCAAAGATACCTTTATCATCTGTCCCTACATCCACAGGTCCATCAACCTGCATTTTAGTGAATAGCAGCTTTGTATCATTGATTATTTTATTGTTGGTGTCTCTAAGCATATTATAGAGCTGTTCTGCTGCCTTCTCGGTGTCTCT
>OLNZ01002723.1_pt1 | contig 10375 bp, 8 predicted proteins | sample 1672981 | NCBI WGS metagenome assembly OLNZ01 (sample SAMEA3136743, study PRJEB25190) | human gut metagenome | biome: human gut; feature: human-associated habitat; material: faeces | place: Austria | collected 2013
TTCTAAAATTCCTGTTGTTATATCAAATAATGATTGTCCTTCTTTCATAATAGAAAGGTCATAATCTGGAATAACATTAAACGTATCGAGTACTTGATCTAACATTTGTCGATGTTGTCCCGTCACGCATACAATTGTTTGGATGGTTTTTCTTGATTTTAATTCGTTTACAAGCGGACACATTTTTATAGCTTCCGGACGTGTTCCAAAAACTAACATTATTTTTTTCATACTCCTTTAACCCCTGTCTTTCTTTAATTCAAACATAGAAAAAAAAGTTTTTAACACTCTAAAAATATACTTAAAATTGACAGTTATTAGTATAATTAAGATACCTACTGCAATAACCCAGCTACCGGGTACTTCAAAAGAAATAACAATTGCTTGTACCAGCAATAGCACATACATTAATGAATCCTTCACATTATTAACTTTCAGCTTTACAATTTTCTGCATACTATGTCTTCTTATATAAAACATAACTGCAAATCCAACCATGGTAGTAAACGCTGCTCCCATGCTTCCAAATCGCTTTATACAATAAAAATTCATTACGATATTTACAGATGCGCCAATAACAGTAGATCCAAACAACCCCTTGGTATATTTTGCAGCTCTAAAACTGCTAGCCATAAATCCAGCTAGACCAGAAAACAAATATGCTACTAATAATATCGGGACATAATGCCACGCTACAAAAAATGATTCTGAAAAAAGTATTGATGATATAACTCTTGAAAAAAGTATTAATATCGAGCATGCCAAGATATTTGCAATATTAAAGAATCGATATATGTTCGTTTGATATTCATCATTATCGTCTTCTCCAACATTTTTTATAGCAGATATGGTCCATGCTGACGTAAAAATAGATGTAACCATTGCTAAAATAGATGGTATTTTATAAGCCACACTATAAATTCCGCTCTCGGCAATTCCTTGATATGCGATTATCATGTACTTATCTGCCGATGTGTTAATCCACCACGATATTAACACTGGAATTGTAGGTATGCTAAATTGCAACATTTCTTTTAAAAGGTTCCAATTTAACGTAAAGCTTTCCACTTTTATCTTTGCTGCAACGATAAGGTATGCACTACTTAAATAATATCCTAGCACAATTGAGAATAAGTATGCAATCAGTCCACCTTTAAGCACAAGCAAACCTATAATATTACTGATTATTATAACTAAAGTCTGTATAACTCCCGCTATAGCAAATACTCTTGTTTTGTTTATTCCCTTAGTGTACTGTGCCAATACTTCTTCCAAGTTAAATCCGCCAAAAATAACAGCAAACCACAACCAATAATCGTGCATCGTTCTTCCAAACACACTTGAAAATGGCCAGATTATTAGTATTATAACCTCTGCAATAAAAATTACAAACAAGGAATTATTTAAAACATCTGTATTCTTATTGTTTTCGTCAAAAGCAAACCTTAATGTCGCTTCCATAATACTTAAAGTCAATATCGGATAAATAACATTAACAGTATTGGTAATCAAATCAGCAATCCCATATTGCTTTGTAGATAAAACAGCGGTATATAATGGAATCAATAAAAAAACTAAAATTTTAGATGCAAAACTACTTATTGTGAATACAACCGTATCCGAAATTAGCATTTTGTATTTTTGCTTAATTTTTTTTTCCAAGTTGTACCTCCTAGCATTTTTTGCAAATATCTATAATTAGACATCTACTGTATATAATTATCCATGCATTTTAATTTATAAGCCTTCTTACGGAATCTCAAATACTCCGTCACAAAGTGATGCAATTAGCCGAATCTACGTTAGACACAGATTCTAATCACCGTGCTGTCAGCTTGTGATTTTAATTAATGGTTGACAATCATATATGCATATATGTAATAAAGTTCTCTCATTCGAATCTTAGCTGTAATTCTAGGCAATCACAGTGTGCTAAAAACATATTTCAGGCATGGCATCTCCATGCCTGAAGAATATGGTAAGCAAAATCGAGTAGGTATTTTCTGTACAGAAATTTGCATAGAATTCTCAATTATTCTCTATATCATCAATAAAGCTCTCATAAGAATCATATATTGGCGTACTCTTAAGAAAATTCTCTTTTACTTTTTCATTATTCTGTCCTGGTAAATTAAAAAAGTGTGCATGACTTTTTATGGTTTCATTTGTGCGTGGTAAATATAACCACGCAAATGCATCGCCCATTTCATTAACAGTTGGCACTCTTCCTATTCTTTCTTTTGCCAGAATTACATTGTTTCTTGCACATACAAGTTCATTTTTTACTCGCTTTTTATAAAACTCATCCAAAGTACATATTATTTTTGCCGGATTACCTGCCACTACACAATTATCTGGAATTTTTCCAAAAACTACCGATTTGGCCCCAATAATCACATTGCTTCCAATCTCAGTCCCCATTAATATCATTGCATCAATTCCGACAAAAACATTGTCACCAATCTTAACAGGTTTAGCATCTCCTATATTCCTTCCGTACTTTTCACTTATTACACAGTGAGAATAATCGTGAGTAAGAATCGTAGAATTCGCACACAGAATTACATTGTTTCCAAATTCTAACAAATATGGTCTATATAAATCTATGTTTACTGATTTTGGTTCAAAAATATAACAGCTTTCCCCAATTTTTACCCCTAGTTTTCGCATATGGTTAATATATGCATCTGAAGAATATCTGGTTGGATACAATACTTTCTTGATTATATTAGCTATTCTCATATGTCTTCTATATGATGGTTAAAATCATCATTTTCCTTTCCATTTGATTTTGTATTTTTTAAATTTCAGATGTTGTGGAATATATTTGCTTCTTCAAATCCGACTATTAAACAAAAGTACACTTTCACTACCTTTATTGCAAATTAGTTTTCTTGAAGATGTCGTTACAATTCTCAAGCGTCCATGACGACTTCTGTAATCTACATCCCACTCTTGAATCAATTGCACACTAAACTAAGGAAATCTAATCTTTTTCTGTTTTCATTATTGTGTAAATCGAATTCTAACAAGCGGCTTCAAGCTTTTATAATACGCTGAAAAACACATCCTCTGCTCTTAGTTATACATGGCAGTAATTATTGTAATGTTCTTTTTAAATATTCACAGAACTGCTCGAACGTTTTTGCCTCTTCATCCATAGCATCATTTATTCGTGAATTAAAGGTTCCTTCGAGACAAAGATCCATAGTTTCAAATACTTGTCGTTTGTTTAATGTCCAATCAGCTTTTTTAACGTATAATTCTGGCATTCCTAATCTATGACACACAAGGTCATCTAATTTGCCTTCATAGGGCTCATCATATTTTGATAAATCCACAACAATTGTTGGAATCCCTTGCCCTAGGGAAACTAATGTGCCATGAAAATAATTTGTTACAACTGCCTTTGCGCCTTTTAATACTAATGCCCATTCCACGGGAGTCAAATCATATAAGAACTTATCCGAGTACTTATTCTTTTTAAAAAGGCTTACTAACGTATATGTTTGCGAATATCGCTCATAGACTTCTCTCGCTATATCTTGATCTTCCAACATCATTACTATATAAGGTTTTGTTAAGTCTATGTTGTATTCTTTTGAAATATCTGTCACACATCTGTGCTTAATTGCATAAAGAGACTGATAATCCATTAATACAGTGGGATCACAACAATGGATAGGAGTCGCGTTTCCATTACAATACTTCACAAAGTTTTCTGTATTCTTATCACGCACACCTATAAATGATATATTGTCAAATACAGACCCACATTGAGAAATCTTCTCTTTTTCAACATCGTAATACTTTAATCCATGAACAGATGCCGCATAAGTCACTACCGGTATTTTAAAACTGTATTGTGGAATAAATGCGCTTGGAAATCCGTTTTGATTCCAATTAAAAACAGCATCACTTCCAATTATTAGCATGTCATACTTATTGTCGATATACGAAAAAAGTTCCTCCAAATCCTCTGTACAAAAATGCTTATCTGAAAGTGGCAAATACTTCAAGGAATTTTTAAACACTCTTATTTTTTTTATCTCTTTGATTCCTGATGATATTCCATACCACTTTACAGTGCGCAAAATATTTAGAAAAATATTTTTGTTCTCTCTAGGTGCAATATAATCTACTATTTCAAATTCTTCGTCAGGAAAAGTTTTCTTTAGATAATTTGACAGAGCAAATGACTGTAAAAATGCTCCATAATTGATAGGTCTGTGAAACGTAAGAATACCAACTTTCATAATTCATCTCCTTCTTAATGTCGTGTGATTTTATCCCTCGTAGCAAGAAAACAATAAGTAAGGGATAAAGAAATAATAATCATATAAGGGATTTCCAGTTATACAATATATCAAAAATACTATCTGTAAGCACATCGAAAAAAAGTATCTGTTCTTGATTGCCTTTCTTATATTAATAACAAAAAAGCTTCCATAAAGTGCTAGCCCTAATAATCCATGGTCAAACAGTATTTGAAGATATACATTGTGTAATCCTGTTTTATTAATAAGGTATGCCGAACCAGTTCCATATCCAATTAATAAAGTTCCTATATTTCCTTGTGAAAAAGCCTTTATAGCATGTCTATAAAATATATTCCGTCCTGTGGTAATATTATTACCAGTGAATCTAGTCATAAATGCAATTACATAATCATTTGTCTCTACTAAATAAGTGATTCCGATAATTGCTAAAACTATTCCTATTCCAATTGTGATAACATGTCTTTTTTCTATTCTTCGTATTGTAATATCCTTATCCAACGCAATTGAAAACAAAAATGCAACTATAGTCGCAACAAAAATTCCTCTTTTGCTCGTCAAGACTATTCCAAACAAAGCAACAAAAGCTATTAAATAATTAATTAAACTCCATGTAGTTGAATGTTCTTTCTCCAGGACATTGCTTATTTTATTTACACATAATATTTTCTGAACAGCAACAAAAAATATTATTGCCATCGAAAACGAAGCCATCGAAACCGAGGCTGTCAACCCCGTATATGTTCCATCAACATTATACGACCACATAATATTCTCATACGCCCACGGTCGTAAAAGCACAATTAATAAAGCATTAACCATCTCCGGTTTTACAAACTGAATAAATACAGATATCATACCTATTAACGAAAACGCATAGATTAATCTTCTCATTGCCGCCAAGAATGTACTACATTGCATTGCCAGCCAATAAAACACAGTATAAATACCAAAAAACAGGGTCTGTCTTATTCCCTCTTCTGGATTCTTACTATAGCAATAACCAATACCAGTATATAAAACGATTAAGATGTAAACCAATAATGCTCTATTACTAATCAATTTTCTTCTAATAACCAGAACTACAATGGCCATTAAAAATGCTATATATAAAAAATCAGTTGCTTCAAATGCAAATCTCAGGTGCGCACAATAAATATAAAATGATAAACTCACCGCAACAACTACCGAACAAATAGATTCTATTGATAAATCTATATTCTGTATCGTTTTTTTCATGAAAACCCTTTCTTATTAGTGCCCCATACTTGCAATACATATAAATCTTTTTTATGTATTGCATTCCAATACGTAGTAAAGCTACTAATACCAACGTAACATGGGATGATTTGGCAAACTACAGTCCACTCAGTTTCTTAGGATATACTATACTTTGAATACTTTAGCTTAGATACAATAACCAAAATTCATAAGGAAAACTATGTATCAAAACTTATCTCATTTATCTGTTATTTTTTTTAGTGGAAAATAACTTTATGAATCTCAATTAACATCAGATTTCTATTTGCACATGCTACAAGTATATCTTTTCGCTAAGCAATTGTTTGATATGCTTAGAATGTTTCTTTTCACTATAATAAGTATCAAAAATCTCATTATACTCATTAAATACGCTGCTTGGATCAATTGTTCTGTCATTAAAATCAAGGATTTTTTTCTTCATTAACTTATCACAACATATTGCATAATTCATTTTTTGTGCTATTCTTTCGAAATCTTTTAAGCATGCGCTATATATCGGAATTAGCCCACACGATAAATACGTTGATATTTTTGTTGGTGTAGCCACCCTATTTACTGCAGTATCTTCTCTAACAATAAATCCATACTTAATCGCTTCTAAAGCCTTTGGTAATTCTTCATTTGGGACAAATTCTATACTATAATTATCTACATCATGTTCTTTTAATATTTCTGCTGCTTTAATCTTATCTCTTGTAAACACAAAAAACTTTGTATTTGGCATTCTTAATTGCTCAATTTCCTTATATAGCATGACAGTTTCTTCAAATTTTTGCCATACTGCCATTGATCCCACGTACGCAAAATAATTATTTTCGTATTTGCATTTCGCCTTAAATGACATTGGATGAATGCTCGTATTTAGGCATGGCATACAATAATAGGTTCCTTTTTCTATTGTCAAACCATATTTTTTTTCGTAATGCAAAAGCATTTCTTTTGAAGTAAAAAACTTAAAAACAGCTTTCTTGAGGATATATTTTTCTAACATACTGAGTATTTTCATTCTACTCTTGCTATGATGAGACATATAACTTTCTTCAGGCTCAATTCCCTGAAACCACATAATCATATTATTATATCCTCTGCATAATAATGGCATTGCATCCATAATTCTCGCAACGATAACAATACTATTCTTTTGATATCTCAAAACATCCTTATAGCATGACACATACTTCACATCACCATATTTATCATTTTTTAATGAATCTCCAATTAGTTCCAAATACCGATCGGTGACTATTCCGTTATTACACTTTACAACAACTACCACCTATTACCTCACTCACTAGTTATAATGCTCTATTAGTTCTATTATTCTAGCTATATGCTTTTCTGGTTGATATTTTTCAGCCACGTTGACACAGTTCATCTTATAATGAAAAATATTATCAGCATCTTTCATCAGCCACTCCATCGCACTCACTAAATTCCCGACTTTGTCATTCGGATATATTATTCCATTTTTAAAATTATCAATGATTTCCCCATTACAGCTCCAATCCGTAGCAATTACCGGAATTCCAGCAGAAAAAGCATCTACTATTGTGCCTGGGAACCCTTCTCCTGACCAGTATGTTGGGAATAGCAATGCAAAATAATCTTTAATTGTATCAACACTTTCATCATACGGAACCATCCCCTTATATGAAATTGCCGATGAAGACTTACTTATAAGTTCACTAAAGGAATCTCTATATCCGTCATCGATTCTGCCAAAAATATCTAACTCACATATATTCTTCCTATTTTGGGTATTAATTTGTTCAACCGCCTTAACTGCATCTTCGACTCCTTTTTCTTTCATAACACGGGAAAACATACAAAACCTATACGGTTCTTTTATCTCCTCAGGTTTTATACTTGCTATTTTTAATCTTTTGAAATTTGGCATGACCTCGCAGTTGTTTATTCCTTGCAATACTAATTTATCTTTCATGCTTTTGGTTTCAACCAAATTAACTTCAAAAGAGTTTAAGTACTTTTTAAACTTTGGATATTCACATACGTATTGATCTAAATTTCCACCTATAACATCATGATAAATTCTAGATTTCAATACTTTTTTCGAAAAAAACAGTATTGGAAAATAAAAGCGCATTCCATTTCCAGATAACAAAACAATAATATCTTTTGTAGTAAAAATGCAACTTAGTGTATCTTTTATTAACTTTATAGGATTGCGCCTCTTATAATACGTGTCTACCTTTTGGATTTCGAAGGAGGATGCTGCCTTTAATTCATCATACAGAATTTTTGTTTTAATCGTTTGACCATCCAATATGTTTTCGTTTCCGCCGAAATGCCCTATAATTGCAATTTTTTTATTTTTTTTCATAATTCTCCACCAATTTTTGAATGTTTAACCGATTTCCCCACTCCAAGTCATACTTTTCTGGATTAAAAGGCATCATGCACGCACTTGGAGTAAATGTGAGTTCTGCAAAATAATATCTATTATTCGCAAGAAAAAAATCAACTCTTACAAAAGGAAAATCTCTACACAAATCTTTTGACACTTCTATCATATCATTTAAGAATTCCGGCAGTTGAATGCTTTTTATGTCAGTATAATCTTCTCTTTTTAACGGCATTTTCTTTCCATCCAGATAAAAGAATCCTATTTGTGCTTGCCGATCGTGAACTAAATCATTCGAAACATACATAAATTCTGGCTTTCCGTTAAAGCAGAAAAATTTGTAGTCAGTAATATTATCGCCTAAGAATTCTTCACAAACAATCATATGTGGATTAATCCTTGAATAATGGTTTTCGATATTGAATGCGCCAAAATCTTCTTTCATCCATTTGTTCAACTGATATACAGCCTTTTTTTTATCAAAACTGCTCTTGTCATTGCACAAAATATTATATGCGCAACCATGATTGCATTTCAGCACAAATTTTTCAGGTAGTTTGTCCCAATCTATTTTGCTTGCATTATCCCAACAACCAATAAGTGGAACCAATAAATCTTCGTAACCCTTTTCTTTCATAAAGTCCCTAACGGCATACTTATCTGCACATTTAACGACAGTCTGGTTAAATGGATAATAGTATAGCTTTAACCATTGCATTTTATCATTAAATGTCCTTGGCATTTTAAGATTCAATTTTTTCCCAAGTACAATCTTAAAATATATCTTTGATAAAACTTCATCTGGAAGAATTTTATGTGCAAATACTTGTCCTTTTCTTCTCATATTATATAAATATGAATCTCTTTCCATTGACGTTTCCTCTCTAAATTCCTGCTTATATTGACAACCTCTGAGTGTGTATAGTATTTATCAGCCACCATTCGCCCGTATGTTAATATACCATTCAGTCTTCTACGCAATACATGTTTTAATTTACAGATTTAAATTTCTCGTTGTTTTCTAACAATCGCTTCCATTTCCAGTATATGATAAAGATTATTAAACAATCTAAGCCTGGAAAGTTTAGAAATTATCTTTCTCAAGGGATACATAATACTAATAATCCACCGATACTTTGGATTGTATGTTATCATCAACTTGCAATAAGCCTTTCTAAAGCCATAATAATGGCATAAATCTTCATTGAAATTTGTTTCATGAAGGATGTTTCTCTGTCCATTTGTTAAGTACTTTCCACGTTTTATATCCTCTTTTAAAAACTGAGTCTCCGAATATGTCATTGCAGCATTTAATTCAAAACCTCTTTCAAATTCTGGATCTGTTTTCCCTTGCCCTAAAACCCAATAATTGCCACAATCTTCAACATAATCGAAGCCGCATAACAAACCATCATGGTTGAAACAACCGAAAACCAAATTACTCTCTTTTACCTTGCAATACGATTTCATAAGTTGCTCTTTTGTAAACTTTGGTCGATACTTAGCCGGATACTTGCTCCAAGCAAGAAGTGTTATCTCTGCCATTCTAGCTGCATGTTCTGATGGATTAATAATTTTGCATTCAAAATTAGATAATCCTTTTTTTATTTTCCTTCTATGTGACTTCTTTTGATTTTCAAGTTCATATGGAGAATCCTGCACAATATACCACCAGTCTGTGTAGGCACTATTGTCGTATTCCGATGTCCATCGTGCAAAAATGGTTCCCCCCCCCCATTTTTCCATGCACTACCATCCTCTATAACAGAGAAGTCTGGTGTTTCATGTGGCGCACACGTTGGAATCAACGCATGATTGTAGTATTTCCATTCGCTGGTTATATTCTGCATATATCACCTTTCATACTTATTCTTCTTATAAAAACCAAATATCAGATTTCTACCCGTACTAAATAAACTTCTAACTTTTCCCATACCTTCAGCCTCACGATAAAGCTTATAATGCCATCCAATCATCGTTTTAATACTGTGCGTACTCACGCTGCCAACGCGGCCTCTTCTGTACATGGCCAGGCACTCATCAAGCAAATAGCATTCCGCTTTCTTACATACTTTAAGCCACATTGCATAGTCATTATTCTTTTTAATGTCTGTGATCTGAACAAGTCCAACCTTAGTTGCATCATACATAACAGTTAGACATCCTGGCCAACAGTAGTTGTACATTCCTGTTTTTGTAACATGTTTTGGGCCTGTTACCATTACCCCTGTTTCATTACCATCCGTATCAATTTCTTTATAATTGGTATATGAAAACGAATACCCGTTATCCATCATGAAACGAATTTGTTTCTCAAGTTTATCTGGCATCCACAGATCATCGGAATCAAGGAATGCAACCCACTGGCCCTTTGCCTCACGAAGTGCTTTATTTCGACTAACTGCAGCTCCGGAGTTTTTTTCATTTTTGAAAAATCTAATCCGTTCATCTTTTATTTCGGATAATACATCTT
>OLNZ01002733.1_pt1 | contig 10343 bp, 8 predicted proteins | sample 1672981 | NCBI WGS metagenome assembly OLNZ01 (sample SAMEA3136743, study PRJEB25190) | human gut metagenome | biome: human gut; feature: human-associated habitat; material: faeces | place: Austria | collected 2013
GCAGACGCTTGATGATGAAGGCGGGCAGCTCGGTGCAGGGGCGGCCCCACTGCTTACCGGTGTAGCCCTTGACCAGCTTCTCGTAGATGTCGGTGCCCACAAGGCTGATGGCCTGTTCTTCGAGGTTTTTCGGCTCCGTGATGCCGGCTTCGGCCTTCTGCTGCTCGATCTTTGCCTTGGCTTCGGCCGGGGTGACCACGCCCCACATCTTGTTGAAGGTGTTCATGTTGAAGGGCATGTTGTAGATCTCGCCGTGGTAGTTGGCCACCGGGCTGTTGGTGTAGCGGTTGAACTCCGCGAACTGGTTCACATACTGCCACACCGCCTTGTTGTTGGTGTGGAAGATGTGGGCACCGTAGCGGTGGACGTTGATGCCCTCCACCGGCTCCGTGTAGATGTTACCCGCGATGTGATCTCGCTTATCGATGACGAGGCAGCGCTTGCCCGCCTTCTTGGCCTCGTGGGCAAACACTGCGCCGTACAGACCGGCACCGACGATCAGGTAATCATACTGTTTCATATCAGCGTTCCTCGCTTTTTATTTTTTGGTTTCCGTATCCGGCACACTCTTTTTCTGCGCCGCACGGTATTGGTCGATGGCGGTCTGGATGCGTGCCCGCGCCGCCTCCGGGGTGATGTGCTTGAGCTGGGCCGCCGCCATGGTCTGATGGCCGCCGCCGCCCAAGGATTCCATAATGACCTGCACATTCACAGCCCCCAGACTGCGGGCCGAGATGTTCACGCCGCCGCCCACCTGAACGGCCACGAAGCTGGCATCCACGCCCTGAATGGTCAGCAGGTCGTTGGCGGCCTGTGCCACGGCCACGCGGGCTTCGGGGGCAACTTCGCCGCTCACCGAGATGGCGCAGCTCTTGTACATCTGGGCAGCTTCCACCAGCGCGGCCTTGGTGTTGTACTCCACCATGGTCACATCGAAGAGCTGGCGGACCCGCTCGGTCTCCGCGCCGTAGCGGCGGAGGGCCGCCGCGGCTTCAAAGGTGCGCACACCGGTGTGCAGGGTGAAGTCGCGGGTGTCCAGCATGATGCCGGAGAGAAGGCCCTCGGCCTCCACCCGGTTGGGCTTGTCGTCGCGGGTGCCCACGTATTGCAGCAGCTCCGTGACCAGCTCACTGGCCGAGGAGGAATAGGGCTCGTGGCAGACCAGCGCCGCGTCCTCAATATAGCCCACGCCCTTGCGGTGGTGGTCGATGACGGCGATCTTGCCGCATTTTTCTAAGATCTCCTTGCTCTCCACAAGGCCGGTCTGGTATGTATCGACCACGATGCAGAGCGTCTTTTTCGAGATGATGGGCAGAGCGCCCTTGGGGTCGATGAAGTCATCCTCCTGCCCCGCTTTCACAAGGGCATCGATGAGGCTGCCCGCCAGCGTCGCATCCCGGCGGACCGCGATGACGGCGGGGACATCACAGATCTTGCAGATGCGCAGCACGCCCTCCGCCGCGCCGATGGCGTCGAGGTCGCTCATCCGGTGGCCCATGATGACCACATGGTCGGCCTCCTTGATGAGTTTGACCAGTTGATCGGCCACGATGCGGCTGCGGACCTTGCTCCGCTTTTCAACGCCGTGGCTGACGCCGCCGTAGAAGGTAAAGCCGTCCGGGGTCATCTCGGCGGCTTGGTCGCCGCCGCGCCCCTGCGCCATATCCAGCGCCTGAACGGCCATGTCCTGCGCTTCCCGCAGGGTCTTTGCCCCGCGGCCGATGCCGATGGAGATGGAGAGGTTCACGCTGGGGTCGAGGGCGCGGATCTTATCCAGCACATCGTAGCCGCGCTTGGCATACTGCTCCAGATGGCGCTCTTCCACCACGGCGATATACCGGCCGCTGGCCACTCGGCGCAGAAAGCCGCTGCCCCGGCCGATCATCTCTTCCAGCACCCGGTTGATGCCCTCCAAAAGGCGGGCACGCTCGCTGTCCAGCATATCGCTGAAAACGTCGTCGTAGCCGTCCACGAGGAAGACCATATAGCCGGGGCGGCTGGCCTTGTATTCAGCCTCCACCCGGCGCAGCGCGGTCTCCTCGTTGAAGACCAGCAGGGTCACGCTCTCGCTTTGGCCCGGCACGGTGGAGCTGTGGACGCTCCACACCCCGTCCGCCAAGTTGAGCTGCTGGCCGGTCTTTTCCCGGCAGAGCTGGAGGTCCAGCCCCGGCAGCAGCTTCTGCGCCCGGCTGGCCAAGCGGTCCTCGCCGCCCAGCAGCCGCTGGCGGAATTCGGCGTTGTACCACAGCACCGTCTCGCCGGAGAGCATCGCCGCCGGCTGGGACAGGGATTCAAGGCTGTATTGGGTCTTGGAATTCTCGAAGCTTCCGCCCGCCACCCAGCGTGCCAGCCAGTTGCGCAGCCGGCTGCGGAACACCCACATGCCGATGCCCCACAGCACCACCAGCACAGCCAGCACCGGCCAGTATGCCGGGCGGTAAACCAGCAGCACCAAGGTCAGCAAGGCGCAGAGGACGGCCAGCGCACCGGTCAGCATCTCAAGGGTCCATCTCGGTTTTTGTTTCATCAAATTTTCTGCCTCCTGATCTGCCGCCACGCTCCGGCGGCCTTTGTCAGACCTCCATCAGGATGGGGAGGATCATCGGGCTGCGCTTGGTGCGGCGGTAGATATAGCTGCTCAGCGCCTCGCGCACACGGGTCTTGACGCTGTTCCAGTCGCGGACGTGTTCGTCCACGCAGCGGTCCAGCGCGTTTTCGACGATGCTCTGGGCACCGTCCATCAGGCTCTCGTTCTCCCGCACATAAACGAAGCCGCGGCTGACGAGGTCCGGCCCTGCCAGCACCTTGCCGGTCTTGCTGTCCACGGTGGCGACGATGATGACCAGACCATCCTCGGACAGGTGCTTGCGGTCCCGCAGGACCACATTGCCCACGTCGCCGACGCCGAGGCCGTCCACCATGACGGCACCGGCGGTGACCGGCTCGCCCAGCTTGATCTCATCCTTGGTCAGGATGACGTTGGAGCCGTTCTCCGCAATGAGGATGTTGCTGGTGGGGATGCCGAGGCTGGCGGCGGTCAAAGCGTGCTTTTTCAACTGCTTGTACTCGCCGTGCACCGGCAGGAAATACTTGGGTCTGGTCAGGGTGAGCATCAGCTTCTGCTCTTCCTGACAGGCGTGGCCCGAAACGTGGACGTCGTACATGCTCTCGTAGATGACCTCCGCGCCCAGCAGCAGCAGCCCGTTGACGATCTTGGTCACGCTCTTCTCGTTGCCGGGGATGGGGTTGGCGGAGATGATGATGAAGTCGCCGGGGCCCACGCGGACCTGACGGTGGCTGCAGGATGCCATGCGGGAGAGGGCGCTCAGCGGCTCGCCCTGACTGCCGGTGGTGATGAGGACCACCTGCTCCGGCGGGTACTGGTTCAGCTCTTCCACGCTGATGAGGGTGCCCTCCGGGATGTGCATATAGCCCAGCTCCTGCGCCATGGCCGTGTTGTTGACCATGCTGCGGCCGCTGAAGGCCACCTTGCGGCCATCTTCCACCGCCAGATCAATGATCTGCTGGACGCGGTAAATGTTGGACGCAAAGGTCGCGATGATGATCCGCTTGTTCCGGGCGCGGGCAAACAGGTTCCGCACACCGGCGGCCACCTTCTGCTCGGTGGCGGTAAAGCCGGGGCGCTCCGCGTTGGTGGAGTCGCTCAGCAGGGCCAGCACGCCCTTCTGGCCGTACTCGGAAAGGGTGGTCAGGTCGGTGACGCCGCAGGCCAGCGGGGTATAATCGATCTTGAAGTCGCCGGTCTGGATGATGGTGCCGGCGGGGCTGTCGATGGCAAAGGCCACCGAATCCGGGATGGAGTGGTTCACATGGATGGGTTCCACGGTGAAGCAGCCCAGCTTGATCTTCTGCTTCGGGGTGATCTCCACGAACTTGGTCTTGCCCGCAAGGCCGAACTCTTCCAGCTTGTTCCGGATCAGGCCGCAGGTCAGGCGGGTGCCGTAGATGGGCAGGTCGAACTTCTGCAGCAGGTAGGGGATGCTGCCGATGTGGTCCTCATGGCCATGGGTGATGAGCAGACCCTTGATCTTATCCTTATTCTGCACCACGAAGGTGAAATCCGGGATGACCAGATCCACGCCGTACATGTCACTGTCCGGGAAGACAAGGCCGCAGTCCACGATGATCATATCGCCGCAGCACTCGTAAACGGTCATGTTCTTGCCCACTTCACCGAGGCCGCCCAGCGGGTAGATGTGGATGGGCACAGCGGCCTCCTTGGGCTGCTGAGGGCGGCGGGGACGCCGCTGATAATAAGGCCGGCGGGTGCGGGGCCGCTTTTCGCCGGTGGATTCGCTCGCGTTGTTGTTTCTGCTCTGAGCCATTGCCTGACTCTGTTCTTTTGCCTGTGCCATTCGTACCTCCAAAAAATCAATCACAAAACGCAGGCACGCCCATTTTTCCGGGCGGCCTGTCCTGTTGAAGAAGCGGGAAAGCTCAGCCGCCTCCATCGAAACCATCGTATAGAATTCAGCATTCCAGCGTGTTTTTCACACTGCCGGGTCGGCACTGCAAAGTCTTGTGCAGCCAGTCAGTCCATCTGTTCGATGCGACCGCGGCGCGGCTGTGCAGCCACCTGAGCGCACCCCTCCGGCGCGCCCCTATACGCATTTTGTTACAAACAGTATAGTATTTCTCACCCTTTTTGTCAATTCCAAGGTTGGGCTGTGCCGGGCCGAATTATGCGTGTCCCTCTTGACAGAAAGGGAAAAACAGTTCTAAATAGAGGTATCACACATTCAGGAGAAGCCCATGAAACAAGTTGAAGTTTATACCGACGGCGCATGCAGCGGCAACCCCGGCCCCGGCGGCTGGGGCGCGGTGCTGCGCTACCGCTTTAACGGCAAGGTCTACGAAAAGGAGCTTTCCGGCGGGGACGATTCCACCACCAACAACCGCATGGAGCTGACGGCCTTCATCGAAGCGCTGCGCCAGCTCAAGGAGCCCTGCGAAGTCCGCCTTTGCTCGGACAGCCAGTATGTCATCAACGGGCTGGAGAAGGGCTGGGCGAAAGGGTGGAAGCGCCGGGGCTGGAAAAAATCCGACGGCTCCCCTGCCCTGAACCCCGACCTGTGGGAACAGGCGCTGGAGCAGGAAGCCCGCCACAAGATCACCTACGTCTGGGTCAAGGGCCACGCCGGCCACCCGGAGAATGAGCGCTGCGACCAACTGGCCGTGGCCCAAAGCCAAGCACACGGAGGGAGACAAGGACGATGAGCGACACATTTTTGCCCGGAAACGGGTTCGATACCTACGAAGAGCAGGATAAAGTCTTGGTGGGCCTCGGCAGCGGCAGAGGCTGCCGGGCAGCGGTCCGCATTTTGCAGCAGCAGGGGTTCGCCGTCGTGGGCGCAGTGGTCCGCCTTTCCGCCGAGGACCACACCGCTGCCGCCGCGAAGGAGGCCGCCAAGGCCCTCGGCATCCAGTGCATCACCCTGAACGCCTCCGAGCTGGCGAGCCAGCTGGCCGAGGAGGCGGTCTCCTCCGACCTGCGCTTCCCCGCCCTGCTGGCGGCGGCAGACCGGCTGGGCATCCAGTACATCGCCACCGGCCACCACGCACGGGTGGAGACGGACGCAGAGGGTGTGAGCCGCATCTGCCCCGCCGCCGACCCGGCCAGCGACGAGAGCGCCGCGCTTGCCGCTCTGCCGCAGGAGACGCTGGCCCGGCTGATCTTACCGCTGGGCGAGTTTTCCCCCGAAGAACTGGACGATCTGGCAGAAGAGCTCAAGTTCTGAGTTCTGCACTTCCCTGAACGACGCAAAAGAGGCCCTGAACCGTTTGGTTCAGAGCCTCTTATTTTTTATCTCTCAGCCATTCTGGGGATGGACGATATCGCGCCAATCGAGGTCGCCGCGCTCCAAGCCGTGAATGAGCACTTCGGCGGTGGCGATGTTGGTGGCCAGCGGGATGTTGTGGACATCGCACAGGCGCAGCAGGGTCATTTCGTTGGGTTCACTGGGCTTGGCGTTGATGGGGTCGCGGAAGAACAGCAGCAGATCGACCTCGTTGCAGGCGATGCGGGACGCGATCTGCTGGTCGCCGCCCTGAACGCCCGCGAGGAAGCGCTGGACCTGTAAGCCCGTCGCCTCCGCGATCATCTTGCCGGTCGTACCGGTGGCCACCAATTTATGCTGGCTCAAAATCCGGCAGTACGCCGTACAGAACTGTACCATCAGCTCTTTTTTGGAGTCATGCGCAATCAGTGCAATCGTCATCGGTCAACCTCTCCTTTGCTTTCCCCTGTGCCGGGCCCAATTTCCTTGCATATATCATAGTATCACAATTCCTTGTTTTTTACAACAGGTTTTTGGACAAAAACCATGGTTTTTTCGGGATATTCTCCAATTTCCCCTGAAAGATGCGAATTATCGTCCCTCACCTTTTGCATTTGCTGCATCGCGAAGGGTTCATTCGTCGGTATTTCCGGCGGCGGCAGCGGCTGCGGCCGGGTCCACCGCGGGGTCGGCGGCCGTCCCGTTGTCCGTTGCTGCGTCATCCGCGGCCGTTTCGGGCTGAGCCAGCCCATCGGAAACGGTATCATCCACGGTGAGGGTGCCGTCCTTCATGGCGTAGTAGGCATTGAAGATATCCGCCACGAGCTGACCGGTGCGGGCGCCCGCGCCGCCGTACTCCACCACGATGCCGATGGCGATCTCCGGGTCTTCCGCCGGGCCGTAGGCGATCATGGCGGCGTTGGTGTAGTGCTTATAGGTGCTGCCGACGTAATAGCCCTCGCTGCGCTGGGGGCTGCCGGTCTTGCACGCGATGGTGTAGGGGTAACCTGCCAGCGCCGGGATGGTCTGAGCCACGCCCTTCATGCCTTCCCGGACGAGGTCAAAGGTTTCCCCCTTGTCCTCGACGACATCCATGACCTCCGGCTGCGTCTCTTGGAGGGTCTTGCCGGTGTTGGAGTCGAGGATGGCCTTGACGAAGTGGGTGCGGTAGCGGGTGCCCCGGTTGGCCAGCGTCGCGGCATAGGTCGCCAACTGGATGGGAGTGACGGCGGTGTTGCCCTGACCGATGGCGGCTTGGATATCCAGCGACTCGGTGTAGTTGGAGTCGTTCTTGGTGGTCAGGTGGCCCAGCGCCTCGCTGACCTCTACACCGGTGCGCTGGCCGAGACCCAGCTTGTAGGCGTAGGCATCGTAGACGTCGCTGGTCAGGCGGCGGCCCACATCGTAGAAGAAGATGTTGCAGCTCCACTTGATTGCGTTGATTACATCGATGGGGCCGTTGCCGTGGCCGTGCTGGGCGCAGCGGGGGCGGTAGTCCTTATAATAGGTGTAGACGCGGGTGCAGTTGACGGTGGAATTCCGGTTCAGCAGCCCGGTGTCCAGCCCCGCTACGGCAACGCTGGGCTTATAGGTGGAGCCGGGGGTGTACAGGCCCTGCAGCGCCCGGTTGAACAGGGGCATATTCTCGTCGGCGCTGTACTCGCTGTACTGGGCGGCATAGAGGTTCTGGTCAAAGCTGGGGTAGTTGGACGCCGCCAGCACGCCGCCGGTCTTTACGTCGATGACGACCACCGCACCCGCGTTGGCTTGTTTGCTGTCCGCGTAGGTGTTTTTGATCCATTCCACATTCTTCGCCAGCGCCTGATCGACAGCCTTCTGGAACTCGCTGTCGATGGTGAGCTGGACCGTATGACCCGGCTCCGGCACGGTGGTAAGGGCCGTGTTCACAATGACGCCGTCCGAGTTGCGGGTGATGGTCTCCACGCCGTCCTTGCCCCGCAGCTCGTCCTCATAGGCAGATTCCAAGCCGGAAATGCCGATGATGTCGTTCATGTTGTAGCCTTTTTCCTTGAGCGGGTAGGTCACCTGACCGTTCTCGTCGGTCACCTTCCACTTTTCGGCGGTGATCTTGCCCACCCGGCCCAGCACATGCGGCAGGACGGTGCCCTGCTCGTAGCTGCGGGTGCTGGTCTCCACGATCTCCACACCCGGCAGGGAGAGGCTGTTTTCCTTGATGGTAGCCACGGTGGCCTCGCTGACGTTTTCCGCCATGATAAAGTTGTTCACGTTGGAAAACGCCTGAAGCTGCATCTCATAGTGGATGCCGCTCAGCACCCGCTGCCAGTAGAGGGAGAAATCAGCGAGGTCGTAGTCCTCCACCAGCTTTTCCATTACATCGTCGGCGGTGGCATACTGCTGCAAGCCGAGGTTGTCTTTCATGGCGGCAAGGGCCTTCTGCTCTGTGGCGTTGTCGCTGGCCGCAGTGAACTCATAGTGGCCCGCCGCATCCGGCTGGCCGATGAGGAGGCTGTCGTTCCAGCTCTCGCCGTTCTTGCCCAGCAGCCCCACGATCTTCTGGAGCATGGTGTCGAGGTCTTCGTCCCCCATCAGCAGCTTGTTGAGCACCACGTTATAGCCCGTGGTGCTGGAAGCGATCCGCTCGCCCCTGCTGTCCACAATGTCGCCGCGGGCGGCAGTGACGGTGAATTTATAATCGGTGGTGTTGGTGGCCTGCGCCGTGAAGCTGTCGCCATTGACCAGTTGTAAAAAGATCAGCCGGAACCCATACAGTCCGATGATCACGGCGGCGGCGGCAATGAGGAGCATCATCCGCCGCACAGCCGTTTTGCGTTCGTCTTGGTTCATCCGTTCTCCTTTTGGCGCAGCCGGTTCAGACTATGCCGTTGTCGATCTTGAATTCCGCATGGATGCGGCGCACACACCCGAACACCAGCGCACAGACCGGGATGGTGAGCACCGCCGTGGGCAGCACGAACCACAGATACCGCTCCACAGCCCCGCTGTAGCCGGGCATGTAGTAGAAGAACAGCCAGTCCAGCGAGAGCACCAGCAGACTTGCCCCCAGCGCCAGCAGGACAAAGTTCGCGGCGGAGGCTTTGAAATAAAGCTGCACCACCGCCGAGAGCAGAAAGCAGAGCATCAGCAGCTCAAAGGCCAGCATCCCCACAGTGCGGCCGGCGGTATAATCCCACATCAGGCCGCAGACCGCGCCGAAGATGCCCCCGGCGAATTCGTCCTCTTCCACCGCAACGGCCAGCGCCAGCGGCAGCAGCCAGAGCGGCTTTGCGTCGCCCAGTTGGAACAGGCCCGGCGTGGTCTGCAAAACCGTGCACAGCAGCATCAGCAGCGTATAGCAGACCCATTTGATGATCTGGCTGCGGCTGCGCTTGCGGCGTGATTCCATGGCAGGGCCTCCTCAGAAATTGGTAATGATGAATGCGTGGCGCACCGTGCGCGGGTCGGTGCCCGGCGTGATGACCGCGATGGACGATTTGCCGCTGACTTCCGGCACGACCTCCTTGACCACGCCCACCAGCACATCCGCCGGGAAGACCCCGCCGAGGCCGGTGGTGATGACCTGATCGCTCTTCTGGGTCAGGGTGTTGCGGTTCAGGTTGGTCAGCACACACGCGCCGTCCGCCGCGTAGTCGGCGCTGCCGGTGATGATGCCGTTATCCCGCGTGCGGGAAACGACACCGGCGGCGTTGAAGTTCGGGTGCAGGATGGTCATCACCTTGCAGCTCGTGGCTTCCACTTCCACCACCATGCCCAGCAGGTAGCCCTCGTCGCTGACGACGGTATCGTTCACTTCGATGCCGTCCACCGAGCCCTGATCCAGCGTGAAGCCGTAGAAGGGATCCAGCGGGTCGCGGCCGATGATGAAGGCCGAGGTGCAGCTCATCTCCGGGCGGCTGCTCTGGATGTTGGCCAGTGCCTTATAGGCCTCGTTTTCGGCCTTGATGCGGTCGTAATCCACCATCTGTCTGCGCAGCTCGGCGTTTTCGTCGGTGAGCTGCTGGTTTTCGGCGATGATGTTGTCGATGTTGGTGTACTTCTCCCACAGGGAGGAGACGCCGCTGCTGACCATGGCCGCCGCCTTCTGGAACGGGGCCACGGCCACGCTCAGCAGTTCCTGCGGGGCGGCGGTCAGGCGGTCGTTCGCGCCCGCGTAGGCCATGATGCCCACCAGAAACACCGCGATGCCGATGAGGATCTTAAATTTCCATGTGTCGAAAAAATCTTTCAAGGGAAGTTCCTCCGGTTGCAAAAAAGCGCGGACAGCCAGAGCCATCCGCACTCTCCGTTACATATGAGCTCCGTCGGTGTCCAGAACGTCATGCAGGACATCCACATGATCCAGCACAGCACCTGCGCCCTTGGCCACGCAGTCCAGCGGGTCCTCGGCCACATGCACGTCGATGCCGGTCTCGCTCTGGATCAGCTGATCCAGACCGCGCAGCAAAGCGCCGCCGCCGGTCAGGGTGATGCCGTGGTCGATGATGTCGGCGCTCAGCTCCGGCGGGGTGCGCTCCAGCGTTTCCTTGATGGCGCTGGTGATCTTGA
>OLNZ01002735.1_pt1 | contig 10343 bp, 10 predicted proteins | sample 1672981 | NCBI WGS metagenome assembly OLNZ01 (sample SAMEA3136743, study PRJEB25190) | human gut metagenome | biome: human gut; feature: human-associated habitat; material: faeces | place: Austria | collected 2013
GAACCACCCAAGTGGTTGGCGCGGCGAGCCTGCCACTGGTCACTCGTCAAGGTACTTGCATCGACCTCGATGTCGGGACCGTTGTAACCGTCGGGGTTGCAGAACTCAACTGCTTCCTGCGAAGCCATACCCATTGCCTCATTGTAGAGGTTTTTGGTATACTCCGTTTTGATTTCCCAGTACGGGAGATGCTGAGCGCCACCGGCGCTCGATTTGTTGGTGCCATCATAACTAGCCATTACTTGTTACTCCTTTCTATATCAGCGGCTCAAACCGTACAGGAGAACGGCAACAGCCAGCAGAATGAACACATTTTTCGGTTTCAGCATCACAGGTCCTCCTTGCCGGGCATATCCACATCACTCCAACGAGTGCGGGCGGTACGGGCAACACAATCAGCAGCTGCGAAAATCTTCTTGGCATCCTGCGTATGGTTGCGGACAACCGAACCATATGTATCACAGACAGCCAAATAGATGTCCATTGCCGTGACGGGAGCGTTGCCATAGACAGAATCGAAAGCAACAAGCGCTTCACGAGACTCATCCTTCGGCATACCGTACTTTGTGAAGACACGGACCAAAGCGGCCTTGCTGTTCACGACCTGAATGCCCTGCAGTTTGCTGATGTCAATAGCAGCGTCGTCAAAGTAGGCCAACAGCGCAGTAAACGCATTGGTGACACGACCCTTGATATCCTCACCGATATGAGGAATGACAACTTCCTTCGCCATCGGAGCAATGACACCGCCCATGTTGAAGGCGGGAATCAGGCGAACCGCAGACTCAGCCACATCGGAACTGACCATCACAACAGCCGGGTCGTAACCACGGCAGAGCTCAGGAGGCAGCTTGCGGAAGAACTGCTGCTTGTAAGCACCAAGGTTAATGACAACCTGCATCAGTTCGTGAGACACATAGCCACTGATGAACTCGCGGTCAGGCCAGTTGGTTTCCATGTACTCATCCATAATGCGCAGCAGCTCATCATTGCCAATGACTGCATAGCGACCAGAGTGGACAGCGCGGATTTTCTCATGGCTGTACTTAACATGCGTTGCACCGGTACGCTCTGCCAGAATGAGGTTCAGAACCTCTTTCAGGCTGCCACGGTTGTTTTTGCGCAGCAGCTCATAGCAGTTCATGCCAATCATGGCGCGGGCGCAGATATTGCGGGTGGCGCTGTCACCAACGGGTTTCTTACCAATACTGGTAGTAAGGTTCAGACCAGCGTGCTGCTGGGTATCCAGAACGGCTTCCTCGCTGACCTTCAACTGCTTGGCATATTCGGGGGCGCAGAGCGGTTCATCATAACTTGCTTCAAATCGAATATCCCGAATACCCTCTTCCAGCCACTCGGTCTTGGACGCATCCCACTGGCAGAAATCTGCCAGCTCTGTGAACTGGCCTTCCTTGAAGAACAGCTCAGAGCTGTCATCGATGAACATATCCGGCATCGTGGCTGGGTTTGCATTAGGGGCGATAGTAGTTGCAGAAGAAACGGTCGTATTAGTTGTGTTGTTGATGATGGACATTTTTGCATTCTCCTTTTTAAAAATAAATTTTGTTCCATAACGCAAAAGAGCGGGCTCCCTAAGATAAGGAAGTCCGCTCTTAAAGCGAAATGTTAATGATGCACGCAGAACCAGTCTGTTTAATGGTATCTATCGTACAACATTCATTGTATGCATTTCGCACGATTGTGCAAGACCGGTTATTAAAGATTTTTCGTGGCTTTACTGCTTTCAAAAATATCGTATTACTGTAAAAATTCAAAAAATATTATTCTTGCTGTTGGTCACTGCCAAATTCTTCAAGCGAGATGCTATAGTAGATTTTTGACAGAATATTTTTTCTTGGAACAAAGTGCTCATTCCATTTACGAGAATCATAGGAATGGTTTCGGTTATCACCCATCATGAAATAGCATCCTTCAGGTTTTGGAAAGGACCGTAATTTTCATCGTCTGGCGTTTCTTTAAGATAATCTTCTTCAAAGGCCTCTCCATTTATGTAGGTGATTCCATGCTTTATTTCAATTGTGTCGCCCGGCATACCGACAAGCCGTTTTGCAAATATTGTTTTATCTCCATTATCGCGGCGAAACAGAACAATATCTCCTCTTACAGGGTCATTAAACCAATACGCTGCCCTAATACTGATAGAATAACATGGCGAAGGGAGCGTTGGATACATGGATGAAGTTGGAATAAAAACCAGTAAAAAGACAAATTTGAACAGAATAAGCGCCGCAGCAAATGCAACAATTGGAATTTTCCATTCGTTGAAGGCTTGCTTCAACTTTTCTGTGCGCGTAGGCACTTTGGTATTTAGCTCTTCCAAATTACATTACCCCGGTAGATGTGTGTTTATGAATGCAAGCAGGTTTTGAATGGCTTCGGAGATTTGTGAGAATAGTGCAGGATAATCCACTTCAATCCCTAAATATCTTGCCATTTCGGAAATGGCATACAGCGAAAGCCCACCGAGAACAATCGTCTCGAACAAGCGGCTCACGCCTCGGATAATGAACCATACAATCATCGCGATAACCACAACATCCACGACCGTACGCAGGTCTGCAGACTGGATAAACGCGAAGATTCGGTCCATCATGTCACCAACGGTAGTCATAATATCCCCTCCTTTTGAATTGTCAGATGCTACCAATTCCGATTCTATTCAATTCGCACGATTCTGCAACAAAAAAAGCAGCACCTCATTGCGAGGTGCTGCCAGTGCAGATATTATTTAACGACGCGGCAAGTTACCACGAAAATCTGCATAGACTCATCGCCCTTGCAGAGTTCCACGGGGAAAATGCCGTTTGCGCCGGAGAGGATATTTGCTTTGGCGCTTTCGTACTTGGTGTTGTCACGCCGTACCCATCCGCTGCTCGCTTTCGCATCCTTGATTTTACGCTGAAGCGTTTCCAGCGCCTTATCGGAAGTGATGGCAATTTCCATCCCCTCCCCCATCGAGTCATAGACCGCGTATGCCATGTCAGGCAGCGTAGCCTGAACAGGAGTGGGAACGGAAGCCGGTGCAGGAGTCTGCTGTGCAGGCTGCGGTGCGGGAGGAAGTGCGGAAGTTGCTGCCGGTTTCGGCGTGGGTTCCATCGGGAACGGCATACCGTTTGCTTCCCTACCATGAATTGCCATGTATCCGGTGGGATTTGCGATATACGCAGTCCAGTGCAGCTTAATGGCACTTGCCATAGCGACCAGTTCCTGACGAGAGCAACCAACCGAAATGAAAGTAGATTTTGCACCCTGCTTTTTCTGGAAACCGCCAAGGTCATTCTTAACACCTTCGGCTTCCGTTACCTGCAGAACATAGTCTGTCTTTGCTCCGGGTGCCAACGAAATCTGACGCCACATAACGGGACGTTCACCCTTGGCATCGCTGCCTCCATTGTAGGTGAAAATCGGCTGCGGATACTTCGCGTTGGATGCCTGTGCTTCTTTGATAGCCCGCTGACGACGAGTAGCCATACTACCGCTCAGAATTGCTTCGCAGAAGTACAGAGCGCCGTCGCCACCGTTGATACGCAGTGCTCCCTCGATGTGAGAAACCTGCGCACAGCCGTTTGCACGACCAGTGTGAGAGACGAAAGAAAGATGAATCTTGTCGATATTTGCCCAATCCATCTTTACCTTCAGAAAACTTTTCGGCCCCTGAATCTGATAGATGACCGTGTTATCCTTCTCTTTGATTCGATTGTTGTTATCGGTTGCCATAATTTATGCTCCTTTGTGCATGCTTTTCGGAATGAACGGAACAAACTTTGCTGCCGTTTCCTTTTGTTCTTGCTCTTTCGGAATAAAGGGTAAAAGTACACTTCCTTGTGAAACCGCAAGGAAATAATCATCTACACCCTTATATGTTGTGCCCCAGTTGAAGCGCGTCATCGTAATACCGTATCGTTCTGCAATCGCGTAGAGCTTTTTCAGCGCATTGCGAACATGAACATTGTTTTCACGGTCAGAATCAAACGCATCAATCACATGGGTAACACCGAGAGATTTAAGATACTCACAGGTTTCTTCCCACTGGTTGAAGCAGTTGACACCGGCCAAAGCAATATACGGATTACGATTTCCACTCAAAGAACAAGCAATATGCGCTTTGAGCGCTCCCTCTGTGACATAGATAACCTTGTCTTTATTGCATGTTGGCATCGCTTCGGGAATTCCATAGCTTGCAATATTTCTGGCACTGCATCCATTTTTGTAGCCAACAGACGAGAACCAGCGATACCGTTTGTCGCCCTTATCAAACCGAATCTGCAATCCCACAATCTGGTTGTGAACATTGAAATACGGAATGAAGAAGCCGGGCTTGGAGCAGGCAGAGAATGCTTTGCCATCTTTCTCATAAAAGCCAGGAATGCCAATAAAGGAAATCCCCTGCTTCCTAAGATTCATCAGCACGCTGGTCCAGCGCTCCGGCACGGAACGGTACAGGCATTTGTCAATGACCTCATCCGTCAAGCCACGCTTATGAAGATTCTCTCGATGTTCAGGTTTAAGGGTCAGTTCTTTCAGAACAGCTCTGTATACCTTATCGAGTTCATCATCAGGCTTTGCTTCGAGGTCAAGGTCAACATCTTTAGGAATTACGGAAGCAGGCTTTGCCTGAATAGTAGTGCCCCTCAGAGCCTGAGAAAAGCTCTTTTTAGCAGCTTTCTTGTCATGCGGGTCGATTCCCGCAAACATGCAGTAGAGGTCAATCATGCCGCCGCTATATGGGCAGCCGCTGCAACAATGGAAGCAGTTGTACTGCCCTCTGGCGAGATTAACGCTGAAGTAAACAGGTTGTTTCTTGTGTCCACAAACACCGTTGGGACACAAGACTTCTATTTCTCCAGCGCGTGATACTTTCCCACGAGTCTTGGCTCCGACGAGCTCAAGAACTGTTTCCATAGAAAAGTTCCACGGCATGAGGGATTCCCCCTTTCATTAAGATTTTTTGTGGGTTACAGGTTGTACTGTCCTGCAACCATGCGAGCAGCCGTCTGAATGGGCTTGCCTGCGTACTGAGGACGCAGGAAGTAAGTGATAGCGGCACCACTGCCGGAATCAACCACTTCCTTCATCGTCTTGCCGGAGAAACGGCCAACAGAAATCTTGAACGCCAGTGCTTCTTCCAGCGTCTTCGGTTCAACTTCGGCAGTTGTCGGAGTCGGCGGAACGGGAATCGGAGGCTGTGCAGGAGCCGTTGCAGGTTTTGCAGGGGCTTCTTTCTTTACAGCGGGCGTGGGTTCAGGATTCTGAATGGCAGGCTTTTCGGGTACAGGCGCAGGCGTCGGAGCAGGTGCTTCGGCTTTTGCGTTTTTTCTCGTGGCTCGCTTGGTAGTCTTGGGCGTTGCAGCAGGAGTGTCAGGCGTATCTTCGACCATCACAGGCGTCTGATTCTGATATTCCTTAGGAATCGGAGGCACAGGAATGCGAGTTGGAACACCGGAATCAACAGGTGCATCCTCGTCGTCAACTGCCGTAAACAAAGGCGTAATGCCTTCGATATACTCTGCATTGGCAGGTGTGCCAAAGCCGCAGTTTCCAAGAGCTTTGCGAATCGCAGCAGTTCCGGCGTTCTGGATGTAATCCTTGCCGAATTTGTTGTCATCGCTGCGGTAGCGCGTTGCAAAGGCATTTGCCAAGAGGTTGCCATTGCTGTCAATGACGCGACCTTCCACAGTTGCCATCTGGTCATTGGCGCGGGTCAAAACCTGCTCCAAGCGACCGTTGGGATGTTTCAGCCGGAACCACAGCATCGCGGGCTCAGCCTGCAGATACATACGCGATTTGCCTTCCTCATCTCGATAACAAGCTGTAACAAGACAAGGGTCAAAGCCATCGACGGCGTTGACATTTGCCATCGCGTTCAAGGTCTGTTCATGGGCAACGATTGTTTTTTCAGAAATTTCGGACATGGTTTTTGCTCTCCTTTTTAATAAATGTTTTTCATAACGCAAAAAGGCGGGCTTCCAAAAACAAGGAAGTCCGCCTTTATAGCGAAATGTGAATATTGCACGGCAGAACCGGTTCTGTGGTTTATGGTATCTATCGTACATATATCATTTTAAGCGATTCGCACAAATGTGCAAGCACGCAAAATATAAAACTTTTAAGCGCCACAAACTGCCGGAATACCGGCAGCAAGCATCTCGTTAAACATGATTTTACCGAAATTGTAGATATCGATTTTGATGTTGCATGTCATGCTCAGCTTCTCCGGGTGGTTTTTGAGCAGCACAGCCGTACGGTAGATGATGATATACAGCTTTTCCTCGACACAACGGCATACCGCAGCATACTTATCGTTGCTCAGTCCTTCTTTCGGCACGAGGTCTTTTGCTGCTGTCTCAATATAGCGTTTCCATGTTGCATCATACAGGTCGCCTTCCTCTTTGTTCAGGACGCAATTGGCGATAGGTAGAACCTGCACATCTGTCATGGTATCACAGTCATCGAAGCTGAGATGTGCAAAGCATCTTGTACCGGCATAGTATTCGAGCAACCACTCAGACACCCCATATGCCAGTGCCGCCAGCTTTGTAGCAAAGGAATCCGTAAGGTATACCATACCTTTCTGCTCTTTGCCGCAGCGCTCGATGCAGTAGTTGTACGGAAGTCTATCGGCAAGTGCCGCACTGCAAATTCCATCGGTAAAGTTCTTGTGTGCTTTGATGTATTCTTCCGAGGTTACAGACTCAAACTTTTCGAGCGTATCCTCATATCCAATCGTTTCTTCTTCGTGAGTTGGGGTAAGCTGCGTGCATTTGATGGAATAAACATTTTTCATGGCTCATTTCTCCTTTTGTCTTATAATACGACAAATCGCACGATATTTATACCCTTTTGAGTATAAATATCGTGCGATAATCGGTTAGACGAGATTTTTCTTCACGATGTTACACAAAACGCGCGGCATCGTATCAAGGTCGCTGATGTCGATGAAGTTCTTACCAAACTCCTTCTCCACCTGAGAGCGAGAATCGCCAATACCTGCGCCGACAACAATAATACCTGCCTTAGACAAGTCCTTGATGGCTTTCTGTACGCCTTCACGACCCGTGTTAGAGCAACCGTCAGTGCTGACAATCAGGATTTTCTTTTCCGTCTCGTCCTTTTTCAACTTTTCGCCCATATAGCGCATGGCCGGAACAGTAGGAGTACCACCACGGCTGGACATGCCCGTAATACGGTATTTGTCGTTGCCGTCAATATCCTTGTCTACATAGCTGAGAATCTGCACTCCACAATAACCGCCGGAGGTAAATCCGCAGACATAGCAAGGCAACTCCATGCGACTGCACAGGTCTTGTAAGATGATTCCGGTACGAACAGAAGCCTCAATAGCGGCACTAGACATAGAGCCGGATTCATCACACAGATAGCCAACCGCCAGACGAGGATTGTCGCGCGGGAAATTCTTGCGACTGAAAATCTTGCCATCTTGATGATACGCAAGGCGAGCCTCAACCCGAGTACCCATAGGGAGCCCGGAAATCGCATCATCATTTTCTTCGTCGCGAATTGTCGTTTTCAGACGGCGCTCAAGATTTTTGGTGATGGTAAGGAGACCGTCAGACAACCTTTTGTACATTGCCTTATTTTGAGACGACACATCTTCTGCACGTGTGACCAGAACACCAGTGCCTGTCGTTTTCCTGAACTCATCTGCTTCTTTCTGAAGCTCGTCATTCAGCTCGCTGTTCGCTTGCTTTGTTGCTTGGTCGTTCTTGCGCTTCTGCTCGATAGCGTTAATGTCAGCTTTTGCAGCAGACAAATCCGCTTTACCGGAAGATGCGCCTCGCTCGTGAGAAATCGTGTCACCACCGCCCTTGCCGGAAGCGTTTTGGCTCCCGTTATTGGCAGAATTCCCGTTTTTAGCGGAATTTCCATGTTGTTTCCCGCTTTCGCGCTTCTTTGCTTCGGCAGTCTTTTTGACCTTCTGGGTGATGCTTTCAGAGTTGCAGTTTTCCTGCTTGGTTTCACCGACGCTATGAGCCGCATTCTGAGCCGCCTGTACTGCCTTATCTATAGCTTCAGCCAGTTCACTGGGAGACATCTGCGAGATGCCCTGACCATCGCTCTGCCCTTGCTGCGAGCTATTAGGATTGTTTTGCGCAGAACCGGAACCAGATTTTTTGCCTTTCCCACTCTGCTTGCTTTTGCTCTGATTCTCGATGTAATCTTTGAACATCGGATACAAAACGCAGCAAAGCTCATTCACACCGCAAAGGCGCTTTTTGGGGTCTCGCTCATATTTAACATCATCGAGGATTTCAATGCATTCCTCAAAGACATCTTCGTACTCTTCCGGCATACCATCTTCCAGCGTGAAATCGAATTTGGAGTACAGCAAGACCTGCTGAAACATGGCTTCGAACGGCTTTCGCTTATCCTTCAGCATTTCCCCAAAGGTCTTGCTGGTAGAAATCAAAGCGTCATTCGTAGTTGCCAGTTCCGTAGTAGCCAAGCCTTTGTACAATTCCTGAATTTCTCTTTCGATGAAGCCATCTTCAATAGCGTTCTCGATATGGGCTGCAACTTTTTCAAAGCCAGGCGCAAAATCAGGATTTTTGAGCATCTGGGTAAGCTCTGCTCCTGCAGTTTCGGATGCACGCTTCGGCGCATTCGGCCACCAGTTACCGTTTTTCAACGCGCTGCTCCAACGAGCACTCGTCGGAAAATCAGTGAACAGGACATGCCCGATTTCATGGACACGAAGTCCCTGAATTGCGTAGTGCTTCAGCTCACGGGAGTCGAAATAAGTAACGATATCACTGCAAACACCAACAGTCACAAAGTTTCCGTCAGTGCAAGCCGTCATGTTCTTATTGGTACTCATTCCCACCATCAGGTTGGCAGCGCGGGCATCTTCTTCCTTTTCGGTTATGTCATAGCCGAGAGTACGAAGATAGGTGCAAACACCGGAAACCATGTTCTTGGCAGCATCTTCCGTGTACTCCCGGTAGGCATCCGAACCGAAGAATGTGGTATCATCCGTCGGAGAAATTTGAGTAGCCAACTCTTCCACACGGCGACTCCAGTATTTGTTATCATGAATGCTCATGCGAGCACCTCCTTCCGGCGACCCTTGCGGTTGTATACCGTCTTCTGGGTCTGAACACGGGTGTAAGGTTTGACGCCGTTCCAGCCAGAGCGGGTTTTCACATCGCTGACATTTACAACGACCGTCTGCTTCTTATTTTTCTTCATCTTGCATGCCTCCATGCTGTTATTTATTGGGATAAAATTCGTGAAACATATGTGTCACCGCGTACAGTAACGCGCTTGCCAACAGCGCCGTTTTCTGCAACCGTAACACTATCTGTGATATTTGCGTACATATCAACAGTAGCATCATCACAGACCAAACAATGACCATTACAGGTTGCAAGCGGACTGACCTTTGCGTTTCCTCGAACAACGGCACTCTCACCGATTGTACCGCCACAGATGGCATGGTCTGCAACCAGCGCATCATCTTTAACTCCGCCACTGCCATAAACAACAGCTTCGTCATCTATCCAGCATTTTCCATTTTGGGAAAGATTGGAAGGATATTCAAGCCAGCCGCCAAACTCTCCGGCAGATACAATACTGCCTTCGACTGTCTCAATTTCGCGTGTTGCCGTAATGCGATATACCGTAACAACTCGTCCATCAATATTGACATCTTTGCGGACGCCGGTTATGTTGAACTTTTTGCCGTCAGGCTGCGGCTGAGACTGTTGGGTTCCCACACGCCCTGCAAGGAATTCCTGCGTCTTATCGGTATAGCCATGCCGAACGCGCGTATTATATACCGAATTCCATTTAGACATCGGATATGTAGCCACTGAGCCGGTAGTGCCGCAGCGTCCATATCTTGCCGTAAATGAGGTGCCGTTCGGGTCCTGCTCCATCAAGTAAAACTTGTCAGAGCCTCCCGACTTGAACTCAAAGTAGGCAATATTTGTTGTTGCCATTGTGATGGCTCCTTCCTGTGTTAAAAGAATTGCTGCCCTTGTTTTCAAGAGCAGCATGAGATATGTGCGTTAGACCTTATCGAGTGCAGTAGCAGCCTCGTCTGCGACATGCAGAAGCCAAGACAGCGTGTGCATCTCGTAACACGACCAGACGGAGTTGACATTTGCTGCATTAGTGACACCCATGTGGTTATTCACTGCAGCATACTCTTCCATAGACAGTGTCACACCGTTCGACATGATACGATAGCAGGAAAGGCTTCCGTGACTGTCACAGCCAACGGATTCCTTCGGCTCGAACTTGTAGAACGGAACCTTGGTCCACTGACCACTTACCTCGTCCTTAACATTGCCCGTACTCAC
>OLNZ01002736.1_pt1 | contig 10342 bp, 7 predicted proteins | sample 1672981 | NCBI WGS metagenome assembly OLNZ01 (sample SAMEA3136743, study PRJEB25190) | human gut metagenome | biome: human gut; feature: human-associated habitat; material: faeces | place: Austria | collected 2013
ACGGAAGTAAAAAAGGGAACGCTATCGACTGAACCTGAGTCTATCTTCTCGTTTACGTGCAACAAATCAAAACTTGTATGAAGTCTTTCAGATTCGTCCCGTTAAGCAAATACTTCTGTTTGGAATAAAGAAGCGGGGATGGCGCTATATTGTTGAGGACACATGTAAGGCAGGAGCGTTCCGAATACACCTTGTTCAGTATGTTAGTAAGAGCCAGACAGGCACCACTCACGGTAACTGTTCTGGCTCTTACGTTACATACTTTCAAGGGGATGAGGTAGAGCGGGCCGGTGTCCGATGCAATATAGCATCATCCTTGCGGCCTTATTCACCACCAAATCCTTTGCTTCAATATGGAGAATCAGACAGACAAATACAAATTTATTTTGACTTCACTTCTCTCCACAATTCGTTATACAGCGCCTCATTTTCATCTCCGAGGAAATTAAACGTCTCACAGTTTTTCAACTGATCAATATCAGGGAATGCAATCGTGCTGTTTCTCATGTAGTCATCCTCGATCAATGCCTGCCCGGCAGAGTTAGGGATGGAGTAAGTGATGTATTCAAAATTCATTTTTGCAATATCCGGTCTACAGAGGAAGTTGATGAATTCTTCTGCATGTTCCTTATTCTCTGCATTTTTTGGAATAACCCAGGAATCAATCCAAAGATTAGAACCTTCCTTAGGAATCACGTAATCGAGATTTGGATTCTCCTGCTGGCAGTAGAGTGCTTCGCCGGAATAAATTACTCCGAGAGCTGCTTCATTTCCAATCATTTTATCACGTACCTGGTCGATAACATATGCCTGCACAAGAGGTTTCTGTTCAATCAGCAGATTTTTGGCAGCCTGAAGTTCATCTAAGTCTGTTGAATTTAATGAATAGCCCAGGTATTTTAAAGCGACACCAAAGGCATCTCTTACACTGTCCTGCATAAGGATGCTATCTTTATATTTTTCATCCCACAGAACACCCCAGCTGTCAATTGGTTCATCTACCATTTTCTTGTTATAAAGGATTCCGACAGTCCCCCAAAGATAAGGGACAGAATATTTATTATCAGGATCAAATCCTTTGGCAAGATCCATATATTTCTGATCGATATATTTCAAATTTGGGATGTTGTCATAATTAATCTCTTCCAAAAGATTATTCTCAATCATTCTCTGAATCATATAATCAGATGGACATACGACATCGTATGCAATCGCTCCCGACTGAATTTTTGGATACATGATCTCGTTTGTCTCAAATTCTTCATATACTACATCAATACCGGTTTCTTCTTCAAACATATCAATAACATCAGGATCAATATAATCACCCCAGTTATAAACAATTACCTGGCCTTGTGAGGAGATAACATCGTTCTTTCCATAAATAAAACCACCGATGATAATAAGCACAGCCATAGCAACAGGTACTAGACGTTGGAAGAAAAATCTTCCAAATTTTTGTGCTTTTCCGAAACGCTTTATTTTTACTACTTTTTTCTTTTCGGCAGGTGACATATTGATCAGGATCAAAAGTAACAGCACTGTAACAAACATAATGGTTGAAAGTGCATACATTTCAGGCTTGATTCCTTTACGGACTTCACTGTAAATCTTGGTTGAGAGTGTATCAATACCAGGACCTTTTGTGAAATGCGTGATCACAAAGTCATCCAGAGACATTGTAAAGGAAAGCAGGAAACCGGAGAAAATTCCAGGCATAATATCTGGAAGTACTACTTTGAAGAATGCATAGGCCGGAGAAGCTCCAAGGTCCAGTGCAGCTTCATAAGTTCTACGGTTCGTCTGTTTTAATTTTGGCATTACACTTAAGATGACATAAGGTATGTTGAATGTAATATGTGCCAAAAGGATTGTTTTGAATCCAAGTGTGAAGCGGAATGCAATGAAGAGAAGCATCAGGGATACTCCTGTTACGATATCGGCATTCAGCATAGGGATGTTTGTAACTCCCATAAAAAGGGTACGCATTCTTGAATTCATTGCCTGCATGCCAAGTGCGGCACAAGTACCGATCAATGTTGCAATCAGTGCAGAGAGCAATGCAATGATCAGTGTTGTGTACAATGCATTCATAATCTCTTTGTTTTGGAAAAGAGACACATACCATTTTCCGGTGAATCCGCCCCATTTGGAACGTGTTTTAGTATTGTTAAAGGAGAGGACCATCAAAGTTACGATCGGTGCATACAGAATAATGCAGATCAGTGCCAGATAGATCTTTTTTGCTATAGTTTTCATTAAAATGCTGTCCCCTCCCCGTTTTTATCATATTTGGCGATCACAGCCATACTTGCGATGATGAAGATCATCAGCACCAGGGATAAACCGGAACCGGTATGCCAGTTGCTTCCCTGTTTGAATTCCTGCTCGATCACGTTTCCAATCAGAAGAATCTTGCTTCCACCGAGAAGGTCGGAAATAACAAAGGTCGTCAGCGCAGGTACGAAGACCATAGTGATACCACTGATAATTCCAGGAATGCTCAAAGGAAAGATGATCTGTGTAAATGTCTGAAATTCATTGGCTCCAAGATCTCTTGCTGCGTAAATGACATCTTTATCAATCTTTGCCAATACATTATAAATAGGAAGCACCATAAAAGGCAGGAAGTTATATACCATACCTAATACAATAGCCCCCGGTGTATTGATGATAGACTGCTGTGGCAGATGGAAGAATGCAAGAATGCTGTTGATCACACCATTTTTTTCAAGCAGTGTCTGCCAGGCGAGTGTACGCAGAAGAAAGTTCATCCACATAGGAAGAATAAAAATCAGTACGATAAGACTTGTCTGGTTCATGTTTTTTTCAGATAAAATCATTGCAAGAGGATATGCAAGAACCAGGCAGATCAGTGTGCTGACCAGGGAAAGCAGCAGTGCAAGTCCGAGTGCTTTCAGATTCTCAGGCGAAGCCATCATTGCAATGTTAGACCAGGTAAAAGTCCCTTCTTTATCTGTCAGACCATAATAAAAGATCATGAGCAGTGGGATAATAATAAATGACACGGACCAGAAAAGATAAGGCCCGGCAAATAATTTTCTATTCTTCAACAGCAGGTGCCTCCTCATCTTCAGATTCTGGTTTTTTCATAATCTGGATGTCAAAAGGATCCACTTTGATTCCGACTTCAGTTCCTACAGGGAACATATCTGTGCTATGTACGAGAAGTTCATAGTTGTTGGCAAGAACTTCCATCTCGTAGTGAACGCCCTTAAAGATCAAGTTTGTTACAATTCCGTCAATAACACCTTCTCCAGGCTTGATAAGATCAATATCTTCCGGACGGATTACAGCATCGACCGGACGGTTATGACCAAATCCTACGTCTACACATTTCCAGACAGCACCGAGCATACGGACAACTTTGTCTTCGAGCATGGTTGCAGCAATAATATTACTGTCTCCGATAAAATCAGCTACGAATGCATTTTGCGGTTCGTTATAAATATCTTCCGGGGTGCCGATCTGCTGGATGTATCCCTGATTCATAACGACAATCGTATCAGACATTGTAAGAGCTTCTTCCTGATCGTGCGTTACATAGACAAATGTAATTCCAAGTTCATTTTTTAATCGGATCAGCTCATATTGCATATCCTGGCGAAGTTTTAAATCCAATGCACCAAGTGGTTCATCAAGAAGAAGAACCTTTGGTTCATTTACAATCGCACGTGCGATTGCGATTCGCTGCTGCTGACCACCACTTAAGGAGTCAGGAGAACGATCCCCGTATCCTTCCAGATTGACAAGCTTTAAGGCATAATGAATCTTATCGCGGATATAGCCTTTAGATTTACCTTTGATCTTCAATCCGAAAGCAATATTTTCTGCAATGGACATATGAGAGAAGAGGGCATATTTCTGGAATACGGTATTCAGCTGACGACGGTTTGGCGGAAGACTGTTGATATTTTTTCCATCAAAAATAATATTACCGGAGTCCGGTGTCTCAAATCCACCGAGAATACGTAATAGTGTTGTTTTTCCACATCCACTAGGACCAAGGAGTGTGAGAAATTCGTTCTCACGGATATAAAGATTTAATTTATCCAGAATTACATTTTCGTCATAGGATTTGGTAATATCTATGATATCGATCAGTTTATTAGACATTTTTATCCTCCGTATATAATTGTTTTATCTGATTCATCCGGCTGACTGCATTACGCAAGAGCAGATCAGCGAGAGTGAGTGCGGTCATTGCTTCCACAACAACAACTGCGCGCGGTACGATGATTGGATCATGACGTCCGTGAATAGACAGTTCGATTTCTTCGCCTGAATTAGTTACAGTGTGCTGCATCTGAGAGATCGAAGGTGTTGGCTTGATCGCAGCTCTTAAGATTAATTGAGAACCATCACTCATGCCACCTAAAGTTCCGCCGGAATGATTCGAAGTTTTCATAACCTCTCCTTGTTGCATGCAGAAAGGATCATTGTTTGTGCTTCCGGTAGAAGAGGCACTTTGAAAGCCATCGCCGATTTCGACACCTTTTACGGCTCCGATAGACATGATTGCCTGTGCAAGTAAAGCGTCCAGTTTATCGAAGACCGGTTCACCGAGACCGGCTGGAAGATGGTCAACACGGCATTCAATCAGACCGCCGCAGGAATCCATCTGCTCCATAAGAGTAGAAACATATTCAGCAGCCTTTTTGGCAGCATTTTTATTCGGCAGATAAAAACTGTTATTTGTAATCTCAGTAAAATCATAATCAGCTTCATCTACAGTGACAGGACCGATGGATTTTGCATAAGTTGTCAGCACAATCCCTAATTCGCCAAGTAATTTTGAAGCAATTGCACCGGCAGCAACACGGCCGATCGTTTCACGGCCGGAAGAACGTCCACCGCCACGGTAATCACGGAAACCATATTTCTGATCAAAGCAGTAATCTGCGTGTCCCGGACGATAAGATGTCGCAATATTCCCATAATCTCTGGAACGCTGATCCTGATTCCGCACGAGAAGAGAAATAGGAGTTCCGGTTGTAGTTCCTTCAAAGACTCCGGACAGAATCTCGACAGAGTCAGATTCATTCCGCTTCGTTGTATATTTACTCTGTCCCGGTTTGCGGCGATCTAAAAATTGTTGAATATCCTGTTCAGATAAAGGGATGCCGGCAGGGCATCCATCTATAACTACACCAACTCCGGGACCGTGGGACTCGCCCCAGGTAGTGACTCGAAATAAAGTACCAAATGTTGAACCGCTCATAATATATCTAAAACTCCTTTCGTTTGTATCAATAAGGTATACAAAAAGTGCGTATAAAATGCTCTTTTGTATATCATATATCATTCTTTTCCGTATCATACCCCCAGATACGAAACATATTGTTGTGTTTCATAACTGAGGGTACAGTGCAATTATATAGGAAGAAAGAGGTGTACGCAAGTTAAAATGTTATAGAATTCAACAGAATTTCAAAAATAAATTACAAAAGTATTTCTAAAAGATTTCGTTCGAATTAACAATTCAACATCGGTTTAATTTGTGTGTATTTCATGAAAGTTTGGGGTGTACATTTTGGAAAAAGCGTAATATAATGAAGTCTGAATCAAAAAGAAGTATTAATCCAAAAGACGAGGGTGAGAATTAGAATGTCTGAAAAGAAAGTAGTTAGAAGACGCAAAGTAAGAAGAAAGAAAAAGCAGAAGACAATTGACAAGAAGATCTGGATGATTATCGGTGGTATTATTGCTGGCCTTGTTATTGTTTATCTTGCAATATCAGTCTTTTTTATGAGTCATTTCTATATTAATACGCAGATTAACGGAAAGAACTTTTCTGGTAAGAATGCGGCGGCGGTAGAGAATTATATTAAAAATCAGGTGGCAGATTATAAACTGACAATTGTAGAACAGAATAATATGACAGATGCAATCAAAGGATCGGATATTTCACTTGTATATAAGGAAAATTCAGATATAGAGGATGCACTGAAGAAACAGAATGCATTTTTGTGGCCACAGGCATTTTTCTTAAAAAGTTCAGCTGAGGTCACAATTGAGGTTGGATATGACGAAGCAGCATTGGAGTCAAAGATTGAAGCCGTACAAGCCCTGAATCAGGAGCAGACAGATCCACAGTCTGCTTATCCAAAGTATGATGGGAACAGTTTTGTTGTTGAACCTGAAGTTTATGGTACGAAAGTAGATGTGGATACATTTAAGGCAAAAGTGAAGGATGCGATCACAAACTTCAAGAGTGAATTAAATATGATGGATGAGAAGTGCTATACTATGCCGAAGTATACTTCAGAGTCTCCGGAAGTTCAGAAAGCCTGTGATGCGATGAATAATTATCTGAAAGCCAGCATCACTTATAAGATGACAAACCAGAATGTGGTTGTAAACAAGGATCTGATTTCAGGCTGGGTAACATATGATGATAATATGAATGCAACGCTTGATGAGTCAAAGGTGAAAGAGTGGCTTCGTGAATTTGGAAAGACTTATGATACGGTTGGAACGACAAGAAGTATTACAACTCCGGGAGGAAAAACCGTAGATGTCTCAGGAGGTACTTACGGCTGGTCAGTTGACGAGGCAGCAGAACTGACTGCGCTTGTTGACAGCATTAAGAAAGGTGAGGTTGCTGAGAAAGAACCGGCTTATGCACAGACGGCAGCTACACATGACGCACAGGATTGGGGAACCACTTATCTGGAAGTAGATATCCCGGCTCAGCACATGTGGTATGTGGTTAACGGAGCTGTACAATTAGAGACAGACGTTGTTACAGGACTTCCTACACCGGAGCGAGAGACACCGACAGGAGTTTATTCGATCCTTGAGATGAAGAAGGATAAAGTTCTTACAGGAACAATAGATCCTTCAACAGGAAAGCCAATTTATCAGACGCCGGTAGCATACTGGATGCGTGTGACCTGGACAGGAGTCGGATTCCACGATGCGACATGGAATCCAAGCTTTGGAGGAAGCCGTTATCAGACAAATGGTTCTCATGGATGTGTAAATATGCCATTAGACCAGGCGGCAAGTCTTTACGGAATGCTTAGTATGGGAACACCTGTTATAATACATAATTAAAGGAAATGCAAAGATAAATATAGCCTGCCATAACTATTGGCAGGCTTTGATAGTCTGAAAACCAAAAAGAAAAGAAGAGGAAAAAAGCTTATGTATGAACTTTTAAAGAAGGACGGGCGTGCGAAAAGAGGACGCTTTACAACAGTTCACGGAGTAATTGAAACTCCGGTTTTTATGAATGTTGGAACAGCAGCAGCAATCAAAGGAGCAGTATCTACAGATGATCTGAGAGGGATTAAGACGCAGGTGGAGTTGTCTAATACATATCATCTTCATGTTCGTCCGGGAGATGAAGTTGTGAAGAAACTCGGAGGACTTCATAAATTTATGAACTGGGATAAACCGATTCTGACAGATTCCGGCGGATTTCAGGTATTTTCCCTTGCAAAGTTGAGAAAGATCAAGGAAGAAGGAGTTCATTTTAATTCACATATTGATGGTCATAAGATATTTATGGGACCGGAACAGAGCATGCAGATTCAGTCTAATCTTGCATCCACGATTGCGATGGCATTTGATGAGTGCCCGTCCAGTGTGGCAGACAGAAAGTATATGACGAATTCTGTAGAGCGTACGACGCGCTGGCTGAAGCGCTGTAAGGATTATCACACGGATTGGGAAAGGCAGTCGCTTTTCGGAATCATGCAAGGCGGTATGTACAAAGACCTCAGAAAGCAGAGTGCGGAAGAAATCGTCGATCTTGACCTCCCCGGATATGCAATCGGAGGACTTTCGGTAGGAGAACCGAAGGAACTTATGCTGGATATTTTGGATGACTGTGTGGAATATCTCCCGAAGGAAAAAGCCAGATATCTTATGGGGGTCGGAACCCCGGACTACCTATTTGAGGGCGTGGAGCGCGGCGTGGATATGTTTGACTGCGTGCTTCCGACCCGAATTGCAAGGCATGGTCTTGCAATGACCTCTCACGGAAGGGTAAACATCAAGAATGCCAAATATGAGAAGGACTGGGAACCGCTCGATGCAGAGTGTGACTGCTACACATGCAGAAACTATTCAAGAGCATATCTGCGTCATTTATATAAAGCTGACGAAATGCTTTCGGCGATGCTTTTGTCAAATCATAATCTGCATTTCCTGATTAATATGATGGGAAACATTAGGAAAGCAATTGAAGAAGACCGTTTTCCGGAATACAAAAAGGAGTTTTATGACAAGTATGGCAGATTTTAATACACATGAGCAGGAAGCGCGGCCGATTTGCCCGCACAGTGAGTTTTGCGGCGGATGTATTTATCAGGGCGTCGCATATGAAGATCAGCTTGCCGATAAAGAGAAGCAGATTTACGGTTTTCTGGAAGCGAAGAGTGTTGTACCGGCAAAGGTGGATGCAATTGAAGGATGCACGGTTCGATACGGATACAGAAACAAGATGGAGTATACATTCGGTGACTTTGTTAAAGATGGGGAAACGACCCTCGGCATGCACCGAAAGAAGAATTTCATGTCCATCATAACGGTTGATGAGTGTCAGCTTGTGGATGAAGATTTTAATGTGATTTTGGATGCGGTGCTGAATTTTGTGAAAGCAAACGAATATCCGTTTTATCACAAGAGAACGCACAAAGGACTCATGCGGAATCTGATTATAAGAAAGGGCATGAGAACAGAAGAACTCCTTATTAACATTGTCACGACATCGGAAGAAGGGTTTGATGAAGAGGCGTTTACAGAAATGCTTCTTGCACTCAATCTCCGAAACAAAATTGTCGGAATACTTCGCACGTTTAACGACAATATCGCCGACGCGGTAAACTGCGAAAGGCTCAAAACGCTTTGGGGCAGAGATTACTACATGGAGAAAATCCTGAATCTTGATTTCAAAGTCAGTGCGTTTTCTTTCTTTCAGACCAATGTGGAAGCAGCAGAGAGGCTCTATTCGGAGGCACTTGCCATGGTTGATTCCTTTGAGGGAAAGTCCGTGTTCGACTTATATTGCGGAACGGGCACCATTTCGCAGATCTTAGCGCTGAAAGCAAAGAATGTAATCGGAATCGAACTTGTTTCAGAAGCAGTTGATGCAGCAAGAGAAAACGCAGCATTGAATGGACTGACGAATTGCAGCTTCATCGCCGGGGATGTTTTCGAGGTGCTGAAAGGTGTCAGCGAAAAACCGGACGTGATAGTTGTCGATCCGCCAAGGGTGGGTATACAGCCCAAATCTTTAGACAAAATCATCGAATACGGTGTTTCCGAAATTATCTATATTTCCTGCAACCCGAAGACGATGGCGGATAATTTGAAATATATGAAGTATTACGGATATGAATGCGTTTACTTAAAACCCTTTGATAATTTTCCGCTTACCAAGCACATTGAGAGCATTGCGCTGCTAAGAAAGAAATAGAGAATGTGAAGAAACTGTGAAGAATTTGCTAAAAAAATCTTTACTGTAAAGCGAAAAAGTATTATTATTTTATATAAAGGAGAATATAAATGGAAGCAAAGAAAATTTTAAAAGATTTAGTTGCAATTAATACAATCGCAGACAAAGATAACAATCGGATCATGGATTATATCGATAGTTTTCTTTCCAATCTGGGATTTGAAATTGAAAGAAAGAAGAATGCGGAAACCGGAAAAGAGGTTTTAATCGGCAAATACGGCGAGAATCCGGCAATCGGATTCTTGGGACATACGGATACCGTTGATATTACGGACGGCTGGACAACCGATCCGCACGAACTGACCGAAAAAGACGGAGTTCTCTACGGACTGGGTGCATGTGACATGAAGGGCGGCATTGCAGCTTTTCTTTCGGCAATTTCCGAAACCGATTTGAGCAAACTTCAGAAGGGACTTGCTGTATACTGCACATATGACGAAGAGATTATGTTCGGCGGTGTAAAAGATTTGGTTGATGCCGGAACGAAGTTCCCTCCGCATGTTATCGTCGCAGAACCTACAGACCTTATTCCGATGATCGGTTCCAAAGGTCTCATTGAATACATCTTTATTTTCAAGGGAGTTACAACCCATTCCAGCACACCGATTGACGGAAAGAGCTCAAACAAGAATGCGGTGAAGTTTCTCAATCGCATGATGGATTTTGAACAGGAACTCAGAAAGACCCCGAGTCCTTTCTTCAGGGTTCCGTACCCGACGATGAACATCGGAATCATCGAAGGCGGTACATCCATTAATAAAGTGCCGGATAAAACAACCGTATATCTTGATTTTCGTATTTGTGACTCAGAGAGGGAATACCCGCTCATCCGCAAAGCGGTCGATGATGCCATTG
>OLNZ01002746.1_pt1 | contig 10317 bp, 9 predicted proteins | sample 1672981 | NCBI WGS metagenome assembly OLNZ01 (sample SAMEA3136743, study PRJEB25190) | human gut metagenome | biome: human gut; feature: human-associated habitat; material: faeces | place: Austria | collected 2013
GCGGTGACGGTATCATCAAGATTGAAATGCATTTCCTTCCGGATGTCTATGTGCCTTGTGAAGTCTGCGGCGGAAAACGATATAACCGGGAAACATTGGATGTAAAATATAAAGGAAAGAGTATTGCGGATGTACTGGATATGACGGTAGAAGAAGCTCTTACCTTCTTCGAAAACGTACCGCAGATCAAACGGAAGGTGGAAACACTTTATAATGTAGGACTTTCTTATATCAAACTTGGTCAGCCATCGACAACTTTATCCGGCGGTGAGGCACAGCGTATCAAGCTGGCAACGGAGCTTTCCAAACGCAGTACAGGACGTACGATCTATATTCTGGATGAGCCGACGACAGGACTTCATTTTGCGGATGTACACAAGCTGGTGGAAATCCTGCAGAAACTGACAGATGGCGGAAATACAGTTCTGGTGATCGAACATAATCTGGACGTGATCAAGACAGCAGACTATATTATTGACATCGGACCGGAAGGCGGCGAAAAGGGCGGAACGGTTATTGCGCAGGGAACACCGGAAGAAGTGGCGGAAAATCAGGCTTCTTATACAGGTATATATGTGAAGAAAATGCTGGAACGGGATAAGTAAGAAACCGGGTAACTGCAAATTTTATTTAAATATTCTAAGCATTAAAGACGGATGTGCCGATATTTAATACAAAGTAATTTCTTAAGGAATTCAAAAAAAAGAGTAAATTGCAGAAAACCCTTTGAAAATGGTAGTGAAATGCGCTATAATATCCACGGTGTGTCATAAGATACCGTAAAAAGGACAGAAAACAGATCGCCGGTTGATACAGAAGCCGGATCATCCGTATAAAATGATAGAAACAGATACCATAGAAAGGGGCATATAAAATGCAATATACCGATATAGGAATTGATTTAGGAACAGCCAGTATCCTTGTATATATCAGAGGTAAGGGCGTTGTATTGAAAGAGCCGAGCGTAGTTGCTTTTGATCGTGATACAAATAAAATTAAAGCAATCGGGGAGGATGCCAGACTGATGCTGGGTCGTACACCCGGTAATATAGTGGCAGTCAGACCACTTCGTCAGGGTGTTATTTCAGATTACACCGTAACGGAAAAAATGATGAAGTATTTCATCCAGAAGGCACTTGGAAAGAAATCTTTCCGCAAGCCACGTATCGCTGTCTGCGTACCGAGTGGTGTTACAGAAGTGGAAAAGAAAGCCGTAGAAGATGCAACCTATCAGGCAGGTGCAAGAGAGGTTTCCATCATTGAGGAGCCTATCGCTGCCGCGATCGGTGCAGGTATTGATATATCAAAGCCATGCGGCAATATGATCGTAGATATCGGCGGCGGTACTTCTGATATCGCAGTCATTTCTTTAGGCGGTACAGTAGTCAGTGCTTCCATCAAGATTGCAGGTGATGATTTTGATGAAGCTATTGTTCGTTATATGAGAAAAAAACACAATCTGCTGATCGGTGAGCGTACAGCAGAGGATCTGAAGATCAAGATCGGCTCTGCTTATAAGAGACCGGAAGTGGATTCCGTAGAAGTCAGAGGACGTAATCTGGTAACAGGCCTGCCTCGTACTGTTAAGGTGACAAGCGAGGAAACAGAGGAAGCATTAAAGGAAGCAACCTCGCAGATCATCGATACGATCCACAGTGTTCTTGAAAAAACACCACCGGAACTGGCAGCGGACATTGCAGATCGCGGTATTGTCCTGACAGGAGGCGGAAGCCTTTTGAGAGGTCTGGAGGATCTGATCTATGCAAAGACCGGAATCAATACGATGACGGCAGAAGATCCGATGACCTGTGTAGCGATCGGAACAGGAAAATATGTTGAGTTCCTTGCAGGCTACAGAGATGAAATTCAATAGTTGCGTATTATAGGAGGAAGCGATGGTAAAAGGATTATATACAGCATACACCGGTATGCTGAACCAGCAGAACAGAATGGATGTTTTGACCAATAATCTGGCAAATTCTGCCACCGTAGGCTTCAAAAAAGAAGGTGCCACCACACAGGCGTTTGATGACGTCCTTGCTTATCACATCAAGGATCAGTCGAATCCGACCAATGTCAGACATATCGGCAGTCTGAGTCTTGGCGCAAAGGTCGGAGAAAATTATACGGATTTTACACAGGGGGCATTCCAGACGACGGAAAATCCGTTTGATCTTGCACTTTCCGGAAATGGTTTTTTTGCGTGTGAATATACCAACAAAGCCGGAGTGACCTCTGTCAAATATACAAGGGACGGATCCTTTATCTTAAATCAAAGCGGAGATCTGGTCACCAAGGATGGCGATTATGTTCTTGATGCAAACGGAAGGCATATCCGATTGAATCCGCAGCAGGAAACCGTTTTCAATGAAAACGGTACGATCACACAGAACGGCGTGACTGTTGCGGCTCTGCAGATTGCAGATTTCACAGATTACAATTATCTGGAGCACTTTGGTGAGAGCTACTATCAGCCGGTAGAGGGAGCCACCCGTAAACAGGCAGATGCTAAAGTTTTCTCAGGCTATCTGGAGCAGTCAAATGTAACGGTGATCAATGAAATGGTAGAGCTCATTTCCGTTACGCGTAATTATGAGACGAACCAGAAAGTGATCCAGACAATTGACGGAACACTTGATATAGCTGCCAACCAGCTTGGTCAGCTCCGATAGATAAGGGAGGCTTTTTTCTATGGTTAGAAGTTTATGGTCTGCCGCATCCGGCATGATCGCACAACAGACAAATCTTGATACAATTTCCAACAATCTGGCAAATGTCAATACAACGGGCTATAAAACAGATGTAGCGGAATTCAAATCGCTGCTGTATCAGACAATGCAGACAAAGACAACAACGGCAAACGGGCAGAATAAGCCGGTCGGTGCACAGGTTGGACTTGGAGTACGTAATTCATCGATTAATTCAATGTTTACTCAGGGAAATATGCTGGAAAGCACATCTACCTCTGCATTTGGTATAGAAGGCAAGGGCTTTTTTGCAGTGCGTGGAGAGGACGGTCAGACTTATTATACTAGAAACGGTAATTTCCTGTGGGCAACCGATAACGGCAATATTACATTGACAACAACGGCGGGACTTCCGGTTTTGGATTCTAACGGAAATAAGATCAGCTTTAATTCCAGCCAGTACATGACTTCTTCCATTACGATCACGGGAGACGGAGAGATATGTTACCCTAATGCAACTAATAATGCACAGTCGCTTGGCATTAAGATCGGACTTTATCAGTTCCAGAATCCGTCAGGTCTGGAAAAGATGGACAGCAGTCTGTATGCAGTTTCCGCAGCAAGCGGGCAGGCTATGAATGAGGCTGTAACAGCGGGATTGACAAAGAGTAAGGTAAATCAAGGCTATCTGGAAGGTTCCAATGTGCAGGTTGTGGATGAAATGGTAAATATGATCGTGGCACAGAGAGCGTATGAAATGAATTCCAAAGCAATCCAGGCAACGGACGAAATGATGTCACAGGCTAACAACCTGAGAAGATAGGAGTAGCATATGGATATCAGTAATATTTCTGCTATGTATCAGAATTACAATCAGACAGCGGCAGGTTCCATGACAGGAAATCAGATCTCGCAGCTGCAGGGAAAAGATATGTCACAGGCAACAGATGAAGAACTGATGGATGCCTGCAAGGAATTTGAAGCGTATTTCATGGAACAGGTCATGAAGGAAATGATAAAAACGACGAAACTGGACGGAGAGGATGAATCTTCCAATACAATGGTCGATTATTTCAAGGACACTGAGATCGCTGATCTGGCAAAGGAATCGACAGAGCAGAATAGCCTGGGGCTTGCACAGATGCTGTACGAGCAGATGAAACGCAATACAGGTTCTGTATAAAAGAAAAGAAAATGGAAAGGGCTGCCAAAAGCAGCCCTTATTTTATAGCGAGGAAGGGAACCAAGCACATGTGGAACATGTATTGGTTTCCACGAGCGTATAACGAGAAAGGAAACAATTTGGAAACACTGGAGGTTTTTGTAGACCATGTGATCTACCGCAACGAGAGCAACGGCTATTGTGTGCTGTCTGCAGACTATGAAGAAGAGGAACTGATCGTTACCGGTATTTTTCAGGGTGATGTGCAGGGGGCAATGCTGCGGGTTACCGGAAAGATGGAATATAATGCCAATTATGGCGAACAGTTTAAGATGCAGCAATACGAGATCATTGAGCCGACAGATGCGGAAAGCATCCGCCGTTATCTGGGAAGTGGTGCCATTAAAGGAATCGGTGAATCTTTGGCAGGCAGGATCGTGAAAAGATTTGGAGATGACAGCCTGCGTATTATCGAGGAAGAACCGGAACGACTGGCAGAGGTAAAGGGGATCAGTCTGCGCAAAGCGCAGGAGATTGCGGAGCAGGTAGAAGAAAAAAAGGATGTGCGCGGTGCGCTTATGTTCCTGCAGAAATATGGGATCGGTAATACACTGGCGGTCAAGATTTACAAGACCTACGGAATGCGGATGTATGGTATTTTGCAGGAAAATCCGTATCAGATGGCAGAGGATATCGATGGTGTCGGGTTTCGAATGGCAGATGCGATCGCAGAGAAGATTGGTATCCGGACAGATTCCGATTACAGAATCAGAAGCGGTATTTTGTATATGCTGTCTCAAAGTATGGCAGAAGGAAATCTGTATCTGCCGAAAGAAGAACTTATACATCAGACTGCAGAGCTTTTGCGCATTCCCCGGGATGCGATAGAACCTCATATTGCGAATCTGATGATGGATAAGAAGCTGGTCATCAAGGAAAACTGCATTTACAGTATGGCTGCTTATTACGCGGAAAATAATGTGGCAGCGATGCTGCTTTCGCTGCGCTCTCTTCCTGAGAAAACGGAGGAAGATGCGGTCGAAAGAGAACTTCTGCATCTGGAAAGCAGTGATAATCTGCAGCTTGATCCATTGCAGCGCCGCGCAGTGATTCAAAGTGTGCAGAACGGTGTTTTTCTGCTGACCGGTGGGCCGGGGACGGGAAAGACAACAACGATCAATATGATGATCCGGTATTTTCTGGCAAACGGCAAGAATCTGGCATTGACTGCACCGACAGGAAGAGCGGCAAAGCGGATGACCGAAGCGACAGGTTATGAAGCAAAGACGATCCACCGTCTTCTGGAGGTCAATGCGGGCGGAGAAGACAGGGAAATGTTTGAGCGGAATGAGGAAAATCCACTGGAAGCGGATGTGATCATTGTAGATGAGATGTCCATGGTGGATATTTTTCTTATGCAGTCACTGTTAAAGGCAATCCCGTACGGTACAAGACTGATCCTGGTAGGAGACAGAAACCAGCTCCCTTCGGTGGGACCGGGACAGGTAATGCGTGACCTGCTGGAGAGCAGAGCCTTTGCCAGCGTCTGTCTGGAGACGATTTACAGGCAGTCGGACGACAGTGACATTATCTGGAACGCATATCAGATCCGGTGTGGAAAAGATATTGTACTGGATAATAAGAGCCGGGATTTCTTTTTTCTGCCAAGACAGGATATCAATCTGATCTATAACAACATTGTGCAGCTTGTAACGGACAAACTGCCGCGTTATACAAAGACAACACCTGCGGAAATACAGGTGCTGACTCCGATGCGGAAAGGCCCGCTTGGCATGGAGGCACTGAATAAGATCCTGCAGGCTTATGTCAATCCGGCAGACGGTAAAAAGAAAGAAAACCAGTTTGGAGAGAGGATTCTGCGGGAAGGTGATAAAGTGATGCAGATCCGCAACAACTATAAGCTGGAATGGGAGATTACAGGACTGCACAGGATCGTGATCGATAAGGGGATTGGTGTATTTAACGGCGATATGGGCAGGATCAGTGAGATCAATACTTATGCCAAAACCGTACGTGTTCTGTTTGATGACGGGCGTGAAGTCAGTTATGGCTTTGATGAAATGGAAGAGCTGGAACTGGCATATGCTATCACAGTGCACAAATCGCAGGGCAGTGAATATCCGGCGGTTGTCATACCGGTATTTCATGTGCCGTATCTGCTGGCTTATCGAAATCTTTTGTATACGGCCGTTACAAGAGCCAAAAAGTGTGTGACGCTGATCGGCAGTGAGGAAACGGTTCATCAGATGATCGAAAACGGAAATACGCAGACGAGATATACCGGACTGGGAGAAAGAATCCGGGAGAAAATCCCGGGGGTGGAGAAAGAAGAGGAGGACATAACGGGGTGCATCACATTTTAAATACCGGCAGGAAATACGGACGGATTGCCCTGCGGCTGCTATACCCGGTCAGATGCCCCTTTTGCGACGAGATCGTACCGGGCTTTGAAAAACTGATCTGTGATACTTGCAGAGAGGAGCTTACGCCGATAAAAGACTACTGCATGAAGTGCGGAAAGCATGTAGGGCAGGGAGAGGAATATTGCAGCAGCTGCAGGGAAATATCACATAACTTCAGCAGAGGACGTTGTCTTCTGCCTTATGAGGGAAAAACAAGAAAGTCTATTTATCGCTATAAATACGGAAACAGACAGGAATATGCGAAAGCATATGCGCAGCTTATGGCAGAAGAAATGAGCGATTTTATACAAAACTGCAGGGCCGATGCACTGATCCCTGTTCCGCTGCATATCATGCGGCAGCAGAAGCGCGGATACAATCAGGCGGCACTTCTGGCAAAGGCGCTTGGCAGCATTTTCCACATTCCGGTTTACTCACATCTGATATGCAGAACAAAAAATACGATTCCACAGAAAAAGCTCACATTCTCACAGCGTCAAAATAATTTGAAAAGGGCTTTTAAATTCATACGAAATGATGTAAAATTAAATACGATTATTATAATAGATGATATCTATACAACCGGCAGTACAATAGATGCGATTGCGCACCTTTGTCAGGAAAAAGGAATTAAAAACATCTATTTTCTGACGATAGCCGGCGGAAAATAGGGAGGTAGTCATGAATGTAAAAAATTGCCGCAAATGCGGTAAATTGTTTAATTATGTATATGGGCCCGTTGTTTGTCCGGCGTGTAAAGAAGCACTGGAGAAAAAGTTTCAGCAAGTAAAGAGTTATATCCAGCAGCATGGCCGTGCGACAATGGAAGAAGTATCGGAGGATTGCGATGTCGATACAGCACAGATCCAGCAGTGGATCAGACAGGAAAGACTGCAGTTTGCAGATGATTCTCCGATCCAGGTTGCCTGTGAGATGTGTGGTAAGATGATCAGAAGCGGTCGGTTCTGTCCACAGTGCAAGGATCAGATGGCACGCAAGCTGAACAGCGCCATGGGACTTTCCGGTGTGATGGTGGAAGAACCAAAGCATGAAAATAAACGTCAGGATCCGAGAATGCGGTTCCTGAAATAACAGAAACGGAGGCTGCAATGTTAAGCCAGGAACGAATCAAGCTTATGACCAAAATGGCAGCATATGAAGAAAACGAAGGCAAGAAATATATGTCGATCGGCAGCTATTTCCGAAGTGATTATATGGGAATGCAGGTCATCCGTTCCGTTATCTGCGGAACGCTGGCTTTCTTTTTGCTTGCAGGTCTTTATGTCTATTATCATTTTGAGACGATGATGCAGGATATTTATAAAATGGATCTGCTGCTGCTCGGGCGCAGAGTCCTGTTTTATTATATTGTATTTATAGCGGCGTACAGCGTGATCACTTATGTGATCTATTCTTTCCGCTACAGCAGGGCGAAGCGAAGCCTGAAGCATTATTACTATCATCTGAAGCAGCTTGCTGCGATCTATGATATTGAAAAAGGCAGGCATTAGCCTGTATACCGTGAAAGGATGAAGTTATGTCATCATTACTTGAAATCAGAGAGAATATAAGAAATTTTTATAGCCGCAATGAAGTATATCTGCAGCCGCTTTTTAAATTCCTGCTGGCACTTGTGGCACTTTTGATGATCAACGGAAATCTGGGATTTATGTCAAAAATAGATAATATTTTTATTGTGCTGGTGTTGGCACTGATGTGTTCCTTCCTTCCGATAAATCTGCTTATTGTGATCTCTGCAGTATTTGTGATTCTGCATTTTTATGCGGTTTCCATGGAATGTGCTGTTGTGGGCGGAGTGGTTTTTCTTTTGATGCTGCTTTTATACTATCGTTTTGCACCGAAAGATGCATTGATCGTACTTCTCCTTCCGCTTTGCTTTGTATTGAAGATCCCGTATGCGATACCGATCATTGTTGGGCTTTTATGTACGCCTGCGTCGGTTGTTTCGGTAGCGTGCGGCGTGATCGTGTATTATATGATGGATTATGTGAAGCTGAATGCGACTGTGATCAGCTCGCTGGATGCGGATAATGCGGTAAGTAAGTTCCGCTATGTTATGGACGGGCTCATGAATAATAAGGCAATGCTGATCGTTTTAATTTCTTTTTGTATTACCACAATAATTGTATATGTCATTCGTAGATTATCTGTAGATCATGCATGGACGATCGCCATGTTTGCCGGTGCGGTCGTATCTGTTGTCATGCTGCTTCTGGGAGATCTGACTTTTGATACCAATATTTCGGTAGTTGCAACAATTCTTGGAACAGTTGTATCTCTGCTGCTGGCAAAGCTTGTGGAATTCTTTGCGTTTAATGTGGATTATACAAGAACGGAGTATGTGCAGTTTGAAGATGACGAATACTATTATTATGTAAAGGCCATTCCAAAAAATACGGTATCCAAGGCGAAGCATACAGTAAAGAAGATCACCAGTGTATTATAAAAACGGGGATTAGGTGTTTTCATGCAACAAATCAATACTTTCATAGACAAATATCTCGCAACGGTTCATATTCCGAAGACGTTTGTATGGACGGATATTGTAGAGATCATTATTATTTCCTTTCTGGTATACCAGATTCTGGCCTGGATTCGTAATACAAGAACCTGGGCTCTTTTACGTGGTGTGCTTGTGATTTTGGGATTTTTGATGGTAGCAGCGATTTTCAATATGACAACGATCATTTGGATTGCCGGAAAGATTTTTTCGGTTGCGGCGATCGCGATCGTCGTGATCCTGCAGCCGGAGCTGAGGCGGGCGCTGGAACAATTGGGACAAAAGAACATATTCAGCAGTCTTTTGCCTTTTGAGACGGCAAAAGTACCGGAAGGACGTTTTTCCGATAAGACAAGAAATGAGATCATCAAAGCCTGCTATGAAATGGGAAAGGTGCGGACAGGTGCGCTGATCGTGATTGAGCAGAATACGACGCTTGCCGAGTATGAAAGAACGGGAATCGAAGTGGATGGTATTGTGACGAGTCAGCTGCTTATTAATATTTTTGAACACAACACACCGTTGCATGACGGTGCTGTGATCATAAGAGGAAACCGTGTAACGTGGGCAACGTGTTATCTGCCGCTTTCGGATAATATGGAATTGTCCAAGGAGCTTGGTACGAGGCATAGAGCAGGTGTCGGCATTTCCGAATGTACCGATTCTCTGACGATCATTGTTTCGGAAGAGACCGGACGTGTTTCTGTTGCGTATGGCGGAAAGCTGACCAGGAATGTGGATGCGGATATGCTGCGCGAAAAAATGGAAATGATCCAGAATAAAGATACGGATGATAAAAAGAAAAAGAAAATAACATGGAAGGGAAGGGGTAAGCGTGAAGAAAGCTAAAATATTAGAAAACCTGAGCCTGAAAATACTCGCTGTATTCATTTCCATCCTTTTATGGCTGATCGTGATCAATGTATCAGATCCGGTCAGTGATACTTCTTACAGCGATATTCCGCTGACTGTTGTGAATGCGGATTCTATTACCAGTCAGGGTAAGGTATACGATATTACAAGTGACGATACGGTGTCGATTTCTGTCAGTGCCAAGCGTTCCATTCTGGATTCTCTCGGCAAAGATAATTTCAAGGCGATCGTGGATCTGTCCCAGTATAATGAAAATACAGGGCTTGTTCCGGTACGGATTGAATCGAATAAGTATAATGACCAGATAGACAGCATGAAATCCAAGACGGAAAACGTTGCGGTGAGTGTGGAAGATAAACTGGCAAAACAGTTTGTGATTACGCCTGTGATAACGGGAGAACCGGAGGAAGGTTACGTAACAGGAGATGTGACGACAGCAGAAAATATCATTCGTATTTCGGGTGCGCAGTCAGTCGTTTCTGCTATAAAAAAAGTAACAGCTGAGGTATCTGTGGCGGGACTTAGCAACAGCATCAATACTTCTGTGGATCTGCGTTTATATGATGAAAACGGGGATCTGATCAAGGATACCAATCTGACAAAGAATATTTCCACGGTAGCTGTTTCAGTGCAGATTCTTGCGACCAAGGA